>JACXTT010003865.1_pt1 | contig 22664 bp, 21 predicted proteins | sample 9270951 | NCBI WGS metagenome assembly JACXTT01 (sample SAMN15532306, study PRJNA645909) | rock metagenome | isolation source: weathered quartz diorite | place: Puerto Rico | collected 2017-06-21
CTAAACCTATAATTATGACTGATGCCTTGTCGGCCAAAACCCAAAGAAATATTATCTTTTTAGTCCTTGTAGCCTCGCTTGGCTATTTCGTCGACATATATGACCTTGTAATTTTCTCTATTGTACGTGTAAAAAGCCTGCACGATATCGGAGTAGCTGACGTTGATATGCGCTTAAAAGGTGTATTTGTTATAAATATGCAAATGTGGGGATTGTTGCTGGGCGGCATATTGTGGGGTATTATCGGCGATAAACTTGGGCGTATAAAGGTGCTCTTCGGCTCGATATTACTGTACTCCATCGCAAATTTCGCCAATGGCCTTGTTCACGACCTGAATACTTACGCCATCGTAAGGTTTATCGCAGGTATCGGCCTTGCCGGCGAGCTGGGAGCCGGGGTTACACTCGTTAGTGAAACCTTAAGTCAGAAAAACAGGGGATATGGCACGTCGCTGATCGCTATAATCGGGCTTTTCGGAGCAGTGGCTGCTGCGCTGGTAGCGAAATACGACTGGCGAACAGCCTATTTTGTAGGAGGCGGTCTGGGTATTGTTTTGCTCGTGCTGCGCATGGGGACTTTCGAATCAGGCATGTTTAAGAACATAGCCGAAAAAAGCATTTCGAAAGGGAATATGCTGATGCTTTTTACCGACCGTAAGCGGTTTGTTAAATATATATGCTGCATTCTGATTGGCGCACCGCTATGGTATGTTGTGGGCATCCTGGTTACACAGTCGCCGGAGTTTGGCAAAGCGCTCGGTGCAAAAGTGCCCCTGAGTGCAGGCACGGGTATTTTATATACTTATGTTGGCATATCTGTTGGCGGCATATTTGCCGGGCTGCTTGCGCAGATAACCAAATCAAGGAAACTTACGATGTTTATATTTCTGATATTGTCGGCTGTAAGCGTAGTGCTATATCTAAGCGCTTATGGTATTACTAATCAAAAATTCATATGGCTTTGCTTCTTTATGGGCTTCGCGGTGGGCTACTGGGCCACATTTGTCACCATCGCCGCCGAGCAGTTTGGCACAAATATTCGGTCGACTGTAACCACAACGGTCCCCAATTTTGTCCGCGGCTCGTTGATTCCAATAAATGCGATTTTTAATGTGCTGGTTGTAAATTATGGAATGATAAAGAGCGGTTACATAATGATGGCCGCACTCACCGTAATTGCATTACTCTCACTGAGCCTGCTAAAAGAAAGCTTTAGCAAGGACCTGGATTATGTTGAAATCAGCTGATTATCAACAATTGCAGACGCCTGATGCATTGCGCCTCAAAATACCGCTAAATCAACTAAATTTGCCCGGATGATTAGCAAGGAACAGATCGCAGCAGATTACCAGCAAATACAGGACGAAATATGCGCCGCGCTTGAGCAACTCGATGGCAAGGCTAAATTTGAAGAGGAAATTTGGGAACGCGAAGGCGGAGGGGGCGGCCGCACCCGGGTTATTCAAAACGGGAATATATTTGAAAAAGGCGGCGTCAATTTCTCGGCCGTACACGGCCAGCTACCCGAATCTGTAAAAAAAGCATTGAAGATAGAGCAGGATGATTTTTTCGCTTCGGGTATATCTATCGTGATCCATCCTAACCACCCGATGGTGCCCATTATTCACATGAATATCCGGTACTTTGAGATGCCCTCGTCCTTTGTTCCCGGCGAAGACCCGGTGCGCTGGTTCGGCGGCGGTATCGATCTGACGCCTCACTATGTTATAGAAGATGATGCCCGGTATTTCCATGGCTATTTAAAATCGGTTTGCGACCGGTTTAATGCCGAATTTTACCATCGCTTTAAATTATGGGCCGATGATTATTTTTTCATCAAACACCGTAATGAAACTCGCGGCATCGGTGGGATATTTTATGATCGTTTAACTGCTAACGACGATTTGACCTGGGAAACCATATATGAATTTTCAAAGGCCCTTGGCCGGTCGTTTGTCCCCATCTACAGTGAGTTGGTAAATCGAAACCGCGATAAAGAATACACGGCCGACCAACAACAATGGCAATACCAGCGACGCAGCAGGTATGCCGAATTCAACCTGGTATATGATGCCGGTACAAAATTCGGGCTCGAAACCGCAGGTCGTATTGAATCAATACTCATGAGTTTACCGCCAACCGCCAAATGGATGTACAATTTCCAGCCTAAGGCGGATAGCGAAGAAGAGAAAACACTATCTTTATTAAAAAAGGGAATCAACTGGGTTAAATAGGCCAAGTAGTTAAATATGAGAAACTTAAGTATTTTTCTTGCTTTTTTATTATTTTGTTCGTTTAACAGCCCGCCAACTCTTAAAGGTACCTGGGAATTCGTCGGTGGTATCTACAACGGTAAAAAGGAAGGCGCGACTGTTGATTATACGTTGCGCCGCAAATATAAAGCTAGCAGTTATGAGGCTTTTGCAATAGAAAAAGGTTCGAAGCCCCAGAAATACGAAGCCGGCGAATATACATTAGCCGGAGATACCTGTATTGACACCGAAACGTTTTGCGCCCAACCTTCAAAAATAACCAACATTCCTATCCATTATCTTTATACAATAAAAAACGATACCCTAACTCTAAAAGGGACCCTACCCACCGGGATGACTGTTGAGGAATACTGGAAGAAGGTAAAATAATGGGTAATGGCGGACTAAATTATACGCGATTACCTGATTTTTAAGTCTACTGATAATCGACGTATAATAAATCCGGAATTGAACATTCGAAATTCGAAATCACCTCCATTTTTGTTACTAACATTGACACATAAACCAACTATTTTCTTAACTTCGCAGGTCGTTTAAAAACCCTAATTAAACGCATTGTTTAAGAGAAGAATCTACATTTTAAAAATTAAAAATGGCCGACGAAACAGGAAACGGAAACATACCAGAAGACAGAATAATTTCGATAAATATTGATGAAGAAATGCGGTCAGCCTACATTGACTATTCAATGTCGGTTATCGTATCCCGGGCATTACCCGATGTGCGCGACGGTTTAAAACCGGTACACAGGCGCGTATTATACGGCATGCTCGATTTGGGTTTAAATAACAACAAACCGTATAAAAAATCGGCGCGTATAGTGGGAGAGGTGCTGGGTAAGTATCACCCGCACGGCGATAAGTCGGTTTATGATGCCATGGTACGTATGGCCCAGGAGTGGAGCTTACGTTATCCTTTTGTTGAAGGCCAGGGTAACTATGGTTCAATCGACGGTGATGAGCCGGCGGCTATGCGATATACTGAGGCGAGGCTTGAAAAGATAGCCGAAGAAATGCTGTCGGATATCAACAAAGATACTATTGATTTCCAACTCAATTTTGACGACTCGTTGCAGGAGCCGACCGTACTTCCAGCTAAGTTTCCTAATTTATTGGTGAACGGTGCATCGGGTATAGCCGTGGGTATGGCCACCAACATGGCCCCTCACAATTTAACAGAGGTTGTTAACGCCACTTTAGCGTTAATTGATAACCGCCAGATTGAGGTTAGCGAGCTGATGAAACACATCAAAGGCCCGGATTTTCCGACAGGTGGTATTATTTATGGTTTTGAAGGCGCACGCGAGGCCTTTGAAACTGGCCGTGGCCGGATCGTAATACGGGCCCGTGCCGAAATCGAAACCTATAATAACGACCGTGAGCGGATCATCGTTAGCGAGGTTCCGTACCAGATAAATAAGGCGTTGATGATTGAACGTACTGCCGAGCTGGTTAACGATAAAAAACTCGAAGGTATTTCTGCCATTCGTGATGAATCTAACCGGGAAGGTATCCGCGTTGTTTATGAAATAAAACGTGATGCGAATGCAGCCATCGTACTGAACAATTTATACAAATACACCGCACTGCAAACTTCGTTCAGCATCAATAACATCGCGCTGGTGCATGGCCGGCCAATGCTGCTTAATTTGAAGGACCTTATCCATCATTTTGTTGAGCACAGGCACGAAGTTGTTATCCGCCGTACAAAATTTGAACTTGCCGAAGCGCAAAAACGTGCTCACATTCTTGAAGGCTTGCTGATCGCGTTAGATCATCTTGATGAAGTGATCAGATTAATACGCGCCTCAAATACACCGGATGATGCCCGTGAGGGGTTGATTACTCAATTCGGCTTATCCGATATCCAGGCACGCGCTATTTTGGACATGACCTTAAGAAGGTTAACCGGACTGGAGCGTGATAAAATTAAAGAAGAATATGCCGGTTTAATGAAATTGATCGATTACTTAACTTCTATTCTGAATGATGAAGGCTTGCGTATGCAGATCATTAAGGATGAATTACTTGAGATCAAAGAGAAATATGGCGATGAGCGCAAAACCGAAATGGTGCATTCATCTGCAGAAATGCAAACCGAAGACTTTATTGAAGACGAGGATGTTGTAATAACTATTTCGCGTGAGGGCTATATCAAACGTACGCCGTTAACAGAATACCGCAGGCAGGGCAGAGGTGGTAAGGGCTCAATAGGCAGCAATAGCCGCGATGCCGACTTTATAGAACATTTACTGATTGCCTCTAATCACAATTATATGCTCTTCTTTACTGAGTCGGGACAATGTTTCTGGCTCAGGGTATTTGAAATTCCAGAAGGAACGCGTACCTCAAAGGGCCGCGCCATCCAGAATATCATCAATATTCCGAAAGAGGAGAATATTAAGGCATATATTAAGCTAATCAGCCTGAAGGATAAGGAATATCTCGAGAATAACTTTATCATTATGTGTACCCGCAAAGGTACCATCAAGAAAACGTCGCTTGAGGCTTATTCGCGTCCACGCGCAAACGGAATAAACGCTATCAACATTAACGACGGCGATTCACTGCTTGAGGCAAACTTAACCAGCGGCAGCAGCGAAATTGTAATGGCCTTAAAATCAGGCCGTGCAATCCGTTTCAACGAGTCGACAGTAAGACCTATGGGACGTACTGCGACAGGTGTTCGCGGTATAACATTGGATGACGAACAGGACGAAGTGGTTGGTATGATAAGCATCGATAACCCAGAGACAACCGTGCTGGTAGTTTCTGAAAAGGGTTACGGCAAACGTACCGACATCGACGACTACAGGGTTACTAACAGGGGTGGAAAAGGTGTAAAAACTTTAAACATTACTGACAAAACCGGAAAACTTGTTGCCATAAAAGGTGTTACTGATAAAGAAGACCTGATGATTATTAATAAATCAGGGATCATTATCAGAATTGCTATAAGCGAGTTGCGAACAATGGGCAGGGCCACGCAAGGTGTAAGATTAATCACATTAAAAGAAAATGATGAGATTGCTTCAGTTGCGAAAATTGAACATGACGACGAAGAGGATCTGGAAAATAATGAGAACGGCGAAAATGCTGGATCTGAATCGTCTGAAGGAGAAAATGACGCAGAGGCAGAGGATAAACCAAATGAATAAATATGATGCGAGACCGTAAAATCAAATTACTGGTTTTATTAATATTGTTTACCACTTCATCGGCCTTTTGCCAGTCGGAAGTGTTTAAGAGTGTGGTAAACAATCTTGCATTTTATAAACAAAAAAAAGATCTTAGCTATTTAGCAAAGGCAAAAAAGTCGGTTGATAGTTTAATAACAACTCATGCCGACTCTTCAAACCTTCAAAAACTTGTATACCGTGCAGTTGTCAATTCGAGCATATTATATATCGACTCGTTAAATAAGCTCAATAAATCGGCGGCATTTTTTGCGCAAACCACCCAACTGGTTGACAAGCTTAGTGCCGATAAGAAAATTTACCGGTATCAACCCGAAATGGAATATGCACGGCATTGCCTGGCAAATGTTTTCATCCGGGATGCCTTTAGGTACATGAGTAATTCGGATTTTAATAATGCCCTGCAATTATTTATGGAAGCGAGGCGTTATGCACCTTCGTTTAAACCTGTTAACGCCTACATTGCTTATTCAAGCAATAAGCTGGGACGTTTACCTGATGCCGCCAAATATTATGATAACCTCATAGGTACAGATAGTGCAAAAACGGAATACATTGAAGCTGCCGTAAATATTTACGAAGCGATGGGAGATACCACCCATGCACTTGAAATTGTAAAAAAAGCCCGGAGAACTCATCCCGCCGAACGCTTGTTATTGGTAGATGAAGCAAATATTTATAATAACAGGAAAGATTACAGTTCATTATCGGTCATGCTGCCGGAATTGCTTGAGCTAAATCCCAATAATCCTGACATAACATTTGTTGGGGCAAATTGCTATGACCATTTAAACCAGTACGATAAAGCCGAGTCATTGTATTTGCGCACAATAGAACTGAATAACGCCGCTTATGAGCCTATATTCAACCTTGGATTGCTATATCTTAAGCAAAGTGAGGTAAAAAAAGGCAAAAATTCGGCGGAAAATATGGCTCGTTCGGCTCAATGGCTTGAAAAAGCTAATGAAGTATCGCCTAACGATGTTAAATGTTTGCATATATTACAGCTTGTATATGAAAAAACCGGCAACCAATATAAGGCAACCGAGATAAACAATAAACTAAAAGAACTAACCAATCAATAATAATATGAAAATTAAATATTTGATGGTCGGCCTGTTAGGGCTGGCGTCAACCGCAACGTTTGCACAGAAAGGCGAATTAAACACTGCTCAAAGCGAATACGAAAGTTACTCGGTAACCAGTGGAAACGCTCAAAAAATACCTATGCTAAGGGCAAAAGCCAAAGCAAGCCTTGTAAATGCAAAAACATCAATTGACAAGGCTTCCGCAAATTCAAAAACAGCAACGCTGCCACTTACTTATGCTGTAAAATCTGCGGTATATGCAGCACTTGCAGAAGAGGACTCTGTTGAAACTACATCGTTAGTTAATTATAATACCGCTTCAGAATCCCTGAAGCAAGCAAAAACAGCAGATACCAAAAATGAAAATACCAAATTAATAAACGAAGCGACAGTAAGGTTAGAGCGTTATCAATTAAATAAAGGCGTAGCTGCTTACCAAAATAAAAAATATGAGGATGCTTATAAATCATTTGACAGTTACCGTATGCTTTCACCTGAAGATACAACTGCGATATTCTATACAGCTGTAGCTGCCACCAATGCCGGTAATACCGATCCTAAATATTACCCGATGGCCATATCTAATTACAACAAACTAATAACTACAAAATATTCAAAAAATCCCCAGGTATATATCGATTTATCAGCAATATACTTGCAGGTAAAGGATACTTCAGGTGCATTACGTACTGTTAACGAGGGTGTTATGAAATATCCTAAAGATTCTGAACTTCGCAAAAGACAAATTGAAATAGCGTTGCAAACAGGGAAGCAGAATGACATATTAAACTCTGTACAAACTGCTATTACAAATGATCCTCAAAATAAAACATTGTATTACTACGCGGGTCTAACTTATTCGCAAATTGCTGACGGTGATTACGCTACTTTGAATAAAACAAAAGATGGCGCCGCCAAAACAGCTTTACATCAAAAAATACAGGATAATTACAAAAAATCTGCAGACATGTATAAAAAGGCACTGGAGATTGATCCTAATTATTTTGATGCCAATCTGAATTTAGGGTATGTGCTTATGAAGCCGGCAATTGATTCTTATAACGCTGCTAATAATTTGCCAGCTAACCGTCAAAAAGAATACGATCCGCTTATGGCTAAGGCAAGCGCCCAATTTGATCTGGCAAAACCTTATTTGTCAAAAGCTGTAGAATTACGGCCGAAATCTCCTGAAGCATTGGCGAATATGATGAACTATTACAGAGGAAAAAGAGACAATGCCAACGCAGCTAAGATAAAAGCTCAGATGGACGCCCTGAAATAGGGGAAGCTATTTAGAGGGGGCTACAAAATAGTCCCCTTTAAAAATTCGATTATACTTAACATAATGTTAATTATGGGAATAATATAACCAAGTATTTCACTTGAAAGCAACGATGATATAAAAATCCTGTTTTTAACACCTCTTCAATTTCAGACACTATTTTTTTAAAATAAACGTACTACGATTTTTATAGAATAAGTTGCACTAAGTCTTTTTGAAATTTGCCCTGAAATTTTCTGATATTAGCCACATGCAGGTATCAGAACGTACATTAAAATGGATAATGCGCTGCTATCCGTCGCTACTTTTCCAACGCATTTGGGTAGTCGAATTTGAAAAAGGATTTCGGGGAGTAAAAGTTAAAATCAATAAAAGCATCCTTAATCGCAATTATAATAACTCTATTTTTGGCGGCACCCTTTTTTCGGCTGCCGATCCATTTTACCCGGTGCTCTTTCACCAATTATTAAGCCATAAAAAATACAATATTGTAGCCTGGACAAAATCCGCTCAAATCCAGTATCTTAAGCCGGCATTAACCGACCTTTCTTTTGCTATCCGCATTAGTGATGAGGATGTGGCCGATTGTGAAAATGAACTAAATATTGCCGGTAAGTATGTAAAGATTCACGCAATTGAGATGTACGATAAAAACGGTCAATTATGCGCGACAGTATTAAATGAAATTTATGTGCGGAATTTAAATCATACTGCTAAGCGATGAATAAATCTTTTATGAACGACGATATCTTTGTAAAAAACGGGTTTAAAATATCCACCGACCCGAATATGCTGGATTTTGATGCGATTTTTAATTACCTGAATGAGCAATCGTATTGGGCTAAAGGGATACAAAAAGAGACGATGCAAAAAGCAATAAAAAATTCTTTTTGTTTTGGTGTGTACAAACAGCAAATTCAGGTTGGGCTAGCCAGGGTAATTACCGACAAGGCGACTTTTGCCTATATTTGTGATGTATTCGTCTTACCGGATTACCAGGGTTTGGGCTTATCAAAGTGGCTGATACAAACCATCCTTAGCCACCCGGAATTGCAGGGATTAAGGCGTTGGTCGCTCGCAACTTCCGATGCGCACGGCTTATATAAACAGTTCGGTTTTAACGAAATTGCACGACCAGAAAGGTGGATGGAGATATTTACGCCTTATAAATCAATATAAAGAAACAGCAAATTATGAACGTGAAACGGATGATATTTGAAGGTGAAGGCGTAACGCTTGATTTCAAAAAAACGATCACCAGCTGTGAAAAAATTGCAAAAACAATGGTTTCATTCGCCAATAATAAAGGTGGTAGATTGTTGATTGGCGTTGATGATGATGGTACGATCCGTGGTGTAAAGTCTGAAGATGAAGAACGTTATATGATAACAAAGGCGGCACATCTTTACTCGCGTCCGGCACTTGAGCCTATTTTTGAAGAAGTTTATATTGATGATAAATTGGTTCTTATTGTAGATACGCTTGAAAGCACGGCCAAGCCTCATTATTCACTCGCCGAAGACGGAAAATGGTGGGTTTACGTAAGAGTGAAAGATAAAAGTGTGTTGGCAAGCAAAGTGGTGGTGGATGTACTAAAGCGATCGTCGGATGATAACGGAGTTTTTATTGAGTATTCAGCGAAGGAAAAAACGCTGCTGGAACATCTTGGGAAGACAAACAAAGTTACCATAAAAGAATGCTGCGATCTACTTAAGATAAGCCGTAAACGTGCGCAGCGCTTACTGGTTGACCTGGCACTCTCAGGCATTATTCGCATTCACACCACAGAAAAAGAAGAATTTTATACAGCTGCGTAAGAAGATTTGAGATATGAGAAGTTAGATTTGAGACAAAATCATTACGAAGCGATATTGTATAAGTCAAAATTCATCTCACGTCTCAAATCTCACATCTGAAAATGCTGACCCTCTTTCACAAATATAGATCCCACTACCGCGATAACCTGAACCTGGCTATTCCGGTGGTCATTTCTCAATTGGGGCATACGCTGGTTCAAACTTCCGATACAATCATCGTAGGGCATTTTGCGGGTACGGTTTCATTGGCTGCGGTATCGCTTGCCACAAGCATCTTTGTGATCATGCTGATTATAGGTATCGGTATTTCGTATGGCATAACACCTTTAATTGCCCAGCATAACGGGCGCAATAATTTCCCCGAGTGCGGCCGGCTGTTGTCGAACAGCTTATTTATAAACGTGATCACCGGTATCATACTGTTTATCATTACTTTATTCAGTTCAATTTTCGTATTGGATCACCTGGATCAAACACCTGAGGTTGTACGCCAGGCCAAACCTTTTTTATTGTTGTTGGGAATTTCAACAATTCCTATGCTGGTGTTTAACACCTTCAAGCAATTTACCGAAGGACTCGGCTTTACCAAACAAGCCATGAAGATTTCTATATGGGGAAACGTATTCAACATCTGCTTAGGCATTATCCTGGTAAAAGGCTTTTCAATGGGCGTAAAGGGCGTTGGCTACAGTACTTTGGCCGACCGCTGTATTATGGCGGTTGTGATGAGTGCTTATGTGTTCCGATCGGAGCATTTCAAGAAGTATTTGACAGATTTCGCCTTTAAAAATATCGACTGGTCGCGTTGCGTTCAGTTGTTGCGCATCGGCGGACCGGTTGCACTGCAGTACACGTTTGAGATCAGCGCCTTTAGCGCAGCGGCTATTCTTATCGGCACCATCGGTTACCACGAACAGGCTGCGCACCAGGTAGCTATTAACCTGGCGTCGATGACCTATATGATGGCAAGCGGTTTATCCGCTGCAGCGGCTATAAAATCAGGGAATTATTTTGGCGCCAAAGACCATCAAAACCTGCGGCACTCCGCTATTTCCAGTTATCATATCGTGCTGGTATTTATGTGCGTTAGCGCATTGATCTTTACCGTTTTCAATCATGCATTGCCGTGGATATATACTACGGATAATATGGTCATATCCATTGCAGCACAGTTACTTATCTTAGCTGCACTGTTTCAGTTATTCGACGGAACGCAGGTGGTTGGCCTCGGTATCCTTCGCGGGATGGGTGATGTAAATGTGCCTACGGTTATAACATTTTTAGCCTATTGGGTAGTTGGCTTGCCGGTTGGTTATGTGCTGGGGTTAAAGCTGCATCTCGGTGTGCAGGGTGTATGGTATGGGCTGGTACTTGGATTAGCGGTGTCTTCCATCCTGCTATTTTTCCGGTTCCAGTTTATTAGCAAAAAGCATCAAGTTAAAACGGTTGCAGTTATTGCCCGGGATTAAAAGTATAACTCATTCGCAACCCGGTAAGTATTGCAATGTGCATCGACAATATCCCTGATATCTGGCGAGTACCCCCCTCCCATGCTTATCTGCACCGGGATATGGTTTTTTATAGCCTGATCAAACACAAAGAGGTCGCGTGCTGCACACGCATCTTTACTTAAAGCCAGTTTGCCTAACTTATCCGATTTCAAGACATCTACACCAGCCAGGTAGAAAATAAAATCAGGTTGCTGCTTTTCAATTAACCCCGGTAATGCGTCGTATAGCAATTCCAAATAATCTTCATCGGCGATCCCATCGGGTAATGGGATATCCAGGTCGGATGTTTCCTTGCGAAACGGGAAGTTATTCGCCCCATGCATCGAAAAGGTAAATACCCGCGGGTCGCTTTTGAATATCTCGGCAGTCCCATTCCCCTGGTGTACATCTAAATCAATGATTAAGATAGACTGCGCTAATTCTTTATCCAGTAAATAATTAGCCGCAATAGCCTGGTCGTTTAATAAACAAAAGCCCTCGCCCCAATTGCTACCGGCGTGATGTGTACCTCCGGCAACGTTAAAAGCAACGCCGTATTCGAATGCAAAATAACACCCGTCTATGGTGCCTTTGGCGATCGTCACTTCCCGTTCAACCAACGTCGACGATAAGGGAAAACCGGTGCGGCGTTGCTCTTTCGCCGGTAGCGTTAGGTCTTTTAATTGTTCCCAATAGTGTTTATCGTGCGTCCGTAAAATTATATCTTCATCCAGCAGCCCTGGCGAGAACAAGTTTTCCGGCTTGATCAACCCTTCGTGCAATAGCTGCTCCGGTATCAATTCATATTTCAACATCGGGAACCGATGCCCCTCCGGCAATGGGTGAATATAGATGGGATCGTAAGCTATTTTGAGCATGGGGTTAGTGATTAGAGGTTGGAGATCGGAGGTTGGGTTGAATTTAATAATTAAAACATGACCAGTTTAACTAATCTCTAATCGCCAGTCTCTAATCTCTTTAAATCAATTTTCTTCCAAAGCGGCCGCCAATATCCGCCCAACCTCAAAAACCTGCTCAAATGTGTTATAAAGCGGCACAGGGCTTAAACGGATGACGTTAGGTTCGCGCCAATCGCCGATCACGCCGTTTTTGGTTAAATAATTGAATATTTTTTTCGCATCGCGCTTGCACACGATAGATAGCTGGCTTCCCCGTTCGTTTTTGTTTTTCGGAGTGATAATTTTGAATAGTTCTTCACCCCTTTTTGCATTCACACCGTTAATCACGAATTCGAGAAAGCCGGTCAACAGGTCAGCTTTCGTCCTTAGGGGTGCTAATCCACCGGCTTCTTCAAAAACATCAAGGGCTGCCTTATGCAATGTCAGCAGCATAATGGGGCTGGTACTTACCTGCCATCCTGCAGCTCCTGCATCGGGCTGGAATCCCGGGGCCATCAAAAAGCGTTTATCTTCCCTGTATCCCCACCACCCCGCAAAACGGTTTAAATCCTTATTGTTAAAATGCTTTTCATGAACAAATATCCCGCTGATCCCGCCCGGACCTGAATTCATATACTTGTACGAACACCAGGTGGCAAAATCAACGCCCCAATCGTGAAGCTGCAAGGTGACATTACCTGCGGCGTGCGCCAGGTCGAACCCTGCATATGCGCCTGCTTGATGGGTTGCTTCGGTTATTGCCCTTACATCGAAGAACTGTCCGGTGAAATAATTGATCCCGCCAAATAGCACCAGGGCCAGTTCGCCGGCATGTTCGTTTATCTTCTGAAGGATATCTTCCGTTCGTAAGGTATATTCGCCGTCCCTCGGCAATATCTCTACAATAGCCTCCTTCGGGTCAAAACCATGAAACCTGGCCTGGCTCTCCATAGCGTATTGGTCGGACGGAAAAGCGCCACCCTCCATAATTATTTTATACCTTTTTTTCTTTGGTTTATAGAAACTTACCATCAGTAAATGAAGGTTTACTGTAAGTGAATTCATCACAGTAATTTCATCAGCCTGCGTGCCTAATATTCCCGAAAGTGTCTTGGTTAGTTTCTTATGATAGCCCAGCCATGGGTCGTCACCCTGGAAAAAACCTTCGATCGCCAGGTTCTTCCAGTTCTCAAATTGCGCGTTGATATATTGCTGTGCCGATGCAGGCTGCAGGCCCAATGAGTTCCCGCAAAAATAGATAGAATCCCTCCCCTCGTGCTGAGGCACTAAAAATTTTGACCTGAAATCTTTTAACGGATCCTGCTCGTCAAGCTGCCGGGCGAAGGTTAAGGTATTTTGATAATTCATAATCTGTTACAATTACACCGGTAGAGACGCATGCATTGCGTCTTTACAACGTTGGTAAAAATAATTATTTATTCGGCTTGCTTACATAAGGATTACCCTTCGCATAAAAGCGATAAGGCAATAATGCATCATCACCCGCATAAGCAACGCCAACCCTGGGCACGGCAGCAATATCCTTATCGGGAAAGGTTAACCCGCGGTCCTCGATCCATATCGTATCGCCCTGCAGGCTGAAAGTATCGATCTTACGCGATATCCCGAGCGCTTTGGCAACCGAGCCCGGCCCGGAAGTAATATTGGGCTTCAAGGCCGGCATATTGCGCCGGTGCAGCATAATATCCAATCCCTCGGTGGGTTGTATGGCTCTGACCAGAATAGCGTGCGGCTGGCCTTCAACAGATGTTACGATGTTAAACATTTCGTGAATACCATAACACAAGTAAACATACGCAATGCCGCCATGCATAAACATGGTTTTGGTACGGCCGGTAAGGCGGTTTCCGTAGGCGTGCGAAGCTTTGTCTATAACTCCGTTATATGCTTCCGTTTCAACGATGTAGCCGCCGGTAGTTGATCCATCAATGCAGGTAAAAAGGTATTTACCTAACAGGTCTTTGCTTAGCGCGACGACATCGCTGCTGGTATAATAGGATTTGGCCAGCTTCATTTCTTTAATATCCTTTTTAATAGTTTATTGATGTCTTTAGCCTTGTTAAAGATCATGCTATGGCTTCCGCCCTTTACGATGGTTGCATTTTTAATTCTTTTGACCGGAAAAATCCGGTCCTCGTCGCCGGTGATATGGCAAAGGTTTGCCGGGACTATTTTATTATCCCATGCTAAGGCAGCGCGCATACCCCATTTTAAGAATTTTGGCGAAGAGTGTTTTAGCATATCGCTAAAAAGCCAGGCATCCGCGTCGTTCATTTTTCCAAGAAGCGGCTTCAACATAAAACCCATCGACGTAAATAATTTCCCCGGCAAAAGTTTGTAAACGGGAACGGAGCGATAAAAAGCAAAATATCCAGGCTCTTCGTCTATAGTCTTAATGCTCGAGATCAGGATCACTTTTTCTAAAGGAATAATTTTGGCGATTTCCACGGCTATCATCCCACCCAGCGAATTCCCAATTACAACCGAGTTGGGTGTGATACGGTATTGATGGATAAGCTTTTGGGCGTAGGTGGTTAAAGTATCCATTTCATGTGGTTCTATCCAGTCTACGCAAGTAACTTCATGTTCGTTAAGGTCGATGTTATTGTACACCCGGGTGTCGGCGCCGAGCCCGGGGATCAAAAATATTTTACTCATTTAAAATTTACCAGCTTTACGATCTGTTCGAGGTAGCGGGCATCCGTCTCATCGAAATGATCCAATGCTTCACTATCCGCGTCGAGCACAGCAATAACCTTACCATCATGAAAAACCGGCACCACAATTTCAGATTGCGACAGTGAGCTGCAGGCAATATGGCCAGGGAACTCGTCGACATTAGCCACAACCAGCGTTTTTTCCTGTTGCCAGGCTGCTCCGCAAACTCCTTTGCCTAATTTGATACGCGTACAGGCTACAGGCCCCTGGAACGGCCCCAACACCAGCTCATTATCCTTAACGAGGTAAAACCCTATCCAGAACCACTTAAACTGCTCCTTTAAGGCAGCGCAAATATTAGCCAGATTGGCTACCAGGTCGCGCTCACCTTCAATCAAAGCCTGTATCTGCGGAATTAGCGACTGATATTGTTCCGCTTTATCGGTTGACGTTGTTATGGTTAAATCTTCTGCCATGGGGCAAAAGTAACGATGCTCAGTTAAAAGTAAATAAGATCAATCTCATATTTTATTTGCCTTTCCGCCTGGCTGGCTATAATTCAATCCATGTTAGTACTTTTGAATATGAGAATCATTGCCGAACTACCCCACCCCGATTTCAAAATATCCATTCTAAACATGAACAGTAAGTTCATTGTAAAAATTGAACAGGGCGCCCTTGAGCAAACCTATAAGATTGCCGAAGCTGACCTGCTCGACGGCGTAAACAGCGTGTTTGAATTGATGGACGAGGAATTTCTAAAAACCGTTTTGACAAGGTTTCACGAAATGCGCAAGGACTTTAAGGAAAGCTATAATCGCTATAATTACTAAATTGTAAAACATAATAAATATTTGATTATAAGTATCTTATAAAACAAAAAGGGCGCAAACCAAATATTATTTGGTTAATATCTCCTATTTTTGTTGTCAGCCCGCGATATTGTTAATTAATTAAAAGAGGTAATGCGCCTTATCTTATTGATATATAATTAGTTATGTATTACAACCAAATTTTATTTTGGTACGATAAGTGCATAAAAATGGCCTATTCCGGCAGCAAATCGCAATACCAGAATCCTGAAACCTTATTCTCCGCCTCCCCGTTGTCGGCGACAACCGGCGACTTATATTCTTTGAAAACCTTTTCGCCGATCTTGTATTTTATCTCTTTCGAAAAGATGGGCCCTTTAAATGCAAAGGTGTGGAACTCGCCGTTTTCTCCACACACATCCACGTCTTTTGGGAAAGAGCGGATAAGCGCCGGTGTGACCTCCTCGCCTGCTATTTCTTCAAGGCTTTCCTTCGCGCATACGATTACCGTGCCAAACCCCAATTCGAAAAATTCGTTAAGCAGCTCTTGGCTATCACGTTGCCATAATGGATATATACCTTTCATGCCCACTTCTGCGAGCCGTTCGTCGCGGTAAGCCCTCAAATCTTCTAAAAATATATCGCCGAAAATAGAATGGGTTATACCCTCTTCCCTGAAACATTCCAAATGTTCGCGCATGGTTCTGTCGTAAGTATCCATATCTGGCATTTCGGGAAGCCTAATTTGGTATAAGGGTATCCCGATACTTTCAGCCTGTTGAATCAATAATGCAGTTCGCACCCCATGCATGGATATCCTGTCGGTAGCGTCATTGACCGTTGTAACAAGGTACCTGATATCCAGGTCGGGGTTTTGAAGGCAATGGTACAGCGCCAGCGCGCTATCCTTACCGCCGCTCCAGTTGAATATTGACCGCTGATTAGGCTGATTTGAGGATTTCGTTGATTTTTGCTGCATTCTTCTTGTTTGATTCTAATCAGTGGCATCGTATTAATCCGTTCAATCTGTGATCAGCAGCTCATTAACCAGCTTCACTACCCCAACCGTTGCCTTCTCTTCAATTTTTATAAAAGACCGGTTTTGATCGAGATAGGGTATTTTGGGATCGATAATATACTTCCGCACATCTGGCGGCACATAATTAACCAGGCCGGCGGCGGGATATACGGCAAGCGAGGAACCGACTAAAATAAACAAGTTCGCTTCGGCGCATATTTGAGCTGCTGTCTCAATCATTGGCACTTGTTCGCCAAACCATACCACATGGGCGCGTAAAGGTGAACCGAGCTCGCAAACCTCGTCCATTTTGATCTCCCAACCGTCAATCGGGTAAGTAAGATCCGGATTTTTGCTGGATTGTGAGCGTGTAATGATGCCATGCAGGTGTACCACGTTGGTTGATCCCGCCCGTTCGTGCAGGTCGTCGATGTTTTGGGTGATGATGGTTACATCATATTTTTCTTCCAGGCTGGCAAGCGCATAATGCGCTGCATTGGGACTGGCTTCCAACACGGCCTTGCGGCGGATATTATAAAAATCCTGCACCAGCTGGGGGTTTCGCCGCCACGCTTCAGGGGTAGCCACTTCCTCAATGTTATAACCTTCCCACAGGCCATCGCTGTCCCGGAAGGTTTTTAAACCACTTTCGGCGCTGATACCCGCGCCGGTTAACACGACAATTTTTTTCATATTCGATCTTATTGCCATTGTAGAGACGCAATACTTTGCATCTTTGATAACATTTCAGGAGACGCAAAGTGTTGCGTCTCTACGGGTGCAATTTATTCCACAAAAAAAGCGACCCGTATCAACGAATCGCTTCTCCTTTAAATTATTTCATTTAAACTGCCAATTCCCTATTGCTGCGCAAGGCCGTAAACCTGCTTTTTGCCAGTTCGAACCCACCGAACAGGATGGCGCAAAATACGATGTCGCCCAATATCATGTTCCGTTCAAACGGGATGGCCGCCACCAGCGACTGGCCGTAACCTTTTAAAGTATGCGGATAAAGTGTTCCGTACATCCATGGCAGATCAATGATAAGCCAGTGTATGGCCACTGAAATCAACGACGCGATGCCAACATTGGCAATATTCGCTTTTTTGATCCTGCTGCCGATAAAAACCATAATGGCAAAGGTCAAATACACCCAAATCGAGCCACCATACCACAATATCCATTTAGAGGTATATAAATAATTGATAGCGATGTCGCTTGCAAACAGGGCAAGCAACACAACAACATAAGCCTTCCATTTATCGGTGAAATAAGCGCCGCCAAACAAGGCGATGGCGCCAACCGGGGTGAAATTGCTTAGAATGTAAGGGAACCTGTAGCTCACCAAACGCATAGCGGCCGCAGCCACGATCATGAGGATAAGTATTATAGTACGGGTATTGATCTTTTGTAATGACATGGTTAAAATTATGGAGTAAAATTAGTGATAATCCGGTTAAATAAAAATCTTAATTGAACTGGTATTTAATGCCGGCCATAAAATTAAATCCCCTGGTATTATACCCTAGCCAATCCGTATATTTTTCGTCGAACAAGTTTTTCAGGTCGGCAAATAGTGTTAAACGTTGGATTATCTCATATTGTAAATGCGCATCAACTAAATTATAATGCTTTAACGTAACTACCGAGCTTGCAAATGTTACCGGGTCGAATTTTTCATCCGTCCGGTCGCCGGTATATTTGTAATTGATCCCGGCCGAAAAGTTCTTTATAAACTGGTAGGAAACATTTACGCCATAAGTGTTTTTAGGACGGCGGACAAGATTGTTTGCAGTAACACCGTGTTCGTCAGTGAGATTCCCGGTAACGTATGCAATGTAAGCTGAAACAGCGAGGTTATCGAGCTTCAATTTCAATTCGGACTCAAATCCTTTAGCGTTCTGGTGTTCTCCATTCTTGTAAAAAGAATTAAAGGTGGTGGGATCGGTAAAAAAATAGATAACATTGGCCGTCTTGTATTTATAAAACTCGGTATTAAAAGATAAAATGTTCGTGATCACTTGTAAATCGAACCCAGCCTCATAGGAAGTAGTCGTTTCGGGCCTTAGGCCAATATTTCCATATTGCGAATAAAGCTGATACAATGTTGGTGATTTATAAGCAGATGCCATGGTTGCAAATAACTTAATCCGCCGGGCTAATAATACCGAAGGATTGATTGTATAGGTAAAGTTGTCGCCATACTTGCTGTCGTGGTTATATCTGCCGCCAAGCTCCATATTGAATATTTTGGATTTGTAAAATAAAGACGTGAAAATGCTAGCGATACTGCTATGCGCCGAATCACTTCCAATAACGCTTGCAGGCGGGGTATAACCCTTTGTGTTGTATAAACTATACTGATCGGTGCTACTGTACTTAAAGTCCGCGCCGCTCGTGAGGTCAAAGTGCTTGTTTATATAGTAATTTAAAACTGCTTCGGCAGTAGTTATACGTCCGGTATTTCTTACAACCTGGTGAGTGGAATCGTTCAACAACACAGATGGTAACTCGGTATAGTTATTCCGTACATCATTCCGACTCAAATTGAATTTCAATTCGCCTTTATCCAATTTTAGTTTGGCGCCTATGCCACCGAATAAAAATGTATTGGCATAAGTAAAATTCTTATCATCCGAAAAAGCAGCATACGGCAGGTTCCCGGTATTATAGGTGGCTTGAAAATTTCCATTCAGTACAAATTTGTCTGTCACCTCCTGATTTAAATTAACGCTGACCGCCCGCTGCTGAAAGCCGTCATTTCTAAAATTAGCCTTCCCGGTGGTATCGGTCGCAGCCGGAAAACCTTTTGAATCGGCGTTAGATAAGCCGATGGCTATACCAGTCTTGTTTATCTTTCCATTTAGGCCAACAGACTCCTTAAAGGTATTATAACTGCCACCGCTAAACATCACGTTAGTTTTGAGTCCTTGGCCTGCGGGATGTTTGGTTATGATGTTGATCACCCCGGCAACCGCATCGGAGCCGTACAAGGTCGAGCCGCTTCCCTTTAGAATTTCGATGCGTTCGACCTGGTCAAGCGGAAAAGCATTCAAGTCATAGCTCCCGTCGATAGCAGAGGCATTGTTTACCGGGAAACCGTCAATAAGTACCAATGTATTTCCTGTTGAAGCGCCGCGCAGAAAAAACGACGAGCTTATCCCGGGGGCATTTTCAGCGCCCGAAAAGGTGATACCGGGAATAGTGTTTAATAACTCCGGCAAGGTTTTACCCTGAGCGCGGCTGATTTCGGCGGCCGTAATAATCGTGACTACCCGGCCAATTTCCTGTAGTTTTTTTGGTGAACGGGTGGCCGTAACCACCACATCATTGAGTACCCGGGCCGTGTCCTGGGCGTGCGCTGCTGTGTTCAGCAACGCGAGTTGTACAAGCCCCAGGCCTGCAGCAACAAATGCGTAATTTTTTTTCATGTTGTTGTGAGTTGAAACCCACAGCATACAGAAATGAAAAGGTTCGAATGGAAACGATAGAAAAGTTTCACATCCAAGCTTCAATCCCCGAAAGCTATGAATAATATAAGCGCTTTGGCAGGTCTTCTGACTTACTCCCCTTTTTGCCCGGCCTTCCCGTCACGCTTTTACGCTGGACAGTGGCCAATTGAATGGACAACGGTTATGGAGCTTACAGCTGCGGGACAGTTACGGAATTACGCCGTATTCCCTTTTAATCCCGATTTTCACCGGGAACCTAAAGCGCTACAAAATTAGGATTAGAAATTAGAATCACAAATTTACATTTGTATATTAGGTTTTCGATTGGTTGATCAGGTTGATTGTGTACGTTGTCGGTGAGTTAAAAAGCCATTAGCCTGAAGCCAAATAGCCGTCAATCTTAACATGAAACAATTTCTTCTATTCCTGCTAACAACAGTAAGTGTGTCCGCATCAGCGCAGCAAACAGATACTGTTTTTCTAAAAAACCTCCTCCACTCACATCCGGAATTGTTTAGTCATATCCTTAATCACCCTACCCACAACGAGGTACAAATACTTTATACCCAAATTGACCGCGACAAAAACAACGTGCCGCATTTTACATCGTACAGCTACCGACTCAACGCCAACCATTATTTTTACCCGGCAAGTACCGTAAAATTGCCTACATCTATTTTCGCGCTGGAGAAGTTAAACGAACTTCATATCAAAGGATTGAGCAAGAAAACCACGATGAAAACTGACAGTTCGTTTATCGGCGAAACCAGGATGTTAACAGACACCACCGCTGCAAACGGGCTGCCCAGCGTCGAAAATTATATCAAACAGATTTTGCTGGTTAGCGACAATTACGCTTACAACCGGCTATATGAGTTAGTTGGCCGTGCGGAGATCAATGATAAGCTAAAAAAATATGGCTTGAATCATACCCGCATCATCGGCCGTTTGGCCATTGGCGACGGCGGCGAAGGGGCCAAACATACCAACGCGATTGATTTCTATAAAGGCGATAAGCTAGTTTATCACCAGCCTGCACAATATGACTCAAGGGACTATCCTATGCACCTGGATTACATGATACAGGGCAAAGGGTACCTCGACAAAAACGATAAGCTGGTGATGCAGCCATTTGATTTTAGCGATAAAAACGTTTACACCATTGCCGACCAGCAATCTGTTTTAAAACGGTTGCTTTTCCCTGAAACATTTCCGAAAGAGCAGCAATTCAACTTAACCGCGGAACAGTACAAGTTCATCTATCACTATATGAGCATGTATCCTACCGAGAGTGAAAAACCAACTTATAACGCCCCGCAATATTACCCTGCTTATTGCAAGTGGCTGTTTTACGGCGGCGACAGCCTGGCTGTGGTTAACCCTAATGTAAGGATATTTAATAAGATCGGCGACTCGTATGGATACGACATTGATAACGCCTATATTGTTGATTTCAGGAATAAAGTGGAGTTTATCATAACCGCCGTAGTACAGTCAAACGATGATGAGATTTATAACGACAATAAGTACGAGTATAAAACCGTTTGTCTCCCCTTTATGAAAAACCTCGGGCAGGTAATCTACCAATTGGAACTAAAGCGTCCTAAAAAATATCTTGCCGACCTCTCGAAATTCAAGTTTAGCTATTGAAGTTAACTGCTTCAAAAACCCAATATCCACTAATTCTATATAGATTATATGTATTTTTATTTTTAATTAAAATATTTTAAATAAAAGAAACTGTTGGTATAAAAATTGTTTATATGATAACAGATATAAAACAACTTTATGGCAACATTGGCATTAGAACCACATAATTCAACACCGGCCAGGGAAAATATTAATTTAAACTGGCCCGAACGTTACGTTTCAATCGCAACGGGTGTAAAGCTAGCCTATTCGGGTATCAGGCATTTATTTTCAAGCCCGTTTACCAGCATATTAAAATTAGGCGCAGGCGGTTATTTACTTAACCGGGGCGTTACCGGTCATTGCGAATTATATTCACAAATCGGAAAAAACTCCACCGACCCGATGAATATTAATATCCGCTCTTCGTTTACCGTTAACAAGCCCCGTATTGAGGTTTACAACTTTTGGCGCAAATTAGACAACCTGCCGCTGTTTATGAACCACCTTGAACGTGTTGAGTTGCTCGATGATGAACGCTCGCACTGGGAATTAAAACTCCCTACCGGTGTAGCAACGGTAAGCTGGGATGCTGAAATTGTAAAAGATATTCCCGGTGAATTGATTGGCTGGAGTTCATTGCCCGGTTCAATTATCGATAATGCAGGCAAGGTGCGTTTCAGGGATTCGTTCGATGATAAGAGCACCCTTGTAGATGTGGTTATCACTTACCAACCCCCAGCAGGCGGACTTGGCGCAAGTGTTGCGCATGTACTTAACCCGGTATTTAAAAATATGGTTGACACTGATGTCCATAATTTTAAGCAATACATGGATATTGCCAGTCCGGAAGAAGAACATGTAATTTCTTTATAAAAACGTCCCTGTAATTTATGGGACGAACTAATCTTTATTCACATCCAACATGTGGAAGATGTGAAGCTGCTAACCCGACCTGCAGACCAAGATTGTTTTGCTCCAATTAATATCACGGAACAAAAAAAACCCCGCTTATGGCGGGTTTTTTTT
>JACXTT010003866.1_pt1 | contig 22656 bp, 20 predicted proteins | sample 9270951 | NCBI WGS metagenome assembly JACXTT01 (sample SAMN15532306, study PRJNA645909) | rock metagenome | isolation source: weathered quartz diorite | place: Puerto Rico | collected 2017-06-21
ACTTCCTCGACGGCCACTTCCACGGCGCGCTCGATGCCGCGCTTGAGGGCCGTGGGGCTCGCGCCGGCCGCGACCGTCTTCACGCCTTCGCGGAAGATGGCCTGAGCCAGCACGGTGGCGGTGGTGGTGCCGTCGCCGGCTACGTCGGAAGTCTTCGAGGCGACTTCACGCACCATCTGCGCGCCCATGTTCTCGAGCGGATCCTTCAGCTCGATTTCCTTCGCTACGGTCACGCCGTCCTTGGTAATGACGGGCGCGCCGAATTTCTTCTCGATCACCGCGTTGCGGCCCTTGGGGCCGAGCGTGATCTTTACCGCGTCCGCGAGCGCGTTGACGCCTCGCAGAATGGACTGACGTGAGTTTTCGCCAGTCACGATTTGCTTTGCCATGTCTCGTTCTCCTGTTCGAAAATTTCAAATTTCAAATTTGAGATTTCAAAACTGCCGCCCCCGCATTTATTTCTTTTCTTTTGCGGGCTCCAAGTGTTTGACTGCGGGAAGCCTGCACTTGCTCTGGTTCGCTTACTGCGCTCACCATAAATGGTTCGCCCGAAGGCTCACGGTGAAAAGTTACTTCCTGCCGCCCGCCGCTTTTGCAGCGCCGGAAAGTCTTGCGAGAATTTCGTCCTCGCGAAGAATGAGATAATCCACGTCATCCACTTTAATTTCAGTGCCGCTGTACTTGCCGAATAGCACGCGGTCGCCGGCCTTCACGTCCAGAGCGATGCGCTCGCCCTTTTCGATTTTGCCCGCGCCGACAGCGATCACTTCGCCCTCTTGCGGCTTTTCTTTTGCCGTGTCGGGGATGATGATGCCGCCCTTAACGGTTTCCTTCTCCTCGATCCGCTTGATCAGAACGCGATCATGGAGCGGAGTTACATTGACTGACATCGTTTCGTGCCCTCCATTTTTCCGGCGGGCTGCAAGTACAGCCCGCACCCGTGAATTAAGTGAGTCAGGATTGTCTAGCAGGAGCGCCAAGCTGGCGTTCGCCGAAAACGCTCTCGGTGAAGCGATTAGCACTCCCATAAGCCGAGTGCTAATATAGCAAAACCTTGCGCTATGTCAAGCTGAGTCCTGGGTTTCGCGACGCTATCCCTACAGCCCGGTTCATAGCATTCTCTTTATTTTCAATCACTTGAATAGGGATCCAAGTAGCACAGACTTTAGCCTGTGTGGGTTTCGCTGGTCCAAATATGTAAGCCCGACAAGAGGTTGTGGTGCTCACACAACATGTAGTTTGCTTGGGCACACTGCCGCAGAAACAAACTGGCCGGGCTCAACGAAGAGGCTGCTAATATACGGTCAAACATGGATAAGCGAATGCCTGAGCCGATGGAGCGCCTCTCGCTGGGACACTTCATCGAATTTCGCCACGTCAGCAAGGCTTTTGACGAGCATGTGGTGCTTGACGACGTCAGTTTTTTTGTGGATCAAGGCGAGACGTGCGTCGTTTTGGGACGCAGCGGAGTTGGGAAGTCTGTCTCGCTGAAAACCATCCTTGGATTCCTGAAGCCGGATTCGGGGCGCGTCTTTGTGGCGGGCGAAGACATCACGGATTGGACCGAAGCGCAACTGAACGAAATTCGCCGCCGCGTTACAATGGTTTTTCAATCCGGCGCGCTGTTCGATTCGCTGACCGTGGCGGAAAACATCGCTTTTCCGCTGGAGAAGCGCAAGGATCTCTCCTACGAGGACAAGGAAGCCCGTGTCGCCGAGCTGGCCGAGATGCTCGAAGTTGGCGATGTAGCCGACAAGCTGCCGTCCGAGTTGAGCACCGGGACGAAGCGAGCGGTGGCCATTGCGCGCGCGCTGGCGCAGGACCCGCAGGCGATTCTCTACGACGAGCCTACGACGATGGTTGATCCGCTGATGGCGCTGCATACCGGCGAACTGATCCTGCGGCTGAAGGGAAAATTCCACAAGACGTCTGTGGTGGTCACGCACGATACGCACCTCGCCAAGAAGCTCGCCGACCGAGTAGTTTTTCTGCACGAGGGCCGCGTCGCCTATTTTGGTCCGTGGGCCGGATTCGAGTCCGCGCCCGAGCCGTTTCTTCGCAATTTCCGCCGCCAGGACCAACTCGTTCCCGCATTGGACGTGACTGCATGAGCGTCGCCGCCCCAGTTTCATCCGACGCGAAGCAGCAGCTTCGCCGCGTGATGGGTTTCTGGGATGTTCTCCTCTTCTGCATTGCAACGGTGCTGGGGCCGCGGTGGATTGCGGCGGCGGCGCGCAACGGGCAATCCTCGATCAGCTTGTGGATCCTGGCCGCGTTGCTTTTCTTTGTGCCGACAGCGTTCGTGGTCGTGGAACTTTCGACGCGTTTTCCCGTCGAAGGAGGGCTGTACGTCTGGACCAAAGAAGCATTCGGCGATTTTCACGGGTTCGTCGCCGGGTGGACCTACTGGACTTACACCATTTTCTACTTTCCTGGATTGCTGCTCGCGAGCGCGGCGATGGCCGCCTACATTGGTGGCTCGGGGGCCGCGTCGCTGGCGCAGAACAAGACATTCCTTCTGGTTGGGTCGTTTGTGCTGCTCGCGGTTGCCGTCTGGCTGAACATCATCGGGCTGCACATCGGCAAGTGGCTGCAAAACGCGGGAGGGGTTGGCACCTACGTTCCACTGATGATGATTGTCGGCGTGGCGCTCGTGCTTTGGTCGCGGGCAGGGTCCATAACGCACTTTGAGCGAGCCGCGATGCTCCCGCACTGGGATTGGGACACCGTAAACTTTTGGTCGCAGATCGCGTTTGCGTTCACGGGCCTTGAGCTCGTCTCCGCGTTGAGCGAAGAGGTGCGTGACCCGCATCGCACGCTGCCGAAGGCGATTTTTGCTTCCGGCGGGCTGATAGCAGCCATTTACATTGCTGGAACTGTGGCGATCCTGGCGATGATCCCCGCTGACGTGGTGGACATCAAGAGCGGCGTGTTCCAGGCGATCACAACTGGTTCGACAGCGTTGCGAATTGGGATTCTCGGGGTGATCGCGGCGCTGCTCGTCACCGTGGGGAATGCGGGCGGAGTTGGCAGCACCGTCGCGGGGATCTCGCGCGTGCCGTTCGTCGTGGGGATTGACAGGTATCTGCCTTCCTGGTTTGGCAAGATTCATCCGAAGTGGAAGACGCCTCACTTTTCGATTCTGGTTCAGGCAGGCCTTTCGGCCATCGTGCTGCTGCTCGGCCAATTCAAGGCGACGGAGAAGACTGCCTATTCCGTGCTCGTCTCCGCCGCGATTGCTCTCTACTTCATTCCGTTTGTTTACATGTACGCGGCTGTCATCAAGCTTGCGTGGAGCGCGGACCGCGAACAGAACAAGTCTGCGGTGCTGATTCCCGGCGGAAAAATTGGCGTCTGCGTTTGCGGGATTCTCGGACTGCTCGCGGTCGTGGCCGGCATCGTCTTTTCATTGATTCCGCCAGGAGACGAAACGAACAAGGTTCTGTTTGAAGTGAAGGTGGCCGGCGGAGTGCTGCTTACTCTTGCGGTCGGGCTCACGTTGTATTACCGAGGGGTGCGGCAGAAGAGCGCGCATCCGAGCGATCGATAGGCGCCCGTATCTCAATATATTTCCCAAATTCCGGGTGTGGCCACTTCGACTAGATGGTTGTCGGGGTCGCGAAAATAGAGGCTTTTCCCGCCCTTAGGCCAATCGACTTTGCTTTCAATTGCGATGCCTTGCGCGATTAGGTGCTTCTCCCACGCGGGAAAATCCTCCCTCGAGATGGCGAAGGCGAAGTGCAATTGTCCGGAGGCATCGTGCGGCGGAATCACGCCGCCCTCCATTTGAATCGGTTCCATCATCCCGCCACTGAGAAAGATTAAAAGGACCTGCTTGTCAGCTACGCTGAACGCACAGAGATGATCACCGGACTCGATCAGGCGGAGTCCGAGTTTGTCCCGATAGAAGCGCACCGAGCGAGGCAGGTCAGTCGAGTAGAGGCAGCTTTCGATAACGCCGTTGATGCGCGGTGTGGGCATGCTCAGCTAAAACCCTTCATCGATCAGACGAGTTACAGTTAGGCGCGAGATCGGAGTTTCCTGTCTCGTTTCCATCAAGCGCTCGACGTATTTGGCGAGGATGTCGCACTCGACGTTTACGGCATCGCCGACTTTGAGCGAAGAGAGATTCGTGTGTGAATACGTGAACGGGATGATGGCGGTTTCGACGATACTGTCGTGCCAGCCAGCAACCGTCAGGCTGATGCCGTCCAACGCAATGGAGCCCTTCATGGCGACGTAGGGTGCGAGTTCCTCCGGCAGGCGGACGCCGAACCACCAGTTTGGGCCTTCCGCTTCGAGGCGAGCGACGCGGCCCGCGGCATCCACGTGGCCTTGCACGAAGTGGCCGCCGAGTTCTTTCATCGCGGTCAGTGGGCGCTCGAGATTGACGCGTGTGCCCGGCTTCAGTTCGCCAAGGCTTGTGCGGCGGAGTGTTTCGCCGGAAAGGTCGGCTGCGAAGCTTCCATCGGAGACGTCGATTGCGGTGAGGCAACAGCCGTTCACCGCGATGCTTCCCGATTTCGCAAGGCCCGCTGCCAGCGGTCCCGCATCCACCCGAATGCGGGCCCCGATTGAATCGGGGCGGGCGCCCGCGCCGTTGTGCTCGATCGACTTGATCGCTCCGACGTACTCAACGAGTCCCGTAAACATCGCGGAGATATCCTTCGACTGCGAAATCTGGCCCGAACTGCTCGCAGGTGACGTTCCGCAATTCCTGCGTTGCCTGCATTTGCTTCGCGGACCGAGCTGAGCCTGCGAAGCCGGCGATCTTGGGCGCAAAGAACACTCGCATTTTATCCACAACACCAGCCGCGAGGGCAGCGGAATTCAATGTTGCGCCCGCTTCAAGCAGGACGCTCAGGATTTCGCGGCGGCCAAGTTCGGCGATGGCGGCGCGTACATCCGGCTGGGTGCCGCGCCCGGCGAGGCGCACCACGTCGACTCCTGCACGGCGCAGAGCGCGAGACTTCGGAGAATTTTCCGCTGCGCGGGTGAAGACTAGGACATCTCCGTCGGCGGACTGCACCAGCTTCGCCCGGAGCGGCAGGCGCAGGCGCGAATCCATCACTACACGAAGCATTTTCCTGCGGCGCGGAAGCCCTGTGCGGTCCGTGAGCAGCGGATCGTCAGCTAGAACGGTGCCGATACCCGTGAGCAGCGCGTCGGAGGCGTGGCGCATGCGCTGCACTTCGGCGCGCGATTCGGGCGACGAAATCCACTGGCCCTTCTGGGTTGCACGGCCACGCCCGCCCTTGTTGGATCGCCGCAGGCTTGTTCCTGGCAACGTTAGTTGACCATCGAGCGTGAGCGCCGACTTCAAAGTCACGAGCGGCCTGCGAGAGACGATCCATCGCGCGAAGGCTTCGTTCAAGCGCCGCGCCTCAGCCTCGCGCAAACCGGTGCTCACTTCGACCCCCGCGGCGCGCAATTCCTGGAAGCCGCGATCGGCTACTTCAGGATTGGGGTCGGGCACGGCGGCCACAACTCGCGCGACTCCTGCTGCGATGAGCGCGCGTGTGCACGGTCCGGTGCGGCCCGTGTGACAGCAAGGTTCCAGGTTGATGTAGAGCGTTGCGCCTCGCGCCGCTTCGCGCGCCGCTTCAAGAGCGATGACTTCGGCGTGGCGGAGGCCGTCATAAGTGTGGAAACCCTCGCCAATGATTTTCCCATCGCTGCGGACGACAACCGCCCCAACCATGGGGTTGGGGCTTGCGAGGGCTACGCCGCGGCGCGCGAGCTCGAGCGTGCGGTCCATCAACGCGGCGTCTGCGGCTGCCGTGGTGGTTGCGCCGGAAATCGCGGGAGAGGTCATCGAATCGCCCAAACTTCAAAGCTTCCGGAAGATTTAAGTAGCACAGACCTCAGTCTGTGGCTTTGGCATGCGAGTGCGCCAGCGACCTAAAATCCACAGACTGAAGTCTGTGCTACTGGTCAATCAAACAGGGAAGAAACAAATGTCTCCGCGTCAAATGGCACCAGATCGTCGACTCCTTCGCCGGTGCCCACATACTGCACGGGCAAACCGAGCTCGCGCGTGATGGCCACGACGATGCCGCCCTTGGCGGTGCCGTCAAGCTTGGTGAGCACGATGCCGGTCACACCCGCAGTCGCCGTAAATTCGCGCGCTTGCGAAAGGCCATTCTGGCCAGTGGTCGCGTCCATCACAAGCAGGACCTCGTGAGGCGCGCCTTGAACTACTTTCGTAGCTGTGCGCTTCATCTTTTCGAGCTCGGACATCAGGTTCGATTTTGTGTGCAGGCGCCCTGCTGTATCTACGATGACGACGTCGGCGTTTCGCGCTCGGGCGGAAGCGAGCGCGTCATAGACGACTGCAGCGGGGTCGCCGCCCGATTTGGTCTTCACGATTTCCGAGCCGGTGCGCGTGGCCCACACACCGAGCTGCTCGATGGCAGCGGCGCGAAAAGTGTCGCCCGCGGCGAGGACTACGTTCTGACCTCCCTGGCGCAATCGGTTGGCGAGCTTGCCGATAGTCGTCGTTTTTCCTGTGCCATTTACGCCCACGACAAAAATAACGCGCGGGCGCGGCTCTTGCGCGGCGGCTGACGACCCATTCGAGGACGGCACGGTACGAAGCGCGTGAAGGAGCTGGCTCTTTAGCTCCGCCTTGAGTTCTGCTGCGTTGTTGAGGTCGTGGCGTTCCAGTTTCTGCCGCACAGCCTCTAAAATCTGGTGCGTGGTGCGGGGTCCGATGTCGGCGGCGAGCAAAGCGTTTTCGAGTCTGGAGAGTTGCTCGGGATCGATTTTCTTTTCGCCCGAGACAAGGTCCTCAACCTTGGCCGTAATTTGCGACCGGGTCTTCGAGATCGACTGCTTCAGCCGGTCGAGGAGCGACCCGCCTTCCTTGCGTTCGTCACCTTTGCCGAAGATCGAAAACATAGATGGCTCGCCAAGGGAGTGCTGGGAAACCCTTATTCTAGCAGAAGATTTGCGGCTTCCCGTGGCGCAGGCGACAGCGGCCGCAAAGTCCTGACATTGTCTCTCGTTGTTCAAGGCACGAGCAAAAGCAGATTCCTCGGCGCGCAGCGCGCCTCGGAATGACAAAGTTTTTGGGCTTTTGCGAAACCTCGGAAGCTTGCGCCACGGGGTCGGTTTCGCGAGGCAAACTCATTGCGTTTATTGTATGATGCGCCCACTGACCCGTATTTGGTCTGGCTAGCTCTGATTTGCGAATTCACTTTTTCGGGGGTGCGCGATGACTTCAATTCGTGCGAAAGCCGCGCTGGCGGTTTTGCTGTTTCTCGTGTTTTCGGCTGCGGGCACTTGGGCACAAAAGGCGATGGGAAGCGATGCTGACTCAGCGGCAATCAAGCAAGCAGTCGGTGCGTGGTCAGCGGCGTGGAACAGCCACGATGCGCATGCCACGGCGATGAAATATGAAGAGAATGGATCTTTTTCGAGCACGACGGCAGTCGAGAGCCACGGCTGGAAGGAGCTCGAAGAGCACTACAATTCCATCTTCACGACGTTTCTCAAGGACGCGCACAGAACCGATACGGTGAGGAGCATTCACTTTCTCACTCCAGACATCGCTTCCGTGGACATAGACTGGCAGATGACTGGGGCGAAGACGCGAGAAGGAGTGGATGTTCCCTTCCGCAAAGGCCTTCTCACTTGGATCATCTCGAAGCGCAACGGCCAGTGGCTCATCACCATCTACCACGAGCAAGTTTTCTAGGAGCTTGTCGAGAAATAACTGCAGATCCCTCGTCGCTTCGCTCCTCGGGATGACAGCGGCGGTTGATTTTCGACAGATTGTGGGTGGGTTCAAGCTTCGACGAGGACGGCTGTCAGGCGCAGCTTTCCGCCTTGGATGGCGCGGTCCAAGGCGTCCACGACGGCTGCATCGAATTTCGTGTCCGCGAGCCCGCGAATACAGTTCATGGCGAATTCCAGATCCATTGCGGATTGGTAGGGACGATTGGTAGTCATCGCGTCGAGCGTATCGGCGGCGGCGATAATGCGAGCCATGAGGGGAATTTCGTCGCCCTTCAGACCGTGCGGATAGCCGCCACCGTCGACGTGCTCGTGGTGCAGCTCGATGCCCGGCAGCATTTCCTTGAGCTGGGCGACCGGCCGCATGATGTTCGCGCCCTTGGTGGGATGCTGCTTCATCAGCGTGAATTCCTCGGGGGTCAGCGCGCCAGGTTTTTTCAACACGCGGTCATCCACGCCGATTTTCCCTACGTCATGGAGCAGGGCGGAAATTCGGATTTTTTCGAGCTCAGCGTCTTGCAGGCCAAGATGCTGCCCGATGATGACGGAATACTTCGCCACGCGGCCGGAGTGGCCGCGAGTATACGGATCCTTTTCGTCGATGGCTGCGGCGAGCATGCGGATCGAGCCCATGAATAGCTCGTGGTTCTGGTCGGCGGCCTGCTTGAGCTGGTCAATGAACTGCTCGATGTCGCCGGCCATGTGGTTGAAGGTTTCCGCGAGTTCGCTGATTTCCGCGGCGCCTTGGACCGGCGTTCGCTGGTGAAATTCGCCGCGGCTGATGGCAAGCGTTGACACCGCCAGCGCTCGAATCGGCGTGCTAATTCCGACGGCGAACAGATACCCGAGGACGAGCGCCGCAAAGGTCACAACGACCACGAACTTGAGCGCCTGGGCGTTGAGCTCGGTCACGCCTGCATCCTCGCGGGCTTTGTCCAGGTTTCGTAGCGCCACGACGGCCCAGTTCAAGTCCGGGATCGTGCTGTAGGTTCCAACCATCTCCACCTTTTTGCCGTTGTCTGCTGTCTCGATCCGGCGAAGCGTCTCGGTCGTGCGCAAGCCCTTTGGCAACGTGGCGACTTGCATCACGACAGACGAGCTGGCTTTCGCGTCGGCTCCGGGGACGAATTGGTGGGTGTCCGGATGCGCCACGATGTGGCCGTTGTGGTCCACGACGAACACGGCCCGGCCTCGCACGCTCGTTTCCCGGAGACGGCGGAGAATGCCATCCAGCGACACGACTGCAGCCAGCATTCCCGAAAATTGGTCATTCACTTCAAGCGGGACAGCCATGACGAACGCGGGGCGGTTCTCCGGCCCAATCGCTAGTGGGTCACTGCGAAACACCAGCGCCTGCATCGTCGTCGTGAACGCTCGTTGCAGCGCCTTGCCAACGAACGGGTCCTGGTCGGCCTGGAAGTTGCCAGCCCCTGTGCCCTTGGCTTCTTTGCCTACAGCAGTCAAGTACAGGATGTTCGGGTTGCTCGCTACGAAGTTTTCGAGCACGCGGGTCACTTGCGGTGCGCTCTGCGCGATGTCAATCTTGTCGATGAGGCCAGTCAGCGCCAGGATCTGCCGTTCGCTGATCAGCTGTTGGTAAAGGCTGGCGTCAAATTGCTGAAGTTCTTCGGCCACCGCTCGCGTGACTTCGGTCTGCTGCACGCTCTCGGTATCCGTCAGTTTTCCCTGGCTAAGTTGAAGAACCTGACGGTGATAGAGCGCTAGCGGCAGCACGCTGACGAGCAGCATGGCGCCCAGCACCAGCCAGAGAATTCTGGGCCTGTGGAAGGCTATCGATTTAAGGCGATTTAGATCCACGGTTCGGTGGGTGCGCTCTACTCAATTTTACTTTTGCGCCAGTGCGTATTGAAGGGAGGAAACCCCGGCTGGTGCTCATCTGCTAAGGGGGACGCTCAGAACTGGGGTGGGTAAGAACTACTCCTGCTTGAGGCGGCGCTCCATCAGTTCGCGAATGGCATCGCGGGTTACGCGGCCCGCCGTCAGGACCGTGTGAACTTGTTCCGAAATGGGCATTTCCACGCTTGTGCGGCGCGCCAGCTCCAGGGTGGCTGCGGCGCTGCCGACGCCCTCCGCGATTCTGCGGGTCGAGCCGAGGATCTCCTTGAGATCGCGCCCTTTACCAAGCTCGACGCCCACGGAGCGGTTACGGCTGAGTTCGCCGGTAGCGGTGAGAATCAGGTCGCCTACCCCGGCGAGACCGGAAAGCGTTTCGCGACGCCCTCCGAGCGCGACGGCCAACCGGGTCATTTCTGCCAGGCCGCGTGTCACCAGCGCGGCCATGGTGTTCGAGCCGAGCTCGAGGCCTGAGCAAATGCCGGCGGCAATGGCGATCACATTTTTCACGGCGCCGGCGATCTCCGCGCCGATTACATCATCGTTGGTGTAAAGCCGGAATCGAGGGCCGGAAAATTCTTCCTGGATTTCGCCAGCGAGGGCTTTGTCGGCAGACGCAAGAACCACCGCCGTGGGGTGGCCCTCCGCAACCTCCCGGGCAAAGCTCGGTCCCGTAAGAACGGCGATTCCTGCGAGGGAGTTGCCGTTCATCTCCTCGGCGATAATTTCGCTGATGCGGGTATGGGACGCAGGCTCGAGCCCCTTAGTTGCGCTGACGAATACGGAACCGCCTGGGACATAAGGGCGCATCGCGCGATAGATCTCGCGGGCGTGCACCGAAGGCATCACTCCTAGCACAACGTTTGCGTCCGCCAACGCGTGCTCGAGCGAGCCGGTGACCTCCACGTCTGATGGCAGCTCGAATCCGGGCAGATAGACTTCATTGATCCGCCGGGTGCGGAGCATCTCGACCACATCGGCGCTGTGCGCCCAAAGCGACAGCCGGTGCGGCCGCGAGGACTGGCTGAGAGCGATGGCCAGCGCCGTGCCCCAGCTCCCGCCGCCAATGATGGCGATTTTCTTCATGGTCTTTTGCCGTGTAACTCGAAGCGAGGCTCCGTGCCACGGATGAGCCGCTCGATATTGTCCCGGTGCTTGGTAATGACCACAGCCGCTGCCAGAAGAGCACTTACGGAGACCGCAGGCGGCGGCGCGTGGCGCGGCGCGTATAGGAGATAGACCAACAAGGGAAGAGCGGCTGCTGCCGAGATTGAGGCGAGCGAAACGTATCTCCAAAAAAGAACAACAAGGATGAAAAGCAAGGCAGCCGCGGCGATCGCAGGCCAGCAGATGGCCACGAAAACGCCCAGGGCCGTAGCCACGCCCTTACCGCCCGCAAACTTGAGCCACACGGGAAAGACATGTCCCAGGATCGCGGCAAGCCCCGCGTACATCATGAAACGAATGTTTCCACCCGAGAAATGCTCGGTGAACCACACGGCGAGGAACCCCTTGGCAGCGTCGAAGAGCAAAGTAGCAACGCCCACGGTCCAGCCCGACGTGCGTGCGACGTTCGTGGCGCCAATATTTCCGCTTCCCATTTGGCGGATATCCCCGCCGCCCTTTGCGCGCACGAGCAGATAGCCGAATGGGATCGAGCCGAGGAGATATCCCAGGAAAACAAATCCCCACAGGCTCGAGGGGCTGGCGCCCAGTTCTTGGCTCAAGATTCGCTCCCCGCGCAGCGAAATGTCGCCACGCGAGTATATTCCGCCCCGCCGCGTTTCAGAATGCTTTGGTAGAGATGAAACTCTCTTGCGACGGTGCTGCCGAATTCGAGAGGCCCAGTGGCTTCGATGCTGGCGTGCAGGCGGTCCAGTCCTTTCGGCGAATCAAATCGCGCGAGGGTCAGATGCGGGGAGAACGCGCGGTCTTCGCGCGGGACACCCGTCGGAATGAGCGCCGCTTCGACTGCAGCCGCAAGCGTGGCAAGTTCGGGGTCGGCCTCGATTCCCGCCCAGAGGACGCGCGGGCGGCGCTCATTCGGGAAAAATCCCAGACGGCGAAAACTTAGAGCGATCGGTTTCGCAAACGTGACGCCTTTGACGGCCGATATGATTGCCCCAACTTTTCCCTCGGGAACTTCGCCAATAAATTTCAGCGTGACATGCATGCCTTCGATGCGTGCCCAGCGCGCATCGCGGCAAGTTGGACGCAGGCGCGCGATGAGCGCTGCAACCGCGGCGCGCACGTCTTCGGGGATGTCTGTCGCCACGAAAAGGCGCATGCCGTCAGGCCTTCTCGGTGTTTTTGGCGGGAACCGAATACAGGAAATATCGCCGCACGAGATCGAGCGCCGTCTGCGACGCTTGCCAGCGGATACGGTCGCGCTCGCCCAGATAGCGCATCGTGCGTTCTTTGCTGGCTGACGAATCAGCGATGGCCACGTGCACCGTGCCCACTGGCTTTTCCGGAGTGCCTCCAGTCGGCCCAGCGACTCCTGTGATGCCAACGCCAAGCGTCGCGCCAGTTCGGCGACGGATGCCATCGGCGAGGGCGACTGCGACTTCCGCGCTGACGGCGCCGCGCGATTCGATGATGTTCTCGGGGACGTCCACCCAGGCGGACTTCAGCGTGTTGCTATAGGAAACGACGCCGCCCAGGAAATAGATGGAGCTGCCCGAGATGCGCGTGAGCCGCTCGGCGAGCAGGCCGCCGGTGCAACTCTCGGCCGTCGCAATCGTTGCCTGATTGAGCGTCAGTGCCTTGGCGACGACTTCCTCCATTGGTTCGCCGGCGGTTGTGAAGACTGCTTCTCCGAGCGCCAGGACAATGCCTTCCTGGATTTCCTGCAACTGGCGCTCCGCGGCAGGAATGTCCTTCGTCCACGCGCGCAGATGAATTTGAATTTCTCCCGGGGCGGCAAGAATCGTCGTTTGCACGTCGCCGTAGCGCGCATAGATCGGCGCAATGCGCTGATCGACATCGGATTCGCCCATGCCCACGACGCGCAGCTCGCGCGCGACGAGGCGCACTCCCGTCGCAAGGCGCGCGAGCCGCGGCTCGACCTGCAAGGTGAACATCGCCTTCAATTCGTGCGGCGGGCCGGGAAGCAGAACGACGATGAGTCCATCCGACTCGAGCCACAGACCTGGCGCTGTCCCGCGGTCGTTTTCCAGGACCGTTGCGCCCTCTGGGACCATAGCTTGGCGCGTATTGACCTCGGACATCTTGCGTCCGAGCTGCCGGAAGCGCGCTTCGATTTTTTCCATCACAGTGGGATCGCGCCGCAGCTTTCGCCCAAGCAGATCGGCGACGGCTTCGCGCGTGCGGTCATCTTCCGTCGGGCCGAGTCCTCCGCTCGCAATTACGAGCTCGGCACGCTTGGCCGCTTCGTCGAACGCGTTGCGCAAGGGTGCGAGATCGTCGCCGACCACGGTTTTGCGCGTGACTTCGACTCCCAGCCGGTTCAGTTGCGCTGTCAGAAAAAGGGAATTCGTGTCTACCCGGTCCGGCGTGAGCATTTCCGATCCGACCGCAATGATTTCAGCTTTCATGGAAGGGTCAACGGGGAAGCGGGAGGCCTTCCACATCCCAGTCGAGGCTGAAAAGGGCCGCGCTCGTGGCCAGGACCGCCCGATGGCCGGGCAGAAGAGCCAGGCCGACGAGCCCGCTGCCGCCAAGAACTAGTTCAGAGCGCGAATCGGGCGAAATGCGCACGACGCCGCGCCGACCTTGAAATGACGCTACGACGTAGAGATTTCCCCGCCGGTCAAACGCCAATCCCTGGGGCCGCCCCAGTCCGCGGAAAAACGAGCTGACTTCGCCCTTTTGGTTGATGCGGTAGACCCGGTCAAAGCTGGAAGTCGTGGGTCCGGTGACATACAGCTCGCCCGTGGGGCTAAACGCGAGATGATATGCGGCCACGGAAGGCTCTAGAGTGGCAAAGACAAAAATCTGGCGGTCGGGGCTGATCTTGAAAATGGTGCCGCTGCGATCGCCAACGAAAAGATTGCCGATCGTGTCGAACGCGATTCCCGTCGCCACGCCCATGCCCTCGACCCAAAGCTGCGAGCGGCCGTCGGGCGCCACGCGATGCACGGTTCCGTCATGCCGGCAGGAGACGTACAGGTAGCCCTCGCGGTCAAGCGCAAGGCCTGTTGGGTTCATCAGTTCTGTGACAAAGGGCTTCACCGCGTAGTTCGGCGTGATCTTGTAAAGCGAGACAGCCACTTTCTGCCCGCGGTGGCCGCTGTACGTAACGTAGATATTTCCCTCGACATCCACCGCCGGATTCGACACCGGATGCAGATTCTCGGCGATCTGCACTCCGAGGTGAAATGCGAATGGCTGGCTGGCCGCGCGCGGAGTCTCCACGCGCACAATGTTCCCCGCCGCGCCTTCCGGCACGCGCGCGATCAGATAGTTCTGCGTGGAGATGAGCAGGCTGGCTTCCGTTTCACCGAAGCGCACGAGTGGACGCGTGTTGGGCCGGGGAACAAAACCCGCGCCGTAGATCGTAACGTCTCCGCCGGGAATGCCTGCGCCCGGCAGGATGCGGTCAATGCGCGGGATGCCGTTCGTATCCAAATTCAATTCTCAGTCGCGATGCGGGACCTGCTGTAGCCCGCCTCTTTAGAGGCGGGGATTTTCTTCAGCGAAACGGCCCGCGTGTAAGGACGCGGGCTACGCCAAAATTACAATTCATGAGCCCGTGCGCCCACCGAAAAAGTTAAAGCCCCAGCGCGCGCGCAATCCACAATCCCAGCGCAGCGTAAATTCCCGCCACCCAATCATCGGCCATGATTCCCAAGCCGCCGGGGAGCGATTCGGCTTGCCGCGCAGGAAATGGTTTCCAAATATCGAAGACACGAAAAAGTATAAATCCCAGGAGCAAATATTTCCAGCGCGGGTCACCGTGCCACCAAAAACCGTAGTGAAAATTCGTCATTCCATCGAGATACCGTTCCGTCGTCCCAAACGTGAATAGAGTCGCAATCATCTGCCCGGAGACCTCATCCACCACCACCACTTGAGGGTCTTTAATTCCAAGATACGCTGCGTATCGATCGGCAGCCCAGAGACCCACAAGCCCAATCGAAACGGTCGCCGCAATCGCTGCGACCGCATACGGGATCGGAATGCTCCACAGGCGTGGGCCTTCTTCCCAGAGCGTGACATGTGGCCAAAGCTTGAGCAGGATCCAACTCAAGAGAATGCCCGCGGCTGAGCCCCAAGTACCGGGCGCTTTGGGAAGATAGCCGAGGCCGAGGGCGGTGGCGATCGTAGTCGCGACGCGCGGCTTGCCCCGACCTGATTGGGGTTTGCGCTCCTCGCTATTCGTCGTCGTGTTCTGAGAGCTTGGGCTGGGCTCGTTCATTTGTTTCGGTCTCTTCGGGTTCCGATTCGTCCATCAGGGGCGCGGCCACTTTGTATTTTTCTGAGGCCCAATTTCCCAAGTCGTGCTCGCGGCAGCGCGCGCTGCAGAAAGGGAACTCCGCGTTTGTTTCGGAATCAGTGGGCTGCTTGCAGATGGGGCAGTTCAGTTTCATGCTTTAGTAGGACAGGCTTCAGCCTGTCGGTTTTGATTTTGCTCAAGAGAAACCCGACAGGCTAAAGCCTGTCCTACTCAACCCAGGACGCGCAGCGCTGCGCCTGTTGCGACGCGCTGGACCGGCGCGGTCGCGGCGGATTGCGTTGCCGTTGCTCGCGGCGCGTCCACAATTTGCACGACGCGCCCCACGACGTCGTACTCGTGCGTCTCGGTAATTTCTGCCACGACGACGTCGCCGGGACGTGCGGTGGCTCCTGTCTCTCCGAGTTCAATGTCGTTCAGGAACAGCTTGCCGTCAATGTCAGGCGCCATCCCTTCGAGACGGGCTTCCCACACGAGCGGAGTATCCTTCGACGGCCCCTCGACCAGGGCGGTCACGTGCCGGCCGCGGAATCGCCGCAATTTGCGCGCTGAAATTTTCTGCTGAATCGCCATCAGGCGATTCTTGCGCTCTTGAATCGTGTCCTCGTCCACTTTGTGAGCGAGCGCGAAGCTCGACGCATTGTCCACGTCGGAATACGCGAAGACGCCCATCCAATCAAACTCCGCAGCTTTCACAAAATCACACAGTTCGCGGAAATCGGCTTCGGTTTCTCCGGGGAAGCCGGCGATGAAAGAAGTCCGCAGCGCCACACCCGGGATGGTCTTGCGAATGCGAGCCAGCAGTTGCAAAAACGCGTCGCCGCTCGACCCGCGCTTCATGCGCGCAAGAACGCTGCGGCTCGCGTGCTGCAGCGGCATGTCCATGTACTTTGCGAGACGCGGATGCGCGGCAATCGTATCAAGCAGGCGCTGCGTGACGCGATTCGGGTAGCAATAAAGGAAGCGCACCCATTGCAGGCCGTCCACACCCGCAAGGCGCTCGAGCAGCAGCGCCAGGCCGTCTCGCAGGCCGAAATCTTCGCCGTACGACGTTGTGTCCTGCCCGATCAGTGTCACTTCGCGGACGCCCGCCGCGGCGAGATTTTCCGCCTCGCGCACGACGGATTCAAAACGCCGACTACGAAATTTTCCGCGCAATTGGGGGATGATGCAGAACGTGCATGGATGATCGCAGCCTTCGGCGATCTTGATGTATGCTGCGTACTTCGGGGTCGAGAGAATCCTCGGCGTCAGGTCGTGATAAAGATACGAGGGGAGCGCGGCAGCGCTCTCCGCTCCCGGGTGCACTTGCCCCTCCACCGCCGCCAAAATATTTTCGACTTCTCCAGTCCCGACGACCGCGTCTACCTCGGGGATCTGCTCGAGGATTTGCTCGCGGTAGCGTTCCACGAGACATCCGGCCACAATCAATTTTTTCGCCGCGCCGAATTTCTTATACTCGGCCATTTCCAGAATCGTGTCGATCGATTCCTTCTGCGCCGGAGCGATGAAGCTGCACGTGTTCACGACGAGGACATCAGCTTCCTCTGCGCGAGGTGTGAATTCATACCCATTTCGCGCGAGAACGCCCATCATCACCTCGCTGTCCACAAGGTTTTTCGGACATCCCAGGCTGACGATTCCGGCTTTCGGCATAAAAAATGCGCCCAGCATTGCGGGACGGTCTCGCCATTTTAGCACGGCGAAGCGTCTCTCGCCTGAGCGGCCAGCTAGCGAGTCTGGAGGGCCAACTGGATGTGGCTGAGCAGCGAGGAGGCGCGCCTGGGATCGGCATCCTTCCCGCCGAAGCGCGCTGCCTGATACATCGAAGTCAATTCGAACACCGGCTCGGCAAGGTTGCCCCGTCGCACCGAACCCGCAAATTCCATCGGAGTTTGCCCGGGCGCTTTGCGGATTCCACGCCGCGCGAGCAGGCGCAGCATCTCGTTGTACTGGAGCGTGGCGAGATGCGGCGTCATGACACCGGTGTGCGAAATTCGCATGTGCCACAGGGCAAGAAGCCGCTGGCGAACGTCGGGGCGCAACAGGAGAGCGCAAGCAAAGAGCACCACAAGCGCTCCCAGAAGCCTCGTCCGCGCCGCCGGCGTGCCGAGCGCCCGCCTTTGCCACATCTCCAAACGGTCAGTCGCGTGGCGCCGAAGCCGCAGGAACGTAATGCGAATTTGATCAGCCCAGTCGCGAGAGGCGCGGCCCAGGTTTTGCGCGACAGTAATCTGGTGTATGAAATCGTAGTTGATGACCCACTCGCTCCACTGCAGTTCGAACCAGTCCCAGTAGTGCGAGAGCTGCGCCATCATCCCCAACGGTTTTTCACTCGCGGGCGGCGTTGGGTCAAACGTCAGCCAGCCGAAACCGGGGAAGTAGGCCTCAACCCAACTGTGAGCGTCGCTTGCGCGCACAACCAGGTCACCCGCGACATCGTTGTACTCGCCGGTTTGGAAACCGTTGATGTATCGCGACGGGATTCCGAGCGTGCGCAGCATCACCGCCATCGCCGCAGCGAAGTATTCGCAATGCCCAGCACGCTTTTGAAAGAGGAAGTAACTGAGCGGATCGGAGTTCGGGGCGCCGGTCAGATCGAGCGTATAGCCGAAGTTCGAGCGGAGGTAGCCTTCGATCGAGCGCGCTTTGTCGTAGGGCGTCTTGTCGCGCGCCGTGATTTGCTTCGCAAGCTGAGCGATTCGCGGATCGAGCGCCGGCAATTGCAGATACATGTCACGAATGGCGGCAGGGTAGTCCGCGCCGGCCCCGCGGACCGCTTCGGGCGGCGGCGCCGGCACAATCGACTTCGCCTCGTACTCCGTGCGCGAAAAACTGCGATACGGATTAAAAATGGAACCGGTGAAATCCTCCAACAGATAGGCGTTGCGTTGACTGAGTGATACCGGAGTCTCAGCGCTGCTGAAGCGCCCGCGGATGGATTCCGTCTCGTCCGCGATGAATAGCGTCGTGCTGCCGATAGGCTCGAGCAGCACCCTGTAGTGGATTGGATTGCCGGTAATTCGCACGCTGGGATCCACGGAGTTGACGTGGAACCATCCTGCTCCGTCGTTAGTTGTGAGATTCGTGGACTTCTGGGGCTCGTTGAACCAGCGCTTGCCGTCAAATCGGGAGAGCGCCACGCCTCGCCAGTGCACGCCGCGCGCGGCACTGAGGCCCCCATCAACCGTAACGCGCATCACGACCATGCTGCTCTTCTTGATTTCCCCTATTTCCCCAAGCTCCACGTCGTCACTGAAGCCGGAGACGAGCGTTGGCTGCAAACTGAGTCCGGCCATGTATCCGCCGTTAAACCGCGGAAGGATCAGAAAGATGACGGCTCCGACCAGCAGTGATCCGGCCGCGATGCCCGCGGACGTAATTCCCAGCGCGTTATGCAGCCGCTGCGCTGCGCTCGTGCCTCTTTCGATCGGAGTGGTTACCGCTCCCTGCGCGCTGCGCCACATTTCGAGGCCGACGAAGGTGGAAACTGCGAGACCCAGGAAAACGAAGAAGAAGGCGAGGAAGACCGTGTCGACCGTGAGGATCGCCGAGGCCAGCATGGCGGAAAAGGCCATCAGTGTCAGGAAGAGATAGTCGCGCGTCGTCGTGGCGCTGAAAAGCCGTACGACGGTCGCAAACAACATTAGGTGAATTGTGGCGATCAGCGCGGCGTACAAGCCGGGATTCTGTGCTCCCGCCGCGAGTGAGCGCGAGAAGGTCCACAGATCAATCGGAAAGAAAATGAAATAGCCAATCGTCAGCCAGGTCCCGGCGCGGTTGGAAAGTTCCGCTCCCTTTCCGTGCCACCAGCGGTAACCTTTGAACAGCATCGCAGCCGGTAACACGAGGATTGAAACTAAGTCCAGCTTCCCCGTGGACACTAATGTCAGCACTCCGGTCAGGAGCAGAAAATAAAGGGAAATCTCGAAGTGACGCCGGATGGCGGTCAGGTGCGCTGGAATTGATTCAGTGGGGAGTGGGCCCGCGGAGTTCATGGCACGAATCTCCAGTCTAACACCCCGCGGGCTGCGTGGAGTTTCGTGAAGCCTATTGGGTAACGGGTGAGTTTTTCCTGTCACTAAAAGAAAGCAGATTCCTCGCTTCGCTCGGAATGACAGCGCGAGCCACTTTTGCCGCGAGGAGGTGCGCGATCGCCGCCTCGGCGATTTTCCGCGTCGCGTTCGAAACTGGCACGCGGCCGAGTCGATTGAGGGGCGCGATGAGCGATCCTGCGGGGTGCGGCAGTCGCGCAACGTGGAAGAGGAATGGCTCCAACCGGATATTTCGAAACGTGACTGTATGGCGAGCGGTGGCGAGAGCGGTGGTATGGCCGTTTGTGGTAACGCGAAAATACTCGCGCAGGTGCGTTGTGAGGGCCGCTTTCGGGTCCGCTCCTGTCGCCTCAATCGCCGGAAATTGCCACATGCGCGAGAACAGCGCGCCATCGCTCGCGGTTTTTCGGACGAGCAGGGTGCGTCCGCGCGGATCGAGAAACACCGCTGCGGCAAGAGTCATTGCGACGGGCGCACGTTTCTTGCGTGCGGACGGCAACTCTTCGGCTATGCCCAGCTTGCGTGCGCGGCACCACCTTGCTACCGGACACTCTCCGCACCGCGGCGATTTCGGCGTGCACACCGTCGCGCCCAGCTCCATCATGGCCTGATTCCAGTCGCCAGGAGAGTTCCTCGCGAGCAAATCCTCAGCCGCACCTTCGAGCTTTCGCCACGCGGTGGGCGCGCGAGGATCGCCACGCTGTGCGCCAATTCGCACGAGCACTCGAGCGACATTGCCGTCGAGCACTGCGCGAGGCTCGCCGTAGGCGATGCTCGTGACAGCCGCAGCCGTGTAGCGTCCGATGCCCGGAAGGCGGAGCGCTTCGTCATACTCGCGCGGAAAATGCCCGTCGTGGCGCGCGACAATTTCCTTTGCCGCGCGGTGCAGATTCCTCGCGCGGCTGTAGTAGCCGAGCCCTGCCCAGTTCGCGACCACTCGATCGATTCGGGCGTGTGCGAGCGCACGCACGTCGGGGAAAATTCTAGTGAAACGTTTGTAGTAGGGAATCACAGCTGCGACGCGCGTTTGCTGCAGCATGATCTCGGACACCCAGATGCAGTACGGATCCTTCGTGCGGCGCCAGGGGAGATCGCGCTTGCGTTTTGCGAACCAGGAAAGCACGCGCCGACGGAACGTGCGCAACTCTCCCCTGGGAATGAACGCGAAACTCACGCGGCGCATTTTCGCACATCAGCATTTTGAAAGGAAATTCGCGGCGGGTAATCCGGGCGAGCCAGTGGCGTACGCTTCCTAGGTTGCCGAAAACTCGAAACACGTCATTCCGAGGCGCTGCTCGCCGAGGAATCTGCTTTTCCTACGAACCAAACCAAAAGCAGATTCCTCGCTTCGCTCGGAATGACAACGCGAGGCATTTGAGCTGCCCCCACGGCAGGACTACAGAGACGAGACAAACAGGAAATACGAGGAACTCCAAAGGCCTGTGGGAATTGAGCCGCGCGGATGGCTGGTCAGGACAATCTTGAAAACGTCAGGCGCATCGCCGAGCATATCGAGAAAGCTCCTGCCGGGCGGCGGCTTCAATGGCGTGACCCGCGCCAAATAACGCAGTACGTCGTAGATAATTTCTCCCGCGACAACGCGAGGCGTCGCGAATCCCTCCGAACGAAATTCCAGAACTGAATTGATCTCATTGAAGTGCCAAGCCAGGCCGGCGCAGAGCGCGACAGCGCGCTCAAACTGTGAGGCGGCCCGATCGTCCAATCCTTGCGGACCGACGTACGGATCGAAAGCCAGCATCACTCGCCGTTCGTCTTCCCTCGCGTATTCGCGCACTTGGAGCGCTCCCGTCCGCGCGGATGCTTTCCAGTCGACGTGGCGGGCACTGTCGTTGAATTGGTAGTCGCGAATCGCGTACAGGTCGTGGCCGCGCCCGCGCTGGTAGCTTTCGAGTTCGCCGCTCACCAGGGGAAGAATTTCGTAAAATTCGTCTGTCGGCTGAACGCTGGGGTACACAACCGCCTCAATTTCCGAGTTCACTCGCCGTGTTTTTTCGAGAAAGCCAAATGGAAATTTTGTGCGCAGTCCCAGCGCGTCTTGCCTGTAAACACCGCGGCGAGGAAATGTCAGCTCCACGGTTTGCCGCGCCGTCTGCTGGTGCGGAATATGGGCAAAATAGACGGGCCGGTCCAGTATACGTGGCGTCAGATCCGTGCCGGCCTGCTTCTTCGACTTCGGCGCATCTTCACTGACGAGTGAAATAGAAAAGGACGGCATGATCTGCTTCCGGTTCCTGAGCTCGGCGATGGCCAGGACGGGGCGTCCCGCGAAGATATGCTCCGGCAGCTCCAGCCGCACATCGACTCCGCTAATGACCACTCGCGAGAGGAATCCCGAAACGAGCACGCCTGCCAGCAGGCACGCCAGCACCATGAACAACAGGTTGTTCCCAGTGTTCAGCGCGGCGAGGGCCAACACCAAAATGCCGCCGAGATACACCAGGCCCTCGCGCGTCACTTTGTAGTCGATCTGATACGACAGCCAATGCAGAGGCGTGCGCCGCGCGAGCACCGGCACAATCGTCAGGGCGACCCACCCGGAAAGCACGAGGGCCGCCAGGGCTGAAATCCCGGTCACGAGCACGTGCCCCTCTTCGGCCGCAGCGCCTGAATAGAGCGCCAGGAAAAGCGCGCCCGCGAGCGCGGCCATGGCAATGGCGAAGTTGCGCCAACCGGGCCGGTCAAGATTCCGCCGCCAAGTCTTCCAGCGGGCTTCCAGCGGAGCCCTCACTCGCCGTTCGAGGATTTCGGAATTCATTAGAGGGGAACGCGGGTGGATTCGATGATCTCGCGAAGGATCGCTTCGGACTGCGCGGACTTCTTCTGCGTCGTAGCGAACCGCGTGTTGACCACGACGCGATGCGCAAAAACCGGCAGGATAAGCTGCTTGAAGTCGTCCGGCGTGCAGTAGTCCCGCCCTTCCAGGAAAGCGCGGCCCTGCGCGGCACGCTGCAGCATGAGAAGCCCCCGCGGGCTAACGCCGAGCGTAAGTTGCTCCGTCTTTCGAGTTCTCTCGACCACGTCGATCGCATAGTCCCGCAAGCTGTCGTCCACGCGCACTTGCTCGACGGCCCGCTGCATTATTTCCACGTCACCTGCTTCCATCACGGCGGAGACCTCCGCCGCCGCGTTTCGGCCCCCGGAGTGCAGGCGCATGATCTCTCGTTCGCTATCGCGCGAGGGATATCCCATGCCAATGCGTAGCAAGAACCGGTCGAGCTGCGATTCGGGAAGGGGATAAGTGCCGTGGTGTTCGATGGGGTTCTGCGTCGCCAGCACCATGAACGGCTGCGGCAGCTTGTAGGTGCGGTTGTCGACGGTCACTTGCGCTTCGTTCATGGCTTCGAGCAGGGCCGACTGCGTCTTCGGCGTGGTGCGGTTGATTTCGTCCGCCAGAATGATATTGGCGAAAATCGGGCCTTGCTTGAAATCGAACCGCTGCTCGATCTGGTTGAACACGCTCGTGCCCACAACGTCGGAGGGAAGCAGATCGGAGGTGAACTGGATGCGCTGGAACGAGCAGTGGAAAGAATTGGCGAGGGCCTGAGCGAGAGTCGTCTTGCCAACTCCGGGAAC
>JACXTT010003867.1_pt1 | contig 22651 bp, 13 predicted proteins | sample 9270951 | NCBI WGS metagenome assembly JACXTT01 (sample SAMN15532306, study PRJNA645909) | rock metagenome | isolation source: weathered quartz diorite | place: Puerto Rico | collected 2017-06-21
TGGGACCCACGCCGGCCGGAGAGCCGCTCACGCCCCCGCCGACCGCGACGCGGGCGCGCTTCGAAGCGGGCGTCGAGCTGCTCGCCGCGCGCGTCTATCCGCAGGCCGTCGAGCTGTTCGAGAGCCTGGCCACAGCAACGCCCGAGAGCCCGCCGGCCCCGGGGACGCCCGCCGCCGCATCACCGTCGCCGCCGGACGCCGACCTGCGTGCGGCGGCACTGTTCAACCTCGGCGTGGGGCGCGCCGCGTTGCGTCTGGACGAGGAGGCGATCCAGGCGTTCACGACCTACCTGGACGGCCCGTCCGCCGATGCGCGCGCCTACCTCTACATGGGAAACGCCTGTCTCCGCCTCGGCCGCGGCGACGACGCCCGTGCCGCCTACTCCTCGTTCCTGGAGCACGCCGCGCCGGGACCGGACGCTCTCCGCGCGAAGCGCCTTCTCGAGGCGATCGGACAGGACGGCAAGCCGCTCGCCGCGCCGGGGTCGCCATGACCTCGCGAACCGGCGTCCCGCTCCGGCATGGGCCGGCCGCGATCCCGGCCGCGTTCCTGCTGGCGCTCCTGATCCTTCCCGGAGCGGGCGCCCGCGGCCAGGAGCCGGGGCCTTCCCCGTCGCCCACGCCCGAGGAGGCGCCGGCGCCCGTGAGACCGGTGGAGACACCGGAGCCGCCCGCTCCCCCGCCGGCTGCGGACAGCGCGGTCCCGAAGCCGCCCCAGGTGCGTTCGCGCAAGGGCTTCTCGATCCGGATCACCAACCCGGCGCACAACGACTTCCGCTTCGGCCGCTCTCAGATCGACGCCGAGGTGACCGCCGCAGACCCGTCCCTCGTGGAGAAGGTCGAGTTCTTCGTCGACGACCGGCTGGTGTTCATCGACACGGAGGCCCCGTACCAGTGCTTCTTCGATTTTGGCGCCGACCCGCACTCGTGGATCATCAAGGCCGTGGCGTACCACAAGGAGGGGGTCACGGTGACGGACACGGTGATCCTGAAGCGGGTCCTCCTCAACTTCGCGGTGCAGGTGAACCGCGTGATCGTGTACGCCAGCGCCCGCGCCAAGGGCGGCCAGCACGAGTTCGCCACCGGTCTGACCAAGGACGACCTGATCCTGGAGGAGGACGGCGCCCGGCAGAAGATCATCGATTTCTACATCGAGAAGCGCCCCGTGACGCTGGCGGTGATCCTCGACAGCAGCGGCAGCATGCAGCCCGCCATGGACAAGGTCCATACCGCCGCCAGCCGCTTCGTCGACAGCCTGGGCGCCGAGGACCGCGCCCTGGTGATCGATTTCGACGAGAAGGTCTATCTCCTGCAGGATCTGACGAACAACAAGGACTCGCTGCGGCAGGCGATCACCAGCACGAACGCTCTGGGCGGCACGGCGCTCTACGACGCCCTGTACGCCTCGTTCCGCAAGCTGCGCGGGATCGACGGACGCAAGGCGATCATCCTGCTGACCGACGGCGACGACACCGCCAGCAAGTTCTCCTTCAAGCGGGTGGTGGACGAGGCCAAGATCTCGGACGTCATCATCTACTCGATCGGCCTGGGGACCACCTTCCTCGACGTCGATCTCCGCCGCATCCTGAAGACGTTCGCCGAGGAGACCGGGGGCCGATCCTACTTCCCATCCAAGGTCGAGGAGCTGGAAGGCGTGTACGGCGAGATCGCGGACGAGCTCAAGAGCCAGTACTACATCACCTACGAGCCGACCAACACGGTCTGGGACGGGCGCTGGCGCAAGATCAAGCTGTCGGGCGCCCCGGGGAAGGATCTCGACATCCACACCCGCAGCGGCTACTACGCCGTCCGCAAGAGCCCGGCCTCGACGGCGTCCGGGGCGCGCTGACTCAGCGGGACCAGGTCACCCACACCGGGCTCGACCAGACGGCGTCGTCCGGCTCGCCGTCCTCGGCCCCGGTGGTCTCCAGGAACGCCCGCACGTAGTACAGCCACTCCTGCGCCCGGCCGCCCGGAAGAACGGGATTGACGAGGTCGACCGTCTCCGAATGGAGCTCGGCGTTCGGCGCTTCCGCATGGAGGAGACGGTAGGCCGCCGAGGGATTGCCGACCTGGGCCCCCCAGACCTCCACTCGTGTGATCGTCATTCCGGCCATCACATCGACGGCCGCGGTGATCTGCTCCTGCGACCGCCGGATCTCGCTTCCCATCGGCGAGCCGTCCACATCGAACGCGAGCCAGGCGCGGACGCCGGTCGTGGCGTAGCTGCGGCGGCTCCCCAGTGCGTCGAACACCGCGCCCCGATCGCGCGAGGCGGCCAGAGTGACCGTGGCGCCGGCCGGCTCGTTCAGGTGGTAGCGGCTCCCGTCCGGGGCCATGTCGTCGTTCACGCCCGGCATCTGTGTGTGGTTGTCCGAGGCGCCCACCACGCCGATGTGCGCGCTCCGGTTGCGCCAGCCGTAGCGGTAGCTCCAGACACCCGGACCGACGTCGCTCCCCTCGAAAGCCGTCCAGGTGCTCCGCCCGTAATAGGGAGCCGAGGAGAACCCCTGCTGGTTGTAAGCGCGCGCCGAGAACAGCTCGCCGACCCTCTGGTACGACTCGACCAGGGAGCGCGGCGCCACCGGTGAGGCGCCGTAGCTGAAGTCCCAGTCCAAGTTCCCTACGGAGGCGGACATCATGTGCGGGACGATCAGGACCCGGTCGGGACCGTATCCGACGTCGTCGAGGAAGCGCGCCAGGCACTGCGGCGCGAGGTACCGGACGTCTCCCGGCAGGAGCGGCAGCCCATCCTGGGGGTCGAAATCGCGGAACAGCACGACCCGATGAAGGTACGCGACCACGAGAGGCGAGACGCGATGGCTGTGCCACTCGTACGCCGGGAAGACGATGAAGGAGCCGGAAGCATCGGCGTCGTACTGGCGGGCGATCCCCTGCGCGTAGGTCCACCAGTCCCCCAGCCCGCCGATCGGCGCCGTCGGTCCCGTGCACTTGCCGCCGGCCATGAACACCGGGTCGGCGGCCGCGCCCGGCGGCAATCGGTAGTCGTCCCAGCGCATGGCGTGCTCGGTGAGGGCTCCGAAGTCGGCGCCGGCGACGCTTCTCAGATAATCCAGCGCGTCGTTGGCCCGCGTGAACAGCGCCGCGTGGTCGCCGGGCGTGATCCATCCCAGGAACTTGAGCTGCTCCCCGCCGTCACCCGAATGAAGATGGAGGTCCCCCACCAGGCGCTGCACGGGCGGAGCGCCCTCCCAGACACGGCTGTATTGATACAGAGAGCGCGCGCCCGGGAACGACGCCACGATGCGATAGCTGCCGGGGGACGGGTAGATCTCCGTCACGTCCTTGCGCCACTCGTCCTGGAACTGCAGCGCGCCGGCGACGCCGCCGCTGAGCGGCACCTCCCCGGTGATCGTGCGTGGGTTGCCGAAGCGGTCGGTCACGACCACCGAGAGCGTGAACGCCGCGCCGGCCTGGATGTCCAGCGGCGCCAGGGCGCGCACGAACGCCGCCTCGGGGAGGGCGGTGATGCCGAGAGGCTGCACCTCGTCGTCGGACAGCATCGTCCATGGCCCCGGGACGTTCGCACCGTTCGGGGCCGGGCCGAAGGAGCGGTAGCGGAAGTGCGCCCGCAGCGGATGACCCGTCCAGTCGGTGGCACGCGCCGGCAGGCTGCCGATGTACGTGAGGCGCACGCGGTCGCCGGTGATCAGGGTCTGATTGGACGGCAGGTAGACCCCCAGGATGTGCGGGTACGGCAGCTGGGCGATCGGGTCGTACTGCGACACGCCGAGCTGCAGCTCCCGGACCGCCGCGCCCGGCCGTATCCGGATCGCCTTCCAGTAACCGTCCCGCCCACCGTACGGGCAGACGAAATTCGTCCAGCACAGAAGCGGCTTGTCGAACTCCCCCGCCCCGGTCGACATGTTGGCGGCCTCGTTGGTGAGCACGCTGGTCATCGGCAGCTCGATCTGCAGGACCGAGCGGTTCCCGTCGTAGCCGCTGTTCAGGAGCGACGGCAGCCCGCCGCCCTTCAGGGTGGAGGGGACCGCGAACTCGAATGTGAGTGGCGGCTGACCGGCGCCGCCCACGTGCTGCGCGGCGGTCACGACGTCGGGAGAGACGGTGAGGACATAGGGGCCCGCCGCGGGGCGCACCGCCGGTCGGGTGCCGGTGTCGGCGCGCGCGTCGGTGCCGGCGCCCGAACGGGTCAGGAGAGCGGCGAGGACGACCGCCCCGCCGAGATGGCTCCAGCTGGATCTGCTCATCGAACCGCCCCCTCGCTCCCCCGCGAAGGGCGCGGTCCGCGGGAGTGCGCGCCGCGCCTGTCGAATCGTTCAAGAACGGTTCCGGGATGTTAGCACAGGCCGGGCTGGAATGCAGTCTTTCAGGGGCGTTCGGGGGGTGCGGGGAGCGGCTCTTCGCGCGGCGTGCGGTCTTCGGGGCGGCCCTTGAAGTTGAGGGGGTAGTCGACCAGAGACAGGCTCAGGTTCAGCCCGCTGCCGGCCGAGACCTCGACCGATTTCAGCTCGAGGGCGACGTACCCGGGCGACATGACCTGCACCCGGTAGGACCCCGGAACGACCGCCGGGATCGTGAAGACACCGTCGTCACCCGACGAGGCCTGATAGATCGCCTTGCCTTCGAGCGCGGCGAAGGTGACCTGCACCTCAGTGATCGGCCGCTTGTCGGAGTCCAGGAACAGCCCGCGCACGGGAACCGTCTTCGCAGGCTCGCCGCCGGCGGGCCCCTGGGACGCGCCTTCGGCCGCCGTGTCACCCGGAGCCGCCGCGGCGCCCGTCCCTCCGGACGCCGGCGCTCCCGGCTGGCCTCCGGGGATGCGCTTCTTCAGCCCCGCCTCCAGCGGATTGGTGCCCGCAAGCCCCTTGCCGCCGCCGTCGCTTCCGACCTGAAAGTCGACGATGTTCCGGAACGGCGGGCGGACCTCGATCTTCCCCTTTTTCTTCGAGCCCTCGGTCCCCGCCCCGATCTCGATGTCGTACACGCCGGCCGGGAGGTCCTTGAAGACGTACTCCCCCTTCTCGTTCGTCCCGGTCACCCGCAGCATCGCCTCCTGTCCCCTGGACGACAGCTCCACCATCCAGCCGACGACCGGCTTGTTCTTCGCGTCGTAGACCCGGCCGAGGATGGTGCCGACCACCTCGCGCAGGGGACGGGTCGGGGCCGGGGTCTCCATGGGGGCCGGCGTGGCCGATGGCTGCGGCTCGTCGGCGCGGACCGGGACGCTCAGCGACGACATCGCCAGGGCCAGCGCCGCGGCCAGACAGCCGTAACGTCGTGACATGGTGGCAGAATTATAGGCCAGGTTCGATGCCGTGAGATTCGCCGCCGATTGCATGCTCGGGACCCTCGCCAAGTGGCTCATCATCCTGGGGCACGACGTCGCCTACTTCCCGCGCATCGAGGACGCTGAGCTGGTGGCGCTCGCCCGCCGCGAGCGACGCGCCATCCTGACGTGCGACCGCAGGCTGGTGAAGCGGCGCGACGCCGGGGACCACGTCCTGATCGCCAGCCAGGACCTGCGCGAGCAGATCCGGCAGGTCGTCGCCGAGCGGCGCCTGCGCATCCGCAAAGATAGGCTCTTCCGCCGCTGTATCAAGTGCAACCGTCCCACCCGCGTCGTGCGCCGTGCGTCCGTGCGCGCCGTGGTCCCGCCCTACGTCTACCGCACGCGCCGGCGCTTCACCCGCTGCCCGACGTGCCGGCGCGTCTTCTGGCGCGCCACGCACGTGAGCCGGATGCTCGAGGATCTCGCCGGACGGCTGGCGCCGGGGCCGCGCGTTTGACAAGCGATCTCCCCGCGGGCTACCATGCCGCGCTTCAGCCAAGGCGCGCGGCGGCCTCGTTGGGCGGTTAGCTCAGCGGGAGAGCACCTGCCTTACAAGCAGGGGGTCAGTGGTTCGAATCCACTATCGCCCACCATGGGCCCCCCGCTCCGTGCAGGAGGGGCGCCGCGGGTCCCACCCGAACGCGGGGTCGTAGTTCAGCTGGTTAGAACGCCGGCCTGTCAAGCCGGAGGTCGCGGGTTCGAGCCCCGTCGACCCCGCCATCGTTCTCCTGGATCATGACCGGTCTCGTTGTCCCGGAACACGCGCACGGCGGGGCGGTCCTCCGACTGACCCTCAACAGGCCGCCCGGCAACATCCTCGACATCGCCATGATCGGCGCGCTGCGGGACGCTCTCGCCGTACACGGCACCGCCACCGCCCTCAAGGCGATCGTCCTGGAGGGGGCCGGCGCCCACTTCTCCTTCGGCGCCAGCATCGAGGAGCACCGGCCCGCCAGGGTGCGCGCGCTGCTGACGACGTTCCACGCGCTGTTCCGGGCGCTGGCGCGTCTCGATCGGACTCTGGTCGCGGTGGTGCGCGGGCAGTGCCTGGGCGGCGGGCTGGAGCTGGCCTGCTTCTGCCACCGCGTCTTCGCGCACCCGAAGACGCGTCTCGGGCAGCCGGAGATCCGCCTGGGGGTCTTCCCGCCGGTCGCGTCGGTCGTCCTGCCGCTGCGCTGCGGGCAGGCGGTGGCGGACGAGGTCTGCCTGACCGGGCGGAGCTTCACCGCCAGGGAGGCGCTGGCGGCGCGTCTCGTCGACGAGGTCGCCGCCGACCCCGGCCGCGCCGCCGACCGCTGGATCAGGAGAGGCATCCTCCCGCACAGCGCCGCGGCTCTGGCGCGCGCCGTGCGCGCGGCGCGCCTGCGCGTCACGCAGGCGATCGCGACCGATCTGGCCGAGACCGAGCGCGTCTATCTGGACGATCTGATGCGCACGCGCGACGCCGCCGAAGGGATCGAGGCGTTCCTCGAGAAGCGCCGGCCGGTCTGGAAGGACCGCTGAAGCCGGCGTCACGTCACCACGCGCTTCCTGAACTCGAACACGTCGCGCCGGTTGTAGTGGCCCGTGACGTCCAGCGCCATGCTCTCCTCAGCGATGCGCGCAAGGTCGAGGTCCGCCAGCAGGATCTCCTCACGGTCGAAGACCGGGCCGGCGACGAGCGCGCCGTCGGGCGCGATGATGCACGACCCGCCGGCGCACACCAGCGTATCCGGCCGGCCCTTCATCTCCGCCGGCAGCTCGAGGTCGGACGGCAGGTCGCGCGCCGCCGTGATCAGGCCGGCCGCCAGGACGAAGCAGCGGCCCTCGAAGGCGTAGTGCCGGCTGGCCACCTGATACATGTCGCGCACCGTCGGCCAGGTGGCGACGTGGATCTCCTCGGCCGACTCGTGCATCGCCTGGCGCGCCAGTGGCATCCAGTGCTCCCAGCAGATGAGGGTGCCGACCCGACCCGCCGCCGTCGCGAACGCCTCGAGATCGCCGCCGTCGCCCGGGCCCCAGACGAGCCGCTCCGCGTGCGTCGGGACGAGCTTGCGGTGCCGGCCCAGGATCGTCCCGTCCGCCCCGATCACGAGCTGGGTGTTGTACAGGGTGCCGTGACCCGGCCCGGAGGCGACCCGCTCGTGCACGCCGATCACCACGACGATCGCGTGCTCGCGCGCCGCGGCGCGCAGTCGATCGATCTCGGGGCCGGGGATCAGGGCGCTGTTCTCCGCCAGCCGGGCGTAGGCGCGCTTCGCAGGTGCGTGGTCCCAGAAGGCGGAGCCGGGACAGAGGTCGAGCCAGGCGGGATAGCCGGGCAGCCAGCTCTCGCCGAACGCGACCAGCGCGGCGCCCTTTCCCGCCGCCTCCTTCACCCACCGGGCCGCCTTCTCGACCGACCCGTTCAGGTCGAGAAAGACCGGCGCCGCCTGGGCGATCGCCACCCTCACCGTCCTTTTCTTCATCGTCGCACCCTCGAGGCTGAATCTTTCCTCGTCCGAAACCGTCTTGTCGATCGCACGGGGTGGTCGACACCGGCGGTCGACGCGAGCAGTATAGCGACAGCCGCGGTCGTCGGGCCGTGCCGATCGAGAGGAGAAGCAGCGTGACCGGTGCCGCCGTCATGGTCCGAATCTCGGCCATCTCGACCCGTGAGCTGGCGCGCCGCCTGGAGCGCGGCGGGCGGCTGGAGTTCTGGAACGTCCTGATGGACGACTACTTCAAGGGGGAGATGATCCCGGGCTCGCGCCGCATACCGCTCGACCAGGTCGGCCAGGAAGCCTCCGCCACGAGGCTCGCCAGGGACAGCGAGATCATCGTGTATTGCAGCGGCCCGACCGGCGCGCAGAGCCGGCTGGCCGCGCAGAAGCTCCTGAGTCTGGGGTACACCAACGTGCGCGCCTACGAAGGCGGTCTGGCGGAGTGGAAGGAGGCCGGGCACCCGGTCGTGACCGTGCGTTGAAAGAAACCGCTCCGCGATGTGAAATCCTGTTGATTCCGCGCAACTTTGAGCGTATATCAGATGGCGCCAAGGGGGATGCTGTGAGTCATTCGACATCGATCGCGAGGGTGCCCCGGAACGGGAAGGGCGACCTTCGCGCCATGGCTTCTCCCGCAACGTGTTGCTGCTGCTGTTGTTGTCGGCCTACACGGCCGACCGGCGGCAGCGGGCTTGGAGGGTCATTAGAGTAGTCAGGAAGAAGTAGAAGGCCTTCCAGGATTTTCGGAGGAAATCCCAAACCCACTGCCACCGGCAGTGGGTTTTTTATTTTGTCGCAACGCATTCGTGAACAGGAGGAGGCCGCGTGGACGTGATGCAGACGATCGCCGAGATTGACCCAGCCGAGATCCAGCGCCTGTCGAGCGCGTTCGAGACGAAGTCGCCCCAGGACGCGCTGCGCTGGGCGATCGACAAGTTCCGGGGCGGGCTCACCCTGGCGTGCAGCTTCGGCGCCGAGGACGTGGTGCTGGTCGACATGCTGGCTCGCATCGACCGCGCGGTGCCGGTCTTCTACCTGGACACCGATTACCTCTTCCCCGAGACCTTCGAGGTCCGGGATCGGATCGCCGCCCGCTACGGCATCAAGCCGGTGGCGGTCAGGCCGCTCCTGACCATCGAGCAGCAGGAGGACCAGCACGGCCGCGACCTGTTCGCGCGGCAGCCCGATCTGTGCTGCAAGATCCGCAAGGTCGAGCCGCTACGGCGTCATCTCGGCGGCTTCCAGGCCTGGATCACCGGCATCCGCCGCGACCAGGCCCCCACACGGGCCAACGCCGGCGTCGTCGAGTGGGACAAGCTGTTCAACCTGGTCAAACTCAATCCGCTGGCGGGCTGGAAGCGGGAGGACGTCTGGGCCTACATCCGTGCCAACGACGTTCCGTACAACGTGCTCCACGATCGCGATTACCCGAGCATCGGCTGCCAGCCGTGCACGCGTCCCGTCCGTCCGGGCGAGGACCCGCGCGCCGGGCGGTGGGCGAATTTTTCCAAGAAGGAGTGCGGGCTGCACACGGAGTCCGGCCCCGTGGCCGCGCCGGCGCAGGGAAGCGCACCGGCCCCGGCGCAGTGAAGCGCCGGACTTCGCTGAAGAGATTCAAGGCCCGGTCTCCGGGAGGTTGCATTGCCGACCGATGAAGCCGTCAAGACCCAGGCGCCGGCCCGCCGGTTCGCCTCGGAGAAGGACCTCGAGGAGTTCGTCCGGACCCTCGAGGCGTACGAGCGCGGCGACATGTCGCCGGACGAGTTCAAGACCTTCCGCCTGACGCGCGGCATCTACGGCCAGCGTCAGGACGACGTCCAGATGATCCGCGTCAAGATCCCGCAGGGCATCCTCGGCGGCGACCAGCTCCGAGCCCTCGCTGCCGTCGCCCGGACTCACTCGCGCGGCTTCGGGCACGTCACCACCCGCCAGAACATCCAGTTCCACTTCGTCAAGATGAACCAGGTGCCGGCGGCGATGCAGGAGCTCGAGAGCGCCGGGCTGACGACCCGCGAGGCGTGCGGCAATACGGTGCGCAACATCACCGCCTGCCCGATGGCCGGCGTCTGCTCCGACGAGCCGTTCGACGTGACGCCGTACGGCGAGGCGCTCACCCGCTTCTTCCTGCGCAATCCGATCTGCCAGGCGCTGCCGCGCAAGTTCAAGATCGCGCTGTCGGGCTGCCCGACCGATTGCTCGATGGGGGCGATGCACGACATCGGCATCATCGCGCGCGTGCGCGAGGTCGACGGACGCCGCGAGATCGGCTTCAAGGTGGTCATCGGCGGCGGCCTGTCGGTGTCGCCGCAGAACGCCTGGGTGCTGCACGAGTTCCTGCCGCCCGAGCGGCTCCTGCCCGTGTGCGAGGCGGTCGTGCGCGTGTTCGACCGCACCGGCAACCGCAAGAACAAGGGCCAGGCGCGCATGAAATACGCCATCCGCAAGCTCGGCTTCGAGGCGTTCAAGGCGGAGATCGAGAAGGAGCTGGCCGCCCTGCCCGAGACCCGCGATCCGGAGATCGCCCGGCTGGTCGCCGAAGAGAGACGGCCGGCGCGCCCGGAGGCGCCGCACGATCTGCACGCGCGCATCACGCGCTCCGGCGTGCCCGCGTTCCGCGCCTGGGCCGCGACCAACGCCCGCGCGCAGCGCCAGAAGGGCTACTCCATGGCGTTCGTCACGCTGCCGCGGGGCGATCTCACCGCCGATCGGATGGAGGCGCTCGCCGGTCTGGTCGAGACGCACGGCAACGGCTCCCTGCGCACCACCCAGGACCAGAATCTGCTGCTGCGCTGGGTCCGGACGGAGGAGCTGCCGGCGGTGCACCGCGAGCTGGCCCGGATGGAGCTCGGCGGCGGGGAAGCGGGGCGGCTGCTCGACCCGACCTCCTGCCCCGGCGCGGAGTCGTGCAAGATCGCCGTCACCGGCTCGCGCGAGCTGGCGCAGGCGGTCAAGGAGATCCTCGTCCACGAAGCGGGCAACGGCGGCAAGGAGTCGATCGCCGCCGCGTCGGACCTGCGCGTCAAGATCAGCGGCTGCCCGAACTCCTGCGGCCAGCATCATGTCGCCGGCATCGGCTTCCACGGCGCCGCCAAGCACCTTGGCGCGCGCGCCGTCCCGGCCTACCAGATGTTCCTGGGCGGCGGCGTCGACGGCGACGGGGCGCACTTCGGCCGGCGCTCGGTGAAGATCCCGTCGCGCCGCGTGCCGGAAGCCCTGACGCGTCTGCTCGCCCTGTTCCGCGACGAGCGCGCGCCGAACGAGACCGCCCTCGCTTTCTTCAAGCGCGTCGATCTCGAGCACGTCAACGCCAGGCTCTCCGATCTGACCACCTTCGCCGAGGCCGACCTGCGTGAGGAGGACTTCACCGACCTCGGCACCGACCTGCCGTTCGTGGTCGAGCTCGGCGAGGGCGAGTGCGCCACCTGATCGCCGCTTGAGATTGGCGGCACCGGAGGCAGGCGGCCACGCGCCGCGGCTCATGCTCGCTCGCGTAGAGCGCTGATCGCCCCTCCGACGCGCATGGTGCGGCTCGAAATCGCCGCGGCGCCCTGCGCCCTGCCTCCCCCGCCGCGATCCGACTTCGGCTGCGCCATGTGACTGCAACCGGCGATCGGGTGGGCACGGAGCGGGGCGCGGCGCCCTGCGCCCGCGGGGCCTTCGGAGACCGCGCGCCCAGGGCCCCGACGCGCGCTCCCCAGCGCGTTGGGTGGGCGCGCGGCGACGAGAGGGGAGGAACGCGCAGCGTTCCGGACCCGTGCCCCGCGGGTGCAGGGCGCCGCGCCGCGCTCCGCGACCACGAGCACCTCCAGACTTGACGCGCGCGACCAGAGCGGGTAGAAACGCGGCGCACCAACAACCGAGGAGCCCCGATGCGCCGCGCGTCCAGCCCGCCGTTCGTCCTGTCGAGTGTTGCCTTCATCCTGGGTCTCGTGATCGCTCTCGCCGCCGTCTGGGGAGGCGGACCGCGCGCGGCGACGGAGCCCGATGACACCTCGGGGACGCGTCTCCTGCGCTTCCCGACGTTGTCGAAGGATTCGATCGCCTTCGTCTACGGCGGCGACATCTGGTCGGTCGCACGCGCCGGCGGAACGGCGCGCCAGATCACGTCCGACCCGGGACTGGAGATCCTGCCGCGCTTCTCGCCCGATGGAACGTGGATCGCCTTCACCGGCGAGTACGACGGCAACCGCGACGTGTACGCCATCCCGGCGGAGGGCGGCGAGCCGAGGCGCCTGACGTACTGGACCGACACCGGTCATGCGAGCGAGCGTGCCGGGCCGAACAACATGGTGATCGGCTGGACCCCGGACGGAAAGCGGATCCTGTTCCGCTCGCGGCACCAGGCCTGGGAGGATCGGTCGGGCCGGCTGTACACGGTTGCGCTCGACGGCGGCCTGCCGGAGCCGCTGCCGATGCCGGAAGGAGGCCTGGCCGCCTACTCGCCCGACGGCCGCCGCGTCGTCTACAACCGGATCTTCACCAACTTCAGGACCTGGAAGCGCTATCGCGGCGGCATGACGTTGAGCCTGTGGATCTACGATCTGGCCGGCAACAGCCTCGAACCGCTCACCCTGAACGACAGCAACTCGACCGAGCCGATCTGGATCCGGGACACGATCTACTTCGATTCCGATCGAGACAAGACCTTCAATCTGTTCTCCGCCGATCCGGCGACCAAGGCCGTCAGGAAGCTGACCGATCATCGTGACTACGACGTGCGCTGGGCGAGCGGCGGTCCGGGCGGCATCGTCTACGAGAACGGCGGCGACATCTATCTGTACGACCTCGCCGCCGGCCGGTCGGCGAAAGTCGCCATCCGCGTCCCGGCCGAGCGGCCGGCGGCGCGCCCGGGCTTCGTGCCCCTGGCGGACAGGATCACCGAATTCGGTCTGTCCCCGGATGGCAAGCGGGCCCTGTTCGTGGCGCGCGGCGAGGTGCTGACCGTCCCCGCCGAGAAGGGGAACACGCGCAACCTGACCGGCACGCCGGGCGCCCACGAGCGCGGCGCCGCCTGGTCGGCCGACGGCCGATGGATCGCCTTCCTCTCCGACCGCACCGGCGAGGACGAGATCTGGATCGCGCCCCAGGACGGCGGCGCCCCGGCGCGCCGCCTGACCACCGACGGCCACTGCTGGCGGTTTCCACCCGCCTGGTCCCCCGACGGCCGCTCGATCGCCTTCGCCGACAAGGACCTGAGGCTGTTCGTGGTCGACGTCGCGGGCGGCAAGATCACCCAGGTCGACCGCGCCCGCGAGGCCGAGATCAACGACTACGTCTGGTCGCCGGACAGCCGGTGGCTGGCTTACAGCAAGCAGGCGCCGGAGCAGATGCGTCAGGTCTACCTGTACTCGCTCGACGCCGGAAGGGCGACGCGCGTCACGTCGACGATGAACGACAGCCACGCCCCGGTGTTCGACCCCGCGGGACGCTATCTCTATTTCTTCTCCGACCGCGATCTCAACGCCAGCGTCGGCGCCTTCGACCTGTCGTACGTCTACGACAACCCGACGCGCGTGTACGCCCTGACGCTCCGCAAGGATCTGCCCTCGCCGTTCGCCCCCGAATCGGACGAGGTCGCCGTCGGCGAGACGGAGAAGAAGGAGGGCGAAGCCGCGGGCGGCAAGGACTCGAAGAAGGAGACCGGCAAGGGTGCTCCGAAGCCGATCGCGCCGATCGCGATCAACCTGGAAGGGATCGAGGACCGCATCGCCGCCTTCCCGATCGAGCACGGGAACCTGTCGCATCTCGCCGCCAGCAGGGCGCTCGTCTACTACCTGACCGGACCGACGCAGACGCTGACGGGCGCCGGGGACGACGACAAGCCGAAAGGGGTCCTGCACGCCTTCGACCTGGAGAAGCGCAAGGACGCCGTGCTCGTCAGCGGCATCGGCGAATACGATCTGTCGGCCGGGGGCGACAAGGTGATCTACGCCGCCGGCAAGGATTACGGCATCATCGACGCCAAGCCGGGGACCGCGCCGGCCAAGACCGGCGCCGGCGTCCTCAAGCTCGACGGGATGTCGATGCGCCTCGACCCGGTCGCCGAGTGGCGCCAGATCTTCGACGAGGCGTGGCGTCTGGAGCGCGACTTCTTCTACGTGCCGAACATGCACGGCCTGGACTGGCCGGCGATGAAGCGCAAGTACGGCGTCCTCCTGCCGTACGTAGCCCACCGCGACGCCCTGACCTACCTGATCGGCGAGCTGATCGGAGAGCTGAACATCGGTCACGCCTACGTCGGCGGCGGCGACGCGCCCAAGGCGAAATCGGTCCCGATCGCCCTCCTGGGGGCCGACTACCAGGTCGACCCGGCCAGCGGCCGCTACCGCATCCAGCGCATCCTGCAGGGAGAGAACTGGGTCGAGTCACGCCGCTCGCCGCTCACGGAGCCCGGCGTCGACGTCCCGGCGGGCTCCTATCTCCTCAAGGTCGAGGGCGTCGATCTGAAGGCGCCGGACGTGCCGGACGACCTGCTGCAGAACAGGACCGCCGGCACGGTCACGCTCACGATCAACGACCGGCCCGACGACAGGGGCGCGCGCCAGGTGACGGTCCGCCCGCTGGCTGACGAGGATCAGCTGCGCTACTTCGATCACATCGAGACGATCAGGAAGAAGGTCGACCAGGCGACCGGCGGCGCGGTCGGCTACCTGCACATCCCCAACATGGGAGGCGACGGGCTCAACGAGTTCGTCCGCCAGTTCTACCCGCAGATCCGCAGGCAGGGCCTGATCGTCGACGTCCGCAACAACGGAGGCGGCTTCGTCTCCGAGATGATCCTGGAGCGCCTGCGCCGCGTCCTGGCCGGCATGGGCAACAGCCGTAACGGCGGCGTGACCACCTATCCTTCGCAGGTGTTCTACGGGCCGATGGTCTGCCTGATCAACCACTACTCCGCCTCCGACGGCGACATCTTCCCTTACTACTTCAAGAAGTACGGTCTCGGCCCCCTGATCGGGATGCGCACCTGGGGGGGCGTGGTCGGGATCCGCGGCTTCTCCCCGCTCGTCGACGGCGGCTTCGTGACCCGCCCCGAGTTCGGGACCTACGGGCTTGAGAGCCAGTGGATCATCGAGGGGCACGGCGTCGACCCCGATATCGAGGTCGACAACCGGGACGATCTCGTGGCCCAGGGGCGCGATCCGCAGCTCGAGAAGGGGATCGAGATCGTGACGCAGGAGATCCGGAAGAACCCGAAGACCCTGCCGCCGGTCCCCGCGCCGCCGGTGAAGAACTGACTACTTCTTGTTCCAGTCTTCGAGGATGCTCTTCCCGAAGGTGAAGCGCGCCCCGGCCTTCAGATAGCCCGCGGGCTGCGCGCTCGCGTCGACGAACTTGTTGCGGCTGATGTCGGCGTCCTCCGAAAAGACGAAGCGGACGGTGCGCACCGCGCCGGCCTCCACGAACAGCGACACGTCCTTGGTCGCCGCCCATTCCAGAGCGCCGGTCGTCTGCCCCTGCAGGATGCTCAGGTAGACGACATCGTTCGAAGTGGCGAACTGTCCCTCGTTGGAGTAGCGGTAGCGGTTCCCCGTGAACCCCAGACGCATGATCACGCTGAGCCGGTCGGTGGCGCGATAGAGCCCCGTCACGGAAAAAGGCAGCGTCCCGATCAGGGACCACTTCGGGTCGATCCACCAGTAGACGCCGGCCACCGGCAGGGCCAGCGCCCGCCCGAACTGATAGGTGGCGGCGCCGCCGTAGATCAGGGTGATCCAATCGCGGATGCGGTGGGTCCCCAGGCCCAGGGCGTAGAAGCGCCCCTTGAGATCGTGAATGGTCCGGTCGTCCTCGGCGAAGCTCTCCCCCACCGACGCCAGGTACAGGTTGTTGGCGCGGCTCAGCCAGAGACCGCTCGCCGCGAGCACGCCGCTGTACAGCCGGTGCTGCTCTCCTGCGAGGAAGGTGATGTCGGGCGAGGCGCTGTTGGCGGCGACGGAGGCGAAGAACTGCGAGGCGCGGTAATTCTTGTCCCAGCGGACGTGCGTCCGGCCGAGCGGCAGGTTCGCGAACAGGGAGAGCGAGCGGGCGCCGAACTCGCCGCTCCCCCGGTCGAGCGGCTCGTCCTGGACGGTGTCTCCCGACACGGTGACCTGCGGCCGGAACAGCCGCAGATCGATGTCTTCCTGCGCCAGGGCGGGGCCGCCGAGGAGAAAAAGGAGCGCGATCATGAGCGGGCCGGCGCAACGTCCTGGGCGCATCCTCCTCCCTGGCGATTGAGCGATGGACGAGTCGTTTATCACAGCCCCGCCGCTTCGACAAGAGCGCCGCCGCGGGGCCCTTGATTTCTCTCGCCACGAGGCTTCGCCAGACCCCTTCCACAGGCTGGACTTTTCACGCCTCGATCCCAAGAAACCGCTTGACTGTAAAGGACATTTGGCGTATTAGACGCTCACATCCCACCCTTCGATTTTTGGGATCTGTCGGAGTCATTTCCGGCCAGAGCGGGGCTCTAGTCGGGGTGCATTGAAGGTTGGAAACGGGTGGTGCAGAAATGTAAGGCCTCTGCCTCCGGCAGGGTTCGGATCAGGCAGTCGGGTGTCACTGAAACGTCAATTTGAGGCTCTCAAGAGGGGGTAGCTCCGGCGAAGGGCACTACCCCCCCGGGTTTGGCTGTGCGCAGGTGCACTCAGGAAAACCCTTGGTGATCCTAGCAGGTTCCGCCCGACAGACGGTGCGGCGCCCGCCTTGTGCCCGCCTCGACCGGAACCCCAATGCTGACCCGAGGACAGAGCGCGCGTCATCCGACCGTTTGACGGCGGGCGCATCGACCATCTGACGACCTGGCCTCTCCGGGCGTCCTGGACCCGGAGAGGCCAGTTTCGTCATCGACCGTTGAACCTGAGGAGTTTCGAGCATGGCACCCAAGGCGACCGGACCGCGGCCCGCACCTCCCGTCCCACCCGCCGAGCCTGAACGGCGGGGGCCGGCCGCCCGGGAAGCGGAGGTCGCCGGCGCCACGAAGAAGCGTCCCTGGTGGAAGCCGGCGCTGCGCTGGGGCGTGCGGGTTGCCGCGGTCCTGATCGTGACGGCCGCAATGCTCTTTCCCTACCCTTATCACACGGGTGGCTCCTTCCGTTTCCTGCCGGCCCACCGCGTCGAGGTGCGCTCGGAGGTCGAGGGGCTGGTGGACAAGGTCCTGGTGCACGAGGGGGAATGGGTGAACGCCCGCCAGCCGATCGCCCGGCTGAGCGGGCGCACGCAGGAAAAGAACCTGAAATCGTCGGAGGCCAAGCTCGAGGAGGCGAAGGCCCGGCTCCAGCTTCTCAAGGCCGGCGCGAAGCCGGAGGAGATCGAGCGCGCCAAGGCCGACGTGAGCACCGCCGAGACGAGCCTGGCCTGGAGCGCGCCGCGCGCCGACCGGTACGCCGAGCTGCACCGCCAGAATCTGGTGTCGGACCAGGAGTACGAGAACGCCGTGCGGCAGCGGGACATCGACACGGCGACACTCGAGGAGGCCAAAGCCAATCTGAGGCTCGTGCAGAGCGGGGCGCGCCGCGAGCAGGTGCAGTCGGTCGAGGCCGAGATCCGCAGCCTGCAGGCGCTGGTGGACAACTACCGGATGGACATGGAGAGCGCCACGCTGAGGAGCCCGATCGCGGGCTGGATCGTCACGCCGCGCATCGAGGAGCTCGCCGGCACTTACCTGAAGCCCGGGCAGCGCGATCTCGTCGTGCAGATCGAGGACGCGCGGACCATCCGGGCCGAGGTCGAGGTGCCCGAGGAAGAGGTGACGTCCGTCCGTCTCGGCGCCGAGGTGGTGGTCGCTCCCTGGGCGTTCCACGACGCCACCTTCAAGGGCACGGTGGTCAGCATCGCGCCGGTCGCCGCCACGAACAGCACCGAGACCAACACGGCGACCGTCCAGGGGCCGACCCAGGGGTCGTCGCAGGTCGCGATGTCTGGCTCGACGGAGCGGGTCGTGCGAGTGATCACCGAGATCCCGAATCCGGACGGGCTCCTGAAGACCGACATGACGGGCTACGCCAAGATCGCGACCGGCCGCCGGCCGGTGTGGGACGTGCTGTTCCGCCCGCTCATCCGCTGGTTCAAGGTGCAGGTCTGGTACTGGATTCCATAGGCTGGGACCCTCCGCCATGCGCGATTTCCAAATCGTCTGCCTGACGCCCGCGGGAAGCGCCGACCCGACGATCGCGATCGCCGCCACGCGCGCCGGCGCCCTCGGCGTGCTCGATCTCGAGCTGGCGCTCGACCCGCGAGCGGCGGCCGTGGCGCTCAGGACGATGGACCGTCTCTGCCGCGCGCCGTTCGGCGTGAAGCTTGACGGCCGCCGCGTCGATTTCCTCGACGAGGTGATGGGCGCCCTCCCGGAGCGCGCGCGTCATGTCGTGCTCACGCCGGGGGACGCGGGGGCGCTCGCCGAGCGCGTCCGCCGGCTGCGCGCCGGCGGCGTCCGCGTCCTCCTGGAGGCGACCTCGATCGACGAGGCCGCCCTGGCCGGACGGTTGGGCGTGGACGGGCTCATCGCCAAGGGACACGAGGCCGCCGGCCGCGTCGGCGAGGAGACGACCTTCATCCTGCTGCAGCGCCTCCTGGCGCGCGCGGCGCTGCCGGTCTGGGCCCAGGGCGGGATCGGCCCGCACACCGCCGCGGCCGCCTGCGCCGCCGGTGCCGCCGGCGTCGTCCTGGACGCGCAGCTCCTGCTGACCCGCGAGTCGCCCCTGTCGGCCCCGGCGCGCGACGCCGTCGCGCGGATGGACGGCAGCGAGACGGCGCTGTTCGGGGGTGACGGGGAGTCCTGGCGCCTGTTCGACCGCTCCGGGCTGCAACCCGGTGATGACCTGCGGCGGATCACGGGGACGTCCGTCGAGACGGCCGGAGCGGCGGTCCCGGATCGGATCGGCGCCCTGCGGCGGGCGATCGCCGAGCGCTGCGGCTGGGAGGAGCCGAGGCGGCAGCTCCTCGTCCTCGGCCAGGACGCGGCGTTCGCGGCGCCTCTCGCCCGGACGTTCCGCACCGTGGGGGGTGTGATCGACGGACTGCGCCGCGCGATCGAGACGCATCTCGCCACGGCGCGCGCGCTCCGGCCGCTCGACGAGAACGCTCCCCTGGCCCTCGCGCACCGCACCCGCTTCCCGATCGTGCAGGGACCGATGACCCGCGTCAGCGACAACGCCGCCTTCGCCTTCGAGGTCGCCCGGGGCGGTGGCCTGCCGTTCCTGGCGCTGGCGCTGATGCGCGCCCCCGAGGTGCGCGCGCTCCTTTCGGAGACCCGCGCCGCTCTGGGCGAGCGCCCGTGGGGCGTCGGGATCCTCGGCTTCGTCCCCCTCGATCTGCGCCAGGAGCAGCTGGAGGTGGTGCGCGAGTTCCGGCCGCCGTTCGCCCTGATCGCCGGCGGCCGCCCCGACCAGGCCCGGACGCTCGAGAGCGACGGAATCGCCACCTACCTGCACGTTCCCTCGCCGGGACTCCTGAAGCTGTTCCTGGAGGGCGGCGCGCGGCGGTTCGTGTTCGAAGGACGCGAGTGCGGCGGTCACGTCGGGCCGCGCTCCTCGTTCGTCCTCTGGAACACCATGGTCGACACCCTTCTGGAGGCTCTGCCGGCGGACCAGGTGGCCGACTGCCACGTCCTGTTCGCCGCCGGCATCCACGACGCGCTCGGCGCCTCGATGGTGGCGGCGCTCGCCGCTCCTCTCGCCGAGCGCGGCGCGCGTGTCGGCGTCCTCCTGGGCACCGCCTACCTGTTCACGCACGAGGCGGTCGCCACCGGGGCGATCGTCGAAGGCTTCCAGAGGTCGGCGGTCGACTGCGAGCGCACGGTCCTCCTGGAGACGGGACCGGGCCACTCGACGCGCTGCGTCGACACGCCGTACGCGGGGGTCTTCGAGAGCGAGCGGCGGCGGCTCCTGGCGGAAGGCCGCCAGCCCGAGGAGATCCGCGGCGCCCTCGAGGCGCTCAATCTCGGCCGGCTGCGCATCGCCTCGAAGGGGGTCGACCGGAACCCGGAGTACGGTCGCCGGCCGGGCGCTCCGAAGCTGCGGCACCTGACCGCCGAGGAGCAGGCGGTCGACGGAATGTACATGATCGGCCAGGTCGCCGCCCTGCGCGATCGCACCTGCTCGATCGAGGAGCTGCACCGGGACGTGTCGGTGGAAGGAACGAAGCGTCTCGAGTCTGCGGGCACCGCGCGCCTGGAAGGATCCCGGTCCGCGCGCCCCGAGAAGCCGTCCGACATCGCCATCATCGGCATCGGCTGCGTCCTGCCGAAGGCGCCCGATCTCGCCACCTACTGGGACAACATCCTCAACAAGGTCGACGCGATCACCGAGGTCCCCGCCGATCGCTGGGACTGGCGACGGTACTTCGACGCCGATCCGCGGGCGCGCGACCGGGTCTATTCGAAGTGGGGCGGGTTCCTGGACGATCTGCCTTTCGATCCGGTGCGCTACGGCATGCCGCCGAACTCGCTCCCTTCCATCGAGCCGATCCAGCTCCTGACGCTCGAGGTGGCCCGCGCCGCGCTGGCGGACGCGGGATATCTCGATCGTCCGTTCCCGCGCCAGCGCACGGCGGTGATCCTCGGCGCCGGCGGAGGGATCAGCGAGCTCGGCAACCTGTATGCCTTCCGGTCGCAGCTCCCGACCTTCATCGACGCGCCCTCTCCCGAGCTCCTGTCGCGCCTGCCGGAGTGGACCGAGGACTCCTTCCCGGGCATCCTGCTGAACGTCGCGGCCGGACGGGTCGCCAACCGATTCGATCTGGGCGGCGCCAACTTCACGGTCGACGCCGCCTGCGCCTCGTCGCTCGCGGCGCTCTATCTGGCGGTCCGGGAGCTCGAGACCGGCAGCAGCGACATGGCGCTGGCCGGCGGCATCGACACCGCCCAGAATCCGTTCATGTTCCTGTGCTTCAGCAAGACGCGCGCTCATTCGCGGCGCGGCCGCTGCCGCACGTTCGACGAGGGCGCCGACGGCATCGTCATCAGCGAAGGGCTGGCGATCCTGGTGCTCAAGCGTCTGGCGGACGCCGAGCGGGACGGCGACCGGGTGTACGCCGTGATCAAGGCGATCGGCTCCTCCAGCGACGGCCGCGACAAGGGCCTCACGGCCCCGCGGCCGGAGGGCCAGGCCCTGGCGCTCGAGCGCGCCTACGCCAAAGCCGGCTTCTCGCCCGCCACCGTCGGGCTGATCGAGGCGCACGGCACCGGCACCGTCGCGGGAGACCAGGCCGAGGTCACGACGCTGAAGCGGGTGTTCGAGGCCGCCGGGGCCCCGCTCCAGTCGTGCGCCATCGGCTCGGTCAAGTCGATGATCGGCCACACCAAGTGCACCGCCGGCGTGGCGGGAATGGCGAAGGTGGCGCTGTCGCTCTACCACAAGGTCCTGCCGCCGACGCTGCACGTCGAGAAGCCGAACGCCAGAGCGCGTCTCGACGAGAGCCCCTTCTACGTGAACGCCGATCTGCGTCCGTGGCTGGCCCCCTCCGGCGGCCACCCGCGGCGCGCCGGAGTGTCGGCGTTCGGTTTCGGCGGCACGAACTTCCACGCCGTCCTGGAGGAGTACGCCGACGAGATCGTGGCCGGTCCGCCGGCGCTCAGCGCGCGCGCGCCGGCCGAGCTGTGTCTCTGGCGCGGGCGCGGGCGGGCCGAGATCCAGGACCAGCTCGAGCGTCTTCAGGCCGCCCTGGAGCGCGGCCCCGCGCCGGAGATCGCCGACCTCGCCTTCTCGTTGTGGCGGACCGCGGCCGAGACTCCGGCGTCCGAGCGCGCCCTCGCCATCGTGGCGTCGTCGGCCGACGATCTGCGGCAGAAGACCGCCGCGGCGCTCGAGCGCCTGCGCGCCGGCGCCCCCTCGATCGTCGACCCGACCGGTCTCTATTTCACGGACACGCCGTTCGGGAAAGGCGGTCGGGTCGCGTTCCTGTTCCCCGGGCAGGGCTCGCAGTACCCGGACATGCTGCGCGACCTGGCGGTGCGCTTCCCTGAGGTGCGCTCCGAGTTCGAGCGCGCCGACCGCGCGCTCGACGGCCGCCTGGCCGGCTCGCTCGGGCGGCGGATCTTCCCGCCGCCATCCTTCACGCCGGAGCAGGAGCGCGCCCGCAAGGACGCCCTGACGGAGACCCGGAACGCGCAGCCGGCCCTGGGCGCGGCCGGTCTGGCCATGCTGCGCCTGCTGCGCGGCTTCGGCGTGCAGGCCGACATGCTCGCCGGTCACAGCTACGGCGAGTACGTCGCGCTCGCCGCCGCCGCGGTCTTCGACGAGGACACGCTGGCGCGTCTGTCGGAGGCGCGCGGGCGCTGCATCCTGGAGGCGGCCCGGGAGGATCTCGGGACCATGGCGGCGGTCCCGGAGACGCAGGAACGCGTGGTCGAGATCCTGCGACCCATCAAGGACGTCTGGATCGCCAACCTGAATGCCCCGCGGCAGACCGTGATCTCCGGGACGCGGCCCGGCGTCCAGGAGGCGATCGACCGTCTCAAGAAGGACGGCATCGAGGCGCGCCCCCTGCCGGTCGCCTGCGCCTTCCATTCGCCGGTCATCGCCCCGGCGCGCGATCGGCTGGCGGCGGTGCTGTCGGAGATTCCGTTCGGCGCGCCGCAGATCGAGGTCTACTCCAACTCGACCGCCGCGCCGTACCCGCGCGACCCGAAGCAGGTGGCCGCGATCCTCGCCGAGCACCTGGTCGAGCCGGTGCGCTTCGCCGACGAGGTCGAGGCGATGCACCAGGCGGGCGCCCGTCTGTTCGTCGAGGTCGGACCGCGCAACGTCCTCACCGGCCTGGCGCAGCAGATCCTGCGTGAGCGCCCGCACCTGGCGATCGCCTCGGACGTCCCGGGGCGCCCCGGGCCGATCCAGATCCTGCACCTTCTGGGCCAGCTCGCGGCGCACGCCATCCCCGTCGATCTCGACCGTCTGTT
>JACXTT010003868.1_pt1 | contig 22650 bp, 23 predicted proteins | sample 9270951 | NCBI WGS metagenome assembly JACXTT01 (sample SAMN15532306, study PRJNA645909) | rock metagenome | isolation source: weathered quartz diorite | place: Puerto Rico | collected 2017-06-21
GCCGCCACGCCGGGGCCATAGCCCGCCAGTGCCAGCGGCACGGTGGCGCCCGCCGCGGAGAAGCCCAGCGCTGCCGGGTTTGCCGCGCACAGCGCGGGCCCGGCTACGGTGGCGCCGCGCGCGATGCTGCCGGCGCCGAAGAAACCCGCCAGCTCCACCTCCCGCCGGATCTGCTCCAGCGCGTAGCGGCCGTTCTCGACCTGCTCGGCAGACTTGACGAATTCGGTGCGCGACAGGCTGTTGGCAAAGTACAGGCTCGCCAGCGCGGTCAGGAGCACCAGGCCGATGGTAATGCCGATCATCAGCTCGACCAGCGAGATGCCACGCTGGCGGCGCAGGCGGCGCGCGGACAGGCGCAGGGGGCTCATGACACGGTTCCGAGTGTGCCGATGCGGATCTGCGTGCTGACCGCGCGGCGATAGGCATCGTTGCCGTACTGGTCCTTGCCGCAGCCCAGCGCGGGCGCGCCAGTGGTGGCCAGGCCCTGCCAGGCCACGGTGATGCGGTAGATATTGTTGACGGCGTCCACGGTTTCGATGCAGCCGCGCGCGCCGATCATCGCGCCAACGGCCTGGGCGGCATCAGCGGCGCTGGCCCCCGGGCGCTTCTCGGCACTACCCAGCAGCGCCGTGTTCCAGGCCTGCAGGTCCGCATCGGCGGTAGCCTTCTGCGCGGCGGTGCCCAGCGTGCACGCCGCCGGCGGCGCCGCCGCGCTGCCCAGCTGCATGCCGGTCGCGCCGTTGGCATAGCACGATGCCACCTGGCGGTTGGCGTTGAGGCGCGCAACCATGTCCTGCAGCAGCGCCAGCGCCTGCACGCGCTGGTAGGACTCCATCTCGGTCTGGCCCGAGCGCGCCACCAGCCCGGCGGTGCCAAGCAGCGCGACCAGCAGGATCACCACCGCCACCAGCACCTCGATCAGCAGGAAGCCGCCCTGTATGCGGCGGCCAGGCATGCGCGGCCGCAGCCGCGGGGTTCTGTGCTTCATGAGCAGGCTCCCGTGGCGGAGGCGACGCGGCCAGTCTCGCTGACCTGCACGCAGACGCGCGACGCCGCTGCAGTATCGCCGTTGGGCGCCACTTCGAAAGTCATGGCCGCGCCCGTGAGCCGGCCGTCGTTGCCAAGCGCAAGGGCACCGGCAGCACTGGGCGTGATGGTCAGGCCGCCGTAGGGCCCGAAGCTGCGCACCGTCTCGGCGCCTGCGGTGACCGCCCAGCCGGCGGTCCAGGCGGCACCGGTGGCTGCCAGCGTGACCGTGGCATTGCGCTTGACCGCCTCGCTGCGCGCCAGCAGCAGCGCCGAGGTCAGGTCAAGCGAGGCGCCGCGCACGCGCTGGTTGGCGATCAGTGCAGAGAACGACGGCGCCGCCGCGACCGCCAGGATCGCCAGCACCGACATGGCGCACAGCAGTTCAATCAGGGTGAAGCCGCGGCGGGTGGGCCGGCCGGGCGAAGACGGCGGGAACGTGGCGCGCCGCATGGTCAGTTCCAGCAGTCGGTGCCTGAACCAGACGCGGATTTCGCGCCGGCACTGGTCAGCGTCAGCGAGCCGCAGTTGGCGTCGCCGGCAACCTGGCTGCCCTTGGGCGTGGCCACGATGCTGTAGCCGGGAGGCAGCGCCGCGTTCGGCGTCACGGCGACGTCGTAGCGCGTTGCCTGCGCGGCCGGTACCGACATGCCCAGCGTGCCCAGATTGGCGGCGTAGGCGCGGTTGTCGACCAGGTAGCGCTCCTGGGCGCCCGAGACCTCCAGCATGAAGGACTCGATCGCGGCCCGGTGCGAGCGCACGACGTGACGGCTGTAATTTGGAATGGCGACGGCGGCAAGAATGGCAATGACTGCCACGGTGATCATCACCTCGATCAGCGTGAAGCCATGCGCTGCCCTGGCGCCGCGCAGGCGCCAGCCCCGGCATGGATTGCCGGTTACCCCAACTTTCCCAATGACCCGAAACGACGGGCTGACCCTCCCGCCGTGTCGCACTGCCGGGCTTCTATGTCCCATGCTCGCGCTCCGATACCAATTATGTTCCGGTTGACCGAATTCCGGAGGTTATGGCGCGGAGTGTAAGTCACGATCCGCCAAGTGGGTAAGGAAAATATGATGCCGGCTGGCCGGCGTTGTAGCGAACAGACAGTGGCGTTACGGGATCTGCACAGGGCATACAGCCAAGGCATGCGGCAGACGTTATCCGTCAGTGAGGGGGAACCCTGACCCGCCCTGTTCGATTGGCCCGATGCGCGCCCGGGCCCACTTATGCAACAATCGTTACAAACACCGAATCCGGAATGCCCATGCCGCCCGACAGCCCCACCCCATCGCCGCAAGCGCCGCCGCAGGACCTGGACGCCCTGCTGGCGCTGCTGCGCAGCAACTTCCCCACGCTCAGCACGCAGTTCCAGGGCGGCGCGCGCTACCTGCTCGACCATCCACAGGACGTGGCGGTGCTGTCGATGCGCAAGATCGCGGCCAGTGCCGGGGTGCAGCCTGCCACCCTGGTGCGGCTGTCGCAGCATCTCGGCTTCGAGGGCTGGCAGGGGCTGCGTGAGTTGTTCGTCGATGCGCTGCGCGGCGGCAGCCAGCCGTACGCGCGCCGCGCGCGCAAGGTGGTGCGTGAAAGCAGCGCCAGCCGCATGCTGGGCGAGATGCTGGATGCGCAGCACAACAACCTGGACATGATCGCCGCCAACAATGAGAAGACCCTGCAGCAAGCGGCGGAACTGCTGTCGCATGCGGCGTGCGTGCATGTGGCGGGTTTCCGCTCGTGCTTCCCGATCGCGTTCACCTTCCACTATGTCTACCGGCTGTTCCGCAGCTCCGTGCACCTGATCCGCGCCGACGCCGGCACGCTGGAGATGGAGCTGCGCGGCCTGGCGCCCAAGGATGCGGTGCTGGTGGTCAGCTTTGCCCCCTACTCGCAGGAAAGCATCCGCGTCGCCACGGCCGCGCGCGAGTGCGGCTGCAAGGTGATCGCGCTGACCGACAGCACGGTCGCGCCGATCGCGCTGGCGGCAGACTGCACGCTGCTGTTCTCGGTGGAAAGCCCGTCGTTCTTCCCGTCCGTCACCGCCGGCGTGGCCGTGGTCGAGGCCCTGGTCGAGCAGCTGCTTGCGCGCAAAGGCAAGGGCGCGATCCGCGCGCTGGAGCAGGCCGAGGGCGAGCTGCACCGCACCGGCGCCTACGTGGCGGCCGGACGCGGCTGAGCCGGCCCGCCGCGCTTAGTCGAAGGCCTCGTCGTTGGGGTTGGCGTAGGCTTTCTTCAGCGGTTCGCTCATCGGCAGCTCGAAGTTCACGTGCTTGGGCGGCACCGGTGCGGCAAACCATCTGGCGTAGAGCTTGTTGATCTCGCCGCTGCGTATCAGCCCCGTGATGGCGCCGTCGACCACCTGCTTGAAGCCAGGGTCGTCCTTGCGCATCATGAACGCGTAGGCCTCGAATGACTGCGGCGTGCCCACCACCGCCCACTCCGCGGGATTGGGCGCCAGCGTGCGCGCGCCGGACAACAGCACGTCGTCCATCATGAATGCCGCCACCCGCCCGGACTGCAGGATCAGGAATGACTCGCCATAGTCCTTGGCGCTCTGGACGGTGATATTGGCCTGCTTCTCGTCGTTGAGCCGGCGCAGGATGCGCTCGGAGGTGGTGCCGGCATTGGTCACCACCGCCTTGCCCGACAGGTCGCCGAAGTCGCGCACCGGGCTGCCCTTCTTCACCAGCAAGCGCGTGCCCGCAACAAAGAAGGTGGTCGAGAACGCCACCTGCTGCTGGCGCGACTTCAGGTTGGTGGTGACGCCGCATTCCAGGTCCACGGTGCCGTTCTGCACCAGCGAGATCCGGTTCTGCGAGGTCACCGGCACCATGCGCACCTGCAGGCCGGGCACGCCGGTCTCGCGCTTCACCGCATCGACGACGCGGTCGCAGATGTCCTGCGAGAAGCCGATCACCTTCTGGTTGGCGTCGTAGTACGAAAACGGGATCGACGAGGTGCGGTGGCCGATGGCGATCGTGCCCGACGACTTGACCTTGCCGAGCGTCGGGCTGGCCGCCACGTCGGCAGCGCCCGCCGTGCCCGCGAATAACGCCAGTACGGCGGCGGCAAGCGGCTCCGCCAGGGGACGCCGCGAACTGCGCGGACAGGTGACTTGTGCTGCTTTCATACCAGGCTCTCCTTGGGTAGCGTTCACGCGATGCGCCCTTGCATCGGAATGCTAGGCAAAGAGCAACAAGTGTTCCATCATGGATAACCATGAAACATATGTATTTTTCCCCGGTGTAGTGAAACAGACGCGTCCGGCGCCAGGCGGTTGCGTAGCCATGGGGCAGCCATGCGCCGCGCAGGTGCATGGCGAACGATCCATGTTGGGAACGGTTGGGGGGAAGGGAAAGGCGGAAAAAGCAGCTGGCGGCTGTGGTGCCGCCCGCGGTGTATTGCCGGCTGCGGCGACCGCGTGCGGCTTACTGCGTGCACTTCTCCCGGTACGCCTGCTGCAGCGACTTCTTCGGCCGGTCACGCTCCAGTTCCGGGATCATGCGGCCCTGGGCGGTCTCGATGGCCGGCTGGGTGGCGCGGTATTCGCGCTTGGGCGCCTCGGCGATCTGCGCGGCCAGGGCGCGGCATTCGTCCGACTGGATGCTGCCCGGCGTTGCGGCCGGGTCGGGACGGTAGGGCGTGGTGCCCTGCTGCACCGCTTCGTTGATGGCCGCGGCGGCGGCACTGTCCCCGTCCGGCCTCTGCGCATGCGCGCTGCAGGCCATCGCCAGGGCGGCGATGGCGGCAATGCGGATCAGGGTTCGCTGGCTCGGCATGATGACTTCTCTCCTGTGGCTCGATGAATTTATGCAAAGGCTGCCAGCTTAATCGTTCGCGGCCTGCCTGACACTACCGGCACTTCCAGCATTTGCGGCGTCGATGCCAGCTGCGACGGCTCCGGTGCCCGCCTTGCCTGCCCGGGTGCGCGCCGCCTCGCGCCAGTCCTGGCGCTGGCGCCGCATTTGCCCCAGCGCCAGCCGGGTCATGCTGGCCCAGCCGGACGGCCGCGGATCGGCCAGCATGCTGAGCGCGCGTGCGTAGTCCAGCGTCAGGCCGGGCGTCCAGGCCATGGTCTTGGCGCGCTTGCGGATCTGCGCCGCCACCCACAACTCCGGCGTGGTCAGCAGTCGCCAGAGCGGCCGCCAGCCCCTGGCCTGGCGCCAGACCCGGGCCGACGCGCCTTCCAGCGCCGCTTCCAGCGCGTGCGAGACGGTGCTGGAACAGTTGCGGTCGGTCAGGTTGTAGGTGGTGTTCTGGCGATAGGCGCTCCAGAAGCGGCCCAGGCGCTCCGGGTCATAGTTGCGGATGCGCACCTGCACGGTCGACGGGCACCAGGCGCGCGCTTCGGTCTGGTAATCCGGCTGGAACTTGCCGCCCACGTCGTTTTCGCGGGTGGCGCGCAGGATGCGGGTGAATTCGTCTGGCGAGCGGTCGATTTCCTCGGCCGGGTACAGGCTGATATAGATGCCCTGGGGCGATTCCAGCGCGGCATGGCCGGTGGAGATCACGCCGTCGCGGTCCACCGCGGCGATATCGCGGTCGACCAGCGGCTGGCGGCGCACTTCGCCGCGGGCGGACCCGACCGGGGTCCAGACATGCACGGTCAGCGCGTGCTCGCCGGGTTCGGGCGAGCCGTCCCAGAGGGTCATGTCGGGCGCGTCGGCAGCAGCAGCAGCAGCAGCAGCCGTATCGGTTGCCGGGCCGGCGGCGGCGGCGGCGGCCGGCGTGGCATCGGCTTCGTCCATGCGGGGTTGTGGTCCAGCCGGCGCAAGCGCGAGGCCAGCAGCAGCATGTTCCAGCCGCCGAAGATCAGCCCCAGGGCCAGGCAATAGGGCACGGTGCCCACATAGTGGGTCGGGTACGGCTGGTAAAAGAAGATGGCCAGCGCGATCTCGAACAAGCCGACGGCTACCGCCAGGCGCCAGGTGCGGAACCGTATCACCCGGGCCGATACGATCTGCAGCAGCCCGTCCGCCAGGAACAGCGTGCCAAAGATCATTGACAGCACGAAGTTGCCGTGATGATGGCCGGCCAGGATCAGCACCGCGGCAAAGCAGAACGACACGCCCTTGACCTGCCGCAGCGTGCGCTGCCCGCCGATGCCGGTGCGCGCCACCACCAGCGTTGCCAGCCCTTCGAGCAGCAGCACCACCGCGAACGGCGTCATCGGGAAATAGATGGCGTTGTCCAGCGCATCGACAAACATGGCCACCCCCAGCAGCACGCTCAGGCAGCCCAGCCGCAGCAGGCCGCGCCAGCGCGTGCGCAGGTAGTCCACGCCCAGCAGGATCATCACCAGTCTTGCCATGTCCGGTCTTCCTCCTTCCGTTGCGGGCCACCGCCGAGGGCGGCCCGTGGTTGGGCCACATGAGCGGTGATTCCGCTAGGGCGCGCGGTGCCCGCCTCCCTCATCGCGCTCAAGCTCCCAGTCGCGGCGCATCATCACATAGGTGAACGAGGTGGACCAGCCGATCAGGATCAGGCCGACCAGCGGCTCGATGCTGGCGATCAGGCGGCTGGCACCCACCGGGACGATGTCGCCCAGGCTCTGCGTGGTGAAGGTCTCCAACGCAAAGTAGGCGTAGACCAGCGCGCTTGGCTGCGTGTGGACGCCGGACACGCCGGCACTGCCCATCGCGGTCAGTCCGCCCAGGCCCAGCACCTGGTCGGCGAACCAGAAGCCCAGCGCAAACACCAGTGCTTCCAGGCAGTGGACCACGATGATGCAGACGATCAGCACGCCGATGTTCATGCGCCCGCTCCAGCGCCGGGGATGTATCGCCGACAGCAGCCGCAGCGCCTCGTAGTGGATGCCGACCACGGTCACGGTCAGCACGGCGGCGCACAGCAGGGCCAGCGAATAGTGTTCGGCGGAGGTTTCCATGCGCAGTGGCAGAGCCTGGTCGGTGTCCGGGAGGATCGGGAACAGCGCGGGAAAAAAAAGCGCCCTCCAAAATAACACTGGAAGGCGTGCAGGAAAACCAGGGAGCCGGGTGCGGCTGACGCGCGGCCGTGCTCGTAGCCCCGGCAGAGGGTTGTTGGCGGCCGGGTGGCCGCCGCATGGATCAGCTGCTGCTCTTGCAGGAAAGATTGACGTACAGCGCGCCGCCCCATTTGAAGTTGCGGTTGCCACTGACCTGCACCTGGACAATGTCGTTAGCCGCCACCGTCGTCGTGGCCGGCGCCGAGCAGGTCCGCACGGTGGGGCCGAGCGAGCAGGCGGACGCGTCGGTGATGGCAAGCGGGGCGATCGTTTCCAGCGCCGCGCCGCTGGCGACACGGTATGCCGTCAGGGTGTACCTGACTTCGTCATCGGGCACCGTGCCCGCCAGGCTCGCGTTCAGGGTCATGCCGCCGCTGCAGCCTGCCGGCATCACCGCGCCGAAATTCGGATCGGTACTTTGCCGGTCCAGCCCGGTGCCGGTCATGACATAGGTGCCATTGCCATCCGGCGAGTTGTACACAGCGAAGTTGGCCGTATAGATCGTCGCTCCGGCGCCGCCATTCGCGCCTGCCTCTCCTTGCTGGCCCTGGGGGCCGGTGGCGCCAGTCTCGCCGGTATCGCCCTTTTCACCCTTTTCGCCCTGCGGACCTTGCGCCCCGGCTGCGCCGTCGGACCCGGCCGGACCCGCCGGCCCCACCGGACCGGTCAGGCCAACCACGGAGACCCCGGCCGGCCAGCCCTGCGCCGTCTTCGGGCCGAACAGCGTATTGGTGGTCGTATTGAGGTAGAAGCTGCCTTCGCCGCCATCGGCAGCGGTGGGATCTGCCGCGCCGTGCAGCAGCACGGCCCCGGGCGCGCCGGCCACGCCCTGCGGGCCGACCAGCGACACGCCGGCAGGCCAGGCCCCGCCAGCCTTGGGTCCGTAGAGCGTCGAGGTCGAGGCATTGAGGTAGAAGTCGCCGTCCGTGCCAACGTCCGCCGTGGGTGCATTGGTGCCGGACAGGATGGTCTTGCCGTTCGCGCCGGCCGGGCCGGCCACGCTCGCGGACGGCGCGGCGCTGGCCGGCGCGGAATCGCCGCCACCGCCACCGCAACCTGCGAGCAGGATGGCGAGGCAGGCGAGCGGGATCGCCGCAAGTTTCAGTTCGATGTGTTGCATGATGGAAGCCCCCCCGGGTTCTCATGAATGGCGTGCCCGGGTCCGTGCCGGGTGAGCTCAATCTAGAGATCGCGGCAATTCCCTTAAATCGTGCATTCGCACGGGCTGTTTCATTAATGAAGCGCGTTCCCGGAGCATCGGAAAACTGCTCCTGCTTCAATAGCGCCAACGCCCGTTTAAAATTCAGGTGACTCGGGATAATGATTATGAAAATACCCGGATTGCCGCGCCTGGCGGTAACGCGGAGGGTGCCCGGCCCAATTCAGAGCGGGCGTATTCAAGCATCATGCGACCGCGTCCGTGCGTATCCGCACCGCCAGAAAATACCGGCAATATCTCGCCCAAATGGTTGAGTTCCGGATGAGATGGCGTGGCTGCGGGCTGTTCAAAAGAGAAACGAATAATCGCCATTTACCCCTTCGTGGGGGGATATGCGCAGCACAGGCAAAACCAGCCCATTCATGCCGCACCCGGCCAGGCGCAGGACGGGGCGGCAATGGACTATGCTGGAAATCCCAACAGCGTCTTCGCGGAGGCCATCGTGCGCAAATCTGTCCTTGTCCTTACGGCACTGCTGCTGGCCGGCGCCCCCGGCCTGGTGCTGGCCCATAACTGCCCCAATGAGATGAAGGCCATCGACGCCAAACTGTCGACCAAGCCGGCGCTGTCGCCGGATGATTCCGCCAAGGTTGCCAGGCTGCGCGCCGACGGCGAGGCCTACCACAAGGCCGGCAAGCATGACGAAGCGATGAAATCGCTGCTCGAAGCGAAGAAGATCCTGGGGATCTGAGACCGTCGCAAAAAAAAGCCGCCACGCGCCCCGCGTGGCGGCTTTGTTTCTTTTCCCGCGGTCGTCGCCGTAGCAGGCTGGGTCAGGAACCCGATCCGACCTGCTGGACCACGCCGTTTGGCGCCACCAAGTAATATTCCGCGCCAATCCCGACCCAGCGCGTGCCCTTGCGCGGCGCGGGCAGGTTGTATTGTTTGTAGTCGTCGATCACATACTGGCGGTCCCTGAACTCGGTGGGAAGCCGGTCACCCTTCTTCCACTGCTGCACCTGCATGTAGGGCGAGTTCTGCGCCGCCGGCTCGGAGGCGGCCATGGGATCCGTCATCGGCTTGGGCTTGGACTTGGCACCGCCCTGCGCCATCGCAAACGGCGCCGCCAGCACGCTTGCCGCCAGCAACAGCGCCGGCATCGCTTTCTTGGTCTTCATCGTGATCTCCTTGCGTACGGGAAAACCGAACTGCCGGAGGATCCGGACAGCATCTACCAGATTAGTCACAAATACGGACAACGGCGGCATCCGCCATCCATGGCGACGAGGCTAGATGTGATCGGAGATGCACTCATTCTGACGAATTGTTCACAATTGTTTGCGGGTTGGCACCCATTGGGGGGGGAGCCGCTGACGTCACCCATGACTAGAATCGGTCCCGACAGAAACAATTGGTTACGGGTGGCCGCTACTCAGTCTGTCAGCGGGCCGCGGCGCCACGGCATGCCGCTGCGGGCACGCCGCCCTCGATGTTCCCTGGCTCACGCCCAGTTCACGGCGCTTCGCACGCGGGCACCCGTCCCTGCCAGAGAACCATAAAAACAGGGGACTCTCCGTGTTGCACGATGCTGGTCAATTCCTGGCCCTGGTCAATCCCGCCATTGCCATCCTGCTTTCGCTCTGCTTCCTGCTGGCCTGGAACCATGAGCGCACGCGGCACTACCTGCTGCAGCTCGGTGCCTGCTATTTGCTGTACGCGGTTGCCATCGGCCTGCAGATCGTCTGGCTGCCGCGCAACGGCGGCGGCAACGCCACGGTCACCGGTGCGCTCTACCTGGGCAGTGCCGTGCTGATGCTGCGTGGCATGCTGGCACGCATCGGCGCGCGCGTCGATACCTGCGCGCTGGTGTCGCTGCCGCTGGCCCTGTTTGCTGCGCTTGCCTGGTTTGATTTCGTGCAGCCCCGGCTGGTCGCCCGCATCTACATCCTGAATATCGGCATCGCGCTGATCCTGCTGCTGGGGATTGCGCCGCTGGCCCGCCTGCGCACAGGCAGCACCGCGGACCGGGTGCTGTTCTGGGTCTTCCTGCTGTTTGCCCTTCATTTCCTGCCGCGCACGGTGCTGACCATTGCTCCGGCCACCGGACAGGACGCCGCCGTCCTCACCCGCTCGGCCTACTGGCTGTGGCTGCAGGCCGCCATGGCATTGCTGCTGCTCACGCTGGCGCTGGCGCTGCTGGCGGCGACCACGCTGGACGTGATCGACGGCCTGCGGCATGAACGCGACACTGATCCGCTGACGCAGCTGCACACGCGCCGCAGCCTGGAGGCGCTGGCCGCGCGGGAAATCCCGCCACCTCAGGGCAAGCCGCTGAGCGTGCTGCTGTGCGACCTCGACTTCTTCAAGTTCATCAACGACAACTACGGCCACAGCGCCGGCGACGCGGTGCTGGCGCAAGTCGGCCGGATCATCGCCGCTGGCGTACGCCGGCGCGATATCGCCGCGCGCCTGGGCGGCGAGGAGTTCGTCGTGCTGTTGCCCGATACCCCGCCCGAAGCAGCTTTGCACCTGGCCGAACGGTTGCGCCAGGCGCTGGAGAGCTCGGAAATGGACGTGCTGCCGGGCATGCACACGGTTACCGCCAGCTTTGGCGTGGCCACGCTGCGGCCCGGCGAAGACCTGGAAGCACTGCTGATGCGCGTGGACAACGTGCTGTATGCGGCCAAGAACAAGGGCAGGAATTGCGTGGAGTGGGAACGGGAAGCCGGCTTGCCGGTGCTGGCATGATGCTGCCGTGCCTCCGTCCGGCGGCGGCTATGCAACCGCAGGCGCATCGCCCACAGCAAAATCGGGCCCGTCATAGCCCTCCGCCACGGCCATGCCGCCATCGAGCAAGCGCTGGCTCCAGTGGTCGATTGCCGAGCGCGCGGCCGTGCTGACATCGCGGCCCAGGGCGAGCCGGACGGCCGCCGGCGCTTCCAGCCCGAAGCTTTGGGTGGTTCCCCATGCGATCCGGTCCCGCTTGAAATCCCCGATCGCCAGCTCGACGCACAAGCCGCTGTCGGCCACCGCGGAAGCCAGGAAGACTTCGGGATGCCTGCCGGTCCAGTCGAGCACGTTGCCGATCTGGCGGATGCCCGCGGCACGGCAGGCGGCAATGGCACCGTCGCGGCCACCGTCGATCATCGCAAAGACGATATCGGCGCCGGCGCGGGCCTGCGCGGCAACAGCGCCGCCGGCCAACGCCGGATCGTGCTGGTTGCCGCAGAAGGTCGTGAGTGCCGGCAGGCCAGGCACCACGCTGCGCACGCCATGGAGAAACGCCGCGCGCCCCTTCAGCCCGGGACGCACCTTCTCGCCCGACAAATGGGCAACCACGCCGGTGCGCGAATCAGTCGCCGCCAGCACGCCTGCAAGGAAGGCTGACTGTTCCTGCAGCACCTCATAGCTCGCGGTATTGGCGCACAGCACGCTGCCCTGCGTGACCACGAAGCGCCGGGCGGGATGGCGAGCCGCGGCAACCGAAACGGGATAGTCCCCCTGTCCGCCATGCGCAACGATCAGGTCCGGGCCGGTCTTGCACAGCGCCAGCAGCGCTGCGGCGCGCACCTGCGGATCCGGATCGGCAATCCACGTCACCGCCACGTCATGGCCGGCATTGCGTGCGCGCATGGCGCCGGCATGCCCGGCTTGGTTGAAGCTGCCGCGTCCTTCGGGCCCGAACAGGACTACCTGGATGCGCGCGCTCATGACAGCGTCGCCCCGGTTGCCGCGACCACAGGACCCCAGGCCTGCGCCTGCTGTCGCACGTAGGCGGCAAACTCATCGGGCCGGCGCTCGGCCAGCACAAAGCCCTGGGCTTCCAGGCGGCCGCGCAGGGCCGGTTGTTGCAGGATGACCTGCAGTTGTTGATGCAAGCGTTGCACGATGTCCTCGGGCAGGTTGGCCGGCGCGGAGACGCCGACGAAGTTTTCGGCCACCAGGCCGGGATAGCCGGATTGCGCCACGGTGGGCAGCTGGGGCGCCTGCGGCACGCGTTGTGCCGAGGTCACCGCCAGCAGGCGCAAGGCGCCGGACTGCAGCAACGGCAGGTTCTGCGGCAAGGCATCCACCGCAAACGGGATCTGTCCGCCGAGCAGGTCGGCGCGCATCGGGCCCGCGCCCTTGTATGGCACGTGCGTCAGCCGCAACCCCGCCTGCTGGCCAAACAGTTCGCCGACGATATGCGCCACCGACGCTGCCCCGCCACTGCCGAACGGCACCGGGTCGCGCTGCGCGCGGATCCACGCCGCCAGCTCCGCCAGGTTGCGCGCCGGCACCGACGGATGCACGGCAAAGACCGTCGGCACCGCGCCGATGTAATGCACGTGCGTGAAGCTGCGTACCGGGTCGTAGGCGGGCCGCTTGAGCAGGAACGGCGAGATGCTCAGCGCCGCCGAGTTCGACATCAGCAGCGTGTAGCCGTCATTGGGTGCCGCGGCGACCGCTGCCGCGCCAATTGTCGATCCCGCCCCCGGGCGGTTGTCGGTCACGAATGGCTGCCCCAGCTTTTCGTGCAGCACCGGTGCCAGCAGCCGCGCCACGATGTCGCTGGACCCGCCCGGCGGGAAGGTCACCACCAGCCGCACCGGATGGCGCGGCCATGCCGCGGCGCCGCTGTCCGCGCGCGCCGGCATCCCCGGCAATGCCGGCACGGCCAGCGCCGCGGCAAGGAACTGTCTTCTCGAAATCACGATGGCCCTCCGGCTTTACAAGCGATGGCGCAGGCCGACGCCGCCGCCGAACTTGTTGCCACGCACGCCCATGAAGGCGGGCAGCGCATAGCTGCCGCTGATGCGGTTGAAATCGGCTTCCGCATAGACGCTGGTGCGTTTGGACAAGCTGTACTCAGCCACGCTCGTCAGCATCAGCCGGTGGCCGCTGGCGGCGGTCTGCCGGTCATAGCCGGCCGCCAGCGACACCGCCAGCGCGGGCGTTGCCTGCACCGTGGCGCCGCCGGTCAGCACATGGTTGCGGGTCGGGCTCAGCTGGTAGCGGTTGTCCAGGTAGCCGAGCGCCAGCTTGATGCGCCCCAGCTGGCTGCTGCCGCCGATGCCCCAGATCGTGCGCTTCTCTTCGGTCGCCAGGGCATTGATGCTCTGGAACAGGGCACCCACGTCGATCCGCGCCGTGGTCCAGGCCAGCGCCAGTCCCCGGCTGCTGCTGGCCGCCGCATCGCCCGGCACTTCGCCGAAGGTGTAGTGCGCCGCCGCCGAGAACGCGCCCCACTTGCCCGCGTACTTCGCCATGTTGTCTTGCCGCGGACCGGTATAGCCGTTGAGGATGGCCACCGCATCGAGATTGGGATGGCCATAGGGCTGGAAGCGGAAGGTCGCTTCATAGGCCGTGGTGAACTGGCGTCCGAACGTCAGCTTCCCCCACGCCTGGTGCTCGATCCCCAGGTAAGACTGCCGGCCGAACAGCCGGCCCGTACCCTGCGTGCCAACCTGTCCGTAGTTCGACGCCGCAGTGCCTTGCAGCGAAGTGCCCGTGGCCAGGTCGAAACCGCTTTCCAGGTTGAACAGCGCCGACCATCCCGCACCCAGCGCCTCATTGCCGCGCACGCCCCAGCGCGAACCGCTGAAGTAGCCCTCGCTCAGTTCAGCCAGGCGCTGGTCCCCGCGGTTGTTGTCCGAGTATCGGACCATGGTGTCGATCAGGCCGTAGACCGAAATCGAAGTCGATACTGATTGCGCCTGCGCCTGCTGCGCAACGCCGCAGCTCGCCCCCGCCAGCACGCCCGCAAGCGCCATGGCGTGACCGCGCCTTGTGTTCCCCACCTTCACGCACCACCCTCCGTTTTGCATACAAATTAAGAATGCAAAATATAGGGTGTGGCCGCACATCCGCATACGAATGTGTGCGCATGAAGAAATGCGGTTTGCGCGGAGAATGCGGGCGCAAAAAAGCCCGCGTAGCGGGCTTTCGGGGTGATGCTTGAAGCGAGGCCGTGCTCAAAAAGGTAAGCGGAATCATTCGATGCAAAATCTGGTCGTAACCTATTGATTTATAAAGGAAAAAACGTGCCCTATACGCAACTAATGTAAAGCATCAATGCGTCAAATTGCTTGCCCAGGATGCATTAGGAGACGGAGGTTTTCTTCAGTTTTTCCTTTTAATTCATAGGGTTATGGTTCCGCCGACTCGACCCCACCACGTCAATGAGAGCGAGGCAAGATAGGCGAGAAGGGCTGTGGATAAGCTGTTGATACGCTGTGGATAATAAGTGGATATCTCACAAGCACAAACCAACTCCAGCGGAGAGCTCTCAAATACTCCCGCGAATTTTTGAAGCGTTCGCACCGTCACGCTCCGCTGGGCCGACGCGATTGGGGCAGCCTTGGAAATCGTTAAGTTCAGCCGCTCAGCTCAATGCGACCGACGGCACTTCGGTCGCCCCCTGCTAGCCCTGCGCATGCTGGCAGGAGCCAAGGTTCCCCCCTAGCTCAACTGCAGCAAAAAAATTAAATCAATTATTTTGGGCGCGTTGGACGTCGGCTGGCCGGCGGAAGGCTCTGCTCAAACAGAACCCTGATAGGAACGCCCAAGACTGCAGCGAGCTTTTCAAGATAGCTCAGAGAGACGTTCTTCTTGTAAAGCTCCAGGGTAGACACGTAGTTACGCGACAGCCCCGCGCTCTCGGATAAGGCTTCTTGAGTGAGCCCACGGGCGCTTCTAAGCTCAAAGATGTTTTGCGAGACACGTTCCCGCAGCGGAAGTGATTCTAGAGTAACACGGACGCGAGCCGGCTCAGTTTCCAGCAAGGAGACAGCTTCGACTTGAAGCGCGCGGGCGTACCGCTCGATGGTGTCGACGGACAAGTTCTTGACGCCGCGTTCGACCTGACTGACCTGACTCCGATGGCAGCCGATGACCCTTGCAAAGTCATCCTGCGAAAGCCCTTTTTCCTCGCGAAGCACTCGGACTCGGCATGCAATTCGAAGCAGAGTGTTCTCTTTTTTGTTGACCATGGCGCACACAACTTTGCGCGAAGTCTGATGTCCGTGACAACCAGTTTTGGGTCTCCACGTTTTGAGTTTCCACGTCTTGGGTCTACAATTGGTGTTTTCTGTCACCCCGCGACCTCGGGGCACGGCAGGAAAGAGCATGTATGCCTACCCGTTGCACATATAAAAACACGCCACAAAACCAACCCATGAAATCAATTCTTTTTGTAGATTTCGGCAGTGGCCACCATCGTGAGGCGGAGCCCCTATCAGACGCGCAGCTATTCCTGCGGTCTGGCGGGGCTCGACTATTCGAACACGCCGGCTTGCTTGCAGACCTGGTGGCGCCATACCCTGAGTTGCGAATTGTGTTCAGCATGTCCTCGGAGCGTGCCTATGGTCCTAAAGAAGCTTTGCCCCCATCACTACAGGGCAGAGTAATCGGCTCGCTCTATGTGTTCGGCAAAGAGTTCCCCGAGTTGGCGGAGTTATCGCGACGCGAACAAATCCAGCGCTACGTCGACCGCAACGGCATTCATTCATGGCTTGCCCTGGAGCGGGACTGCAGCGGCTGGCCCGAGGAACTTCGCGAGAACGTTTTCTGCTTGGGCGAGGGTGGACTTGACCCGTCCAGTGCACGCAAAGAACTCGCGGAAAAGCTGGAGCGCATGCATACCGATGCGTTCCGCCGCCTGACCGCCCAGCGCAACTGGAAACTTGACATGGTGGTCGCAAAAAGACACATCGAGACAGCAGAGGAGCGTCTCGAGTCGGCGAGAGTAGCGGTTGAGGCCTCGACCCGATATGCGGCGGCAGGCAGCGCAATTCTGTCGTGTGGCGCGGCCATAGCAGCCTTGTATTCGTTTGACATTGACAGAGGCCGCGACGCGTCTCTGGCTCTGACGTTCCTCAGTCTTGGTCTGGCGTGGGACGATGCGAAACGCGCGGCTATTGAGCAACTGCTGAAAGCGTCAACAGGCACAGCACCTTCAAATGCGGTTGAATTGGTTGACCTCGCTGAGTCGACACTCCAGGAGACACGGAACTGGTTCCAAAAAACCGCAACAGAGGCCTATGAGCACTAAAAGGGAGGACTCCAAGAAGCGGGAGCCTCGAGGTGCGCGAGCGCCGGACGTCCTTTTTCTCGACTTTGACAACTGTCTGCATCGTTGCGACGCATACGTCGAGGGTCAAGATGTAGTGGCAAGCGAGCCTGGAGTCGCGCTGTTCGAGTTTGCAGACATTCTCGAACGCGCCCTTGAGCCGTATCCCAGCCTAAAGATTGTCCTCTCTACCGACTGGGTCCGTGCGGTGGGCTTTGAGCGCGCACGTGACGCTCTTCCGTTGGCGTCGCTGCGGGCACGAGTCATGGACTCCACGCGCGCCGACGAGTCCGATGAACCCGGGTTTTCCGACCTGACTCGTGGCGAGCAAGTTCGTCGTTATGTTGTCAAACATCAGCTCCGGTCCTGGGTCGCGATTGACGACAGGCGCGATGGATTCGAACCCTACCCGGAGCAACTCGTCCACTGTCAGCCGGGTGTGGGGCTTGGAGACAGCGACGTTCAGAGGAGGCTTGCGCACCGACTGTACGCAGTTTTCCATGTAGCGTGGGACTGGGGGTGAGCCACTTGGCCCATACGCATAGCCCGTCATCCAACTCGAGATGGAGTAAATATTGTCCATATGGCCTGCACGTCCATTATCGGAAACACCTGAGGTCGTTTTGGAACAATGGCGCATCATGCGAACCGCGTCCGGTGAGCTGCATCTCGTCGGAGCACGTCCAGAGCGCGGCACGCATCGAGTCAGTTCGGCGGTTGTCCAGATTGACATCGCAAAGCGGGTGGCTATCACGCGCTCGGGACGTAGATACGTCCTTGTCGGAGACCCCGGCTCCAACGAAGATGACGCGCGCAGCTATGTTTGGCTGGCCTGGTGCCGTTCGAACCGAGGCATCGAATTCCGCGACATTACGAACGACCTCCTTTCCGACGCCGACGTGAGCCGGCAGAATCCGCGCTCACCCCATCATTGATGTTTGTCATCATGAGGGAGAACTAAATGGCAACTGAGATTTTTGCCTGGGGTTATACCGGTTGGCGCACTCGACGGCCTGACGGGTTCGAGGTCCACGGCTTCATTGACGGCAACGATTTTGTTGTAGTCAGAAGAACGGCAGAGGAAGCGGAGCGTCTGTTCTGCCACGCGGCACGAACAGCGTGGTTAGTTCGCAATACGCGAGCTGCCTGTGGCTTGCCAGCGCGAACGAACCCGCCTGTAAGTTCGGCAGACTCGTATTATCCCATCTCACTGGGCCTGATAGTTCGAGTCACGGCGCAAGAACTAAGGAACGCTGTTCTACGCTGGCTCCGGCGCTAGAGCGGGCTTCTGAAGCGGGTTCCTTTAATGCTGACAGCTTTGGCATGATGGTAGGCAGGACTATGCTGAAAAGCCTTCTGGACAAGGCGAGGAACAGGCTCACGCGATTCGCTGAATCGCAAGGAAACATTGACTGGCTGGCTTTGCGGCTCGGATGGGCCGTCGCCGGCTTGGGGGTATTGGTGGCCATCGTAACTCTCGTGGCTCTTGCCACGAGGTGACGGTATTCGCCGATGAGTGGAGCGGCATCTCGGCTCCGCCCTCGGGAATAAAAGCCGGTCCTACATTCGGGATGCAGACACTACCCGAGTACCTCGACCCTCATGACCTGGCGGCAATGCTGGGCATCACCCCTGCCACTATCCGTCGGCGCCTACGCGTCCGTCCATGGACGTTGCCAGCACCAGCCTATTTGGGGCCAAACTACCCGTTGCGTTGGCGGCAAGCCGACGTCGCGCTTTGGCAGCAGGAAAACATTGAGCCGTTAGACTAGCCAGGGTTCGCTATAAGTGCTTCTGTCGGTATCGCACTGCTTACCGCCTCCTGTGGAGGCAGTCGTACGGCAGAGCGCATAGTAGCCCACGCGCGATGTTCAGCGGGGCGCCCTTTCAGCGGTTCCATCGCGGAGCCCTACTCGCTCACGGAGCGCCGATAGGTCCATGAAAACAGGTCCACGGCGAGCGCGACGTCCCGGAATTCATACACGCCGAACATTGCACGCACGTAGTCGGATGGAGCGACATCCAGGAACGACAGTGGCGCGCAGTTGTGTAGCAGCAACGGGATGTTCGCCGCAAGACGACTGGTGCGCTCGTTCCCATTCTCGAAAGGCTGCAGGTAAGCGAGTTGTACCCAAAGAAATAACGCGGCCTCGACAGGATTCTCGATGAGAACAGCTTTCGCCACGATGAACGCCAGCATCTCCTCGAGTAAGTCAGTGTTTTGCGATGGGGCGTAAAGCGTGCCGGCGATTCCAACCGCGCTCTTGCGAAAAGCGCCGAGGATGCTGATATCCCGGACCAGGTCCTGCATGAGAATCGCGTGCAGGTTCCGGACGACCAAGGCGGTGAGGCCCTCGTGAGGAACAGACTCCACGATGAACTCAATAGCAGCCTTGTGGTTGAGCAGCATCACCGTATCGACGTCACAGCGAACGGGTCCACCGTTGAATAGTTCCTTCGTCGCTTGCCGGCTGTAGCGGTTGCCCTCCAGGCGGGACAAACTCCAGGACAGGTCGACGTTCAGTGCGAAAGCGCTCCGCGCATTGGTGCCGGTAGACTGAGGCAGGCCTCCCAGGCGATAAAGCTCTTCAGCCACCGCTTGTGGCATCAGGCTCGACTCGTTGGGAACGTAGTGTTCGACAAACTCACGGTGGTACTTGACTGGGCCTTGTGCTGCCAATGGAAGGGCGAGCCGGCGAGCAAGCTTGACTCCTGAAGGCGACCAGACGGGGTGAGGCTTGGGAGCGGTCTCAGTAGGCGCTGCTGTCATCAGAGAAGAATGCTCTCAGGCGGTAGCCTCATCTATGTAGCACGGTACTATCAAAAATAGACGACTATCAAACTATGTCACATAGCAACCAATACTGTTCCTTGAATATATTGTATGAGCACAAAACGCTTTGAGGTAGGCGACAAGAGCAAAGCAATCTGCCCACATTGCGGGAAGCTGGTGGGTACGACCTTCGTTCGCCGGGACGTTCCATTCAGCGATGGCAGGATGACACTCTACGTCTAGCGTTGTCCAATCTTCGCACCTACGAGGGAAGTGTCGCGGGGCGTTTGTCCAAAAACCGCACGTATCGTTGGCAGAATGTCCAAGAACACAGCGATTCATTGGTGGCGAGCAGCTCCGTCGACTTCAACCAAATTTCGGGAAGCTCACCGTTCTCCGCTAGCTGGCTGACCTCCTTTTCACACGAAATCGCGCATGGCATCGCGCCAAAATTTCCATCCTAGCCTATGCTGGCAAGAAGACCCGCACTGGACAGCAAAGATGCCTGCCTGCGACCAAAGGCGATACACGATTGTCGAACTTGAGGAACTCGCTAAATCGGACGAACTGGAGCAGGTTTTTCGTGCGGCGGGCGCTCCTCCGGCGCAGGCGGCTAGCAAGCGCAGGCGGTGGAGTGAACTCGAAGGGTTCGACCGCGCTTCGTTCGACTACGAGGCCCATCTGGAATCTCTGAAAGCCTAGAAAACCTCAGAGTCCCCTGGCATATACACCAACGGACTTCTTCGGAGAGGCTGGTGGCGACGCCTGGCACGATAGTGCTTAAGCGTGCCATTGCGCACCCGGCGCTATACCACTCGAACTTCCGGCGATTCAACATATGGAATCACGGAGTCATCGCCTGTCGCAATTTTTTGGGTTCTATCCGTGGAGAATGAAGATTTGTCGCAAATTTTGAATTTCGCTGGCGACTTTGTCGCGTATTTTTAATTACTGGGCAAGAGAGTCCGAGTCACCCCCCAAAACTACCAGCTGGCTGACCTCATAGCAGAAATGCCGAACGGGCTTCCACGCGTCCAAGGGTGGAACGAGATGCCTTCCGTCAGTTTGGAAAATTGCTGATGCCACGGCGCCTGAAAGATATCGTCAGCAAACTCTACCGCCCATCTGTTGGGGTACGCCAGGTCTTTGCTCTGTCTCGTGAGAATGCAGAGCGGCTGCCTCGCCTCACGTCAATCGCGGTCATCTCTATCACCGCACCCGAGAGACAAGTGGCACAGCTCGACGGCTTTACGCACGTACTGCGCTTGAGTTTTGCAGACGTCGATTTCATGAACCCCAACTTGTCTGAGAAGAGTACGAAGAAGGTCACCCAGGCGTTCACTGCAGAGCAAGCCCGGGCAGTGCGACAGTTCGTCGACTGCCTGCCCGCCGACATCACTTCAGTCGTAGTGCACTGTGAGGGTGGCTATTCGCGGTCGTGCGCTATTGCACTTGGACTCCACCACCTCTATGGATATCGTGTGGAGCACGAGCGCCTTACGCATGCGAACCCATCTGTCTTCCGAGTGCTGACAGGCAAGCCCGGCTCAGCGCCGGGTTAACTTTGCCGGCGCGCACTGCTGTCCAGCGTATCTCGACTCGGTCACGGAGGGGCTGCGGCGAACCGCTCGATTCTAACGTTTCGCCGACCACGCAACGTCACGTGTCGCCGCCCGTTGCCAGTGACCTGCGACGTCGTAAGCTCTCCCCCAACTGCATTCAAAGTCCACCACGTAGTGCACCGGTTGCGTAAGCGTGCGCGACCGACGCTACTCCATAAAGACCCGCACCTCCGTAACGCCTCGAAGTCGTACTTGTTGTACGCCATTTCGTATCATATTCTTTCGTAACTGAATACGATACGAAATGGAGGTCTCCAAATGGCCCGTCCTGGTGTCACGTACGAAGCGGTAAAAGCGAAAGCCGAGCAATTGCTCGCCCTTGGCATCTCTCCTACCCAGCGGCAAATCCGCGCCGCCCTCGGCTCGACTGGCTCAATGGAGACCCTCTCGCGCCATCTGCGCCAGTTTTGGGCGGAACGCCACGGAGAGAACTGGGAATTTGCACCCAGTCAGGAGTTCTCTGCCGCCATTCAGGCGGAGTTCACGCGAATTGCCACCACAACTTCTTCCGAAGTCGCCGGCCGGGCACGGCAGGCGGAGTTGGAACTGGAGGAGAGTTCTAACAGACTCCGAGAACTGAATGATGTCCACGTGGAACAACAGCAACGGCTCCGGGCAGTTGAGCAGGACCTGCGAGGTGCAGAGGCCGTAGTCGCGGAACTGCGCAACAGCGAGGCAGTACTTCGCGATGATGTTCGCGCCGCAAATCAAAAGCTCATTGAGTCGAGAGACGAAATTCAACGCCTGACCGCATCGGCGGAGAGAGCAAAGAATCTAGAGTCGGAACTGCAGGAAGCGCGGGGAATGCTACTGGCAGCGCAATCGCACGTGAGTAAGCTGCTCGATGAAAACAAAGAGTTGCGAGTACAGAATGACGCTGGCCGACGGAGAAGGTCATGAAGCAGCTCGTTAAGTCAGCGGCAGCACCTGAAGAGCCTATCGAGGCGCGACGCTCAATAGTTGGTCCCAGTTCTGCTCTGTAAGGCCAGACATCCAGGTGTTGTGTGTGGCCTGTGGCAACACGAGTAGGCTGGTCGACCCTTGGGTGGCGAGCTGCCTGTAAAGTGTTAGTCCCGCTTGAGGGCCAATCAACTCGTCCTGACCAGCTACCAGCACGGAGGAAGGCCCGTGATAATTCTTAAGCGCGGCGCTGGAATCAAAGGGAGACTTCAATATCAAGCTGACTGGAACAAACCACATTTTCTGAGCCGCTGTCTCTCGCAGACTGGTGAACGGCGTGATGAGCACCAGCATATCCACGCTCTCAGGCATGGCGGCAGCAACTTGCGCCGCCACGCCACTCCCCAAGGACTCGCCGACCAGCGTCACGCGACCAGGCCAACGCCGGGAAATCTCTTGCATCAACGCAATCGCAGAGGGAACAATGGTGGCCTGTGACGGCTTTCCCGGGTTGGGGCCATACCCGGGATACTCTGCCAGCACAAGGCGGTACCCACGTTTGTTGAATACCCTGGCTAGGCTGAGCCGCTCGAAGGCATCGCCGTCGTTTCCATGAAAGAAGACTGCTGTTCTCGTCGATGTCTCAACGACTGAAGGCTCCACCACAATCGCGTTATTGCCTGGAATAATCTGGGCCCCGGCATGCGCGGCCATTTCCCGCCACAGTGACGGCTCGGTCGTTATCGGGAAGTAGATGAGGTGGTCTTGGCGCACATACATCCACGCCAGCATCATGCAATAGGCCAGCACAGCAATGCGCAGAGTGTTTTTTAAGGGCAGCCGAACCTTCATAAGAAGAGCCCTTGCTAACGTGAAAGCAACGCCGTGAGGTGCTCAGTGCTGAGCTGGTTGGAGTCTCGGGCAAGTGGCGGTGTGAAGGAGAGGTTCGACATCCTGTACCCCAGTACCCCGTGGACCTGTCTCGCCTGCTTGGCAACCTGGCGATGGCGAGCAGGAATTTTGGGGAGTCCGCAGGTCATCCCCAGGATGCCGCTATTGCGTCCTTTGCTCGCACGACTCGCGCCTAGGAGGTCCTATTGGAATTGCCAGGTCCCTGTCAGTCGTCGTCGTGCC
>JACXTT010003869.1_pt1 | contig 22641 bp, 19 predicted proteins | sample 9270951 | NCBI WGS metagenome assembly JACXTT01 (sample SAMN15532306, study PRJNA645909) | rock metagenome | isolation source: weathered quartz diorite | place: Puerto Rico | collected 2017-06-21
GGCCGCGGCCCGTGTGACGGAGAGGCGGGCCGGCCTACCCCTTAATTGGCGCGGGGCGGCGATTCTGCCCGGTGTGGCCTTCGGTAACGACCTTGTAGCCGGGCAGGTGAATGGAGGGGACGGGATTGTAATGGCCCTGGGCTTGAAAGACATCCTTGGGCACGTCGACGAGAACGGGGCCGGGGCGGCCGGAGGCGGCGACGTAAAAAGCTTCGTGGATCACCGACGGCAGCTCGTCGAGCTTCTTGACCAGGTAGTTGTGCTTGGTGCAGGCGCGGGTGATGCCGAAGGTGTCGGCTTCCTGGAACGCGTCGCTGCCGATGAGCTTGGTGGAGACCTGGCCGGTGAGGGCGACGATGGGAATGGAATCCATCATCGCGTTGACCAGGCCGGTCACGAGGTTGGTGGCGCCGGGTCCGGAAGTGGCGCAACAAACGCCGACTTTTCCGGTGGAGCGCGCGTAGCCTTCGGCGGCGAAGACGGCATTCTCCTCATGACGAACGAGGACGTGGCGGATGTGGTGATCGTAGAGGGCGTCGTAGAAGGGGAGGGTGACGCCGCCCGGGTAGCCGAAGAAACACTCGACGCCTTCCCGGCTCAAACACTCCAGGAGCATCTTTGCGCCGGTCATCAGATTGCCGCTTGTAGACATTGTCTTATTCCCTTTGAGCAGTGTCGATATCAACAAAAAAGGCCACCAGCCGGGATTGGTTATCCCCGCCGATGGCCTCTGGAACCTTTCGGTTCAACCGAGCGGCCTCAGGCGGGGCCGGGTACGGTGACCAGAATAATAATTTCAAGCTTTACAAGGGACGTGGAAATGGCGACGGCTGGGTGCAGCTTCCGGGTTGGAGAGGCGTAGCCCATCGCTATAGAGGCGAGTGTAGCGTAGAAGTTTGGTAAATGCAAGAGGGGTTGGGCATGAGTAATATTTATGGAGGCATAGGGGGCGGCGGAAGTTGGGTAGGTTTGGCGTTGAGAGGGAAGGAGTTAGCGGGAATTGGGTTCGTTTGGTAGTTTGGGGGCGAGGAGGGTGAAGTCGCGAAAAGTGTCCAATTGTGTCCAAGAGTGTCAAGCTGGGGCCGGCCGCGAAGGATACTTGGACCGCTCGTGCTGACAGTTTCACGGATCCCGCTGGCCCAGTGCCTTTTCGCTTCGAGAATTGGGTTTGTTTGGTAGCCGTGCTGTGCTCGGCGGATTCGACAGTTTCGACATCTGTTTCGGGCAACCGTCGATCCGGCGTGTTTCATGTCGAGAATTGGGTTTGTTTGGCAGCCCGGCCGCGCTCCGGCCAATTCGACAGTTTCGTCACCCTGGATTGCCCAACCGTCGTTTCGTTTTGGGTATTGGGTTTGTTTTGCCGCCGGGCAGCCGCTCCGGTTGATTCGACAGTTTCGCACGCGAGCGCCGCGCAGCCGTCGAAGCGGCGGGGCAGCGTCGCTGCCGGCGATTCGACGGTTTCGACACTCGTCCCAAGTTTTTCTGACTGCTTCGGGATTGATTTAAACCATTGATCGATGAAAAGCATCGTGATTCAACTTCTTTGGCTTTCGAATTTGAAGCCGGGCGAATCCCAGTTTCCGATGGAGTTCCGACTCAAAGGACCGTTCTTTGAATGTTGCGCGCGAGGATTCCGCGCTCATTTCGCCTGTCGCCATGAGAGAGTCGCCAGGGTGACGGAAAGCCCAACTGGCAGCTACCCGCGTTCAGTTTATCAGCGGCGTCAATCCCCACAGTCGATCGGGCCGGTTCCCACATTTACGTGAGCTCGTCATGGCGGTGCTCTTTGTTTCTCGCCAAGACGCAAAGACGCAAAGAACCAAAACCGAGAGCGGGGTGGGTTCAGTTGGCGGGCGTTCGTTAACGAACCACGACGCCCCTTCCGGGCGGTGCCGCCGTTCCAGGGCGCTACATTTTGCGTGCGTGTTAGGTGGGTGGGCGTTTTTGGGTAAAGGTGGAGTTTCGGAGCGCTGATCCACTACCCTATGTTGATTCGAGAACCAGGTGGTCGGTCAAATTCAAATGACCCACTACTGAGTGCCCGATGATTTGGCCTGAGGCAGGTTCCCAATGAGAATCCTACGGGATGAAGGTGATATGTTGTTCGCCGTGGAACGGGCGGCGGCTGTTCTTGAGGTGGCCCGTTACGCGGAATACTTGGGACGAACGTGCCAGGGTGGCCGAGCTTCGCAGTTCGGAAATCTTGAAGTCGAATTTCGCGTCGTCCCGGCCGTCATTGTTTTGGTCGTAACCGGGGACCTGATGGAACCATGTGACGGGTACCCCACTGCCGGTACCGTCACCGAGGCGCACGCTGTTGATGTCGATATCGCGCACGTCCAGATTATTGCTGCCGTAAACGACGACGGCAAGCATGGTCGCGTCCAAGATCCTTCCACACATCAAAGGAAATCGTGAAGGGCGATGGGTTCTGTTGCGGGGCCGGCGCGACGCTTGGAGGGGAGGATGCCAAACCAAGCGGCCATTGCGGCAAGCCGGTGTATAAGAAGACGCCAATCAGGATGCTGAAGCCAAGGACAAAGAATCGCATTCGCCGCAGATCGCGCCGGACGCCGCCACAGTGGCCCCCGAACGGGCGGGAGCGTTGGTTCCCGCCGCAGTTTGGCGAGAACGAGGGCGCTAATCCGTTCGGGCGAAGGCCGATGGCTTCGATATGTCCGATGGAGTGGGGGAGGCACGGGACTTCCGTTTTGTCGAAGTGCACGGGGAGAATGTATTCTTCCTTTTGTTTGAGCGCGCGCGCCTGGGCGCTTCTGCGCTCGAGGGTCGTCCAGACTTTGTCTGCGTATTCCTTGGAAACCAGCATCAGGCAATAGCGGGCTTTGTGTTCATAGACATCCGCAAGATGGTCGTTGAGGTTTCTGCCCCAGAGCGAAGCCTGTTCGTACTCGTCGAAAAAGACGGTGCAGGACTGAGATCTGCGGCACTTCGCAACCCGCCGGGGCATAATCGCGCTGTTCGCCCGCGTACGAGATTGCGACGTCATACTCGAACTGGCCAGTCATCGAACCGTCAACGTGGATGGGTGCAATTGTACGACTGGCGAGGAGCGACGGCCGCCGTCAAGCCGGGCGGCTGACGCGCACCGATCAGGGACGCGCGGAGGTGAGACCGGGAGGTCTTTTGTGCTTTCCGGCTCTGGCGAAAGTTCGAACAACCAAGCCTGGTGGGGCGCGATGCCCGGCGGGAGACGTTCGCGCAATTTCCGTAAACGGCACGGCCGCGCGTGCGAACAATTTACCGGGTGAAACGGTCGGCTACTACAGGCTACGCCATCAACTCCCGGCATGGATTCGATTTGGGCCCACCAGCGGCCACCCTCTTCCCGCTTGACGAAGATGGGAAATGGATCTGGCCGGGTTGGCGCAGTAACTCCATTGTGGCCCGCCCTCGGTAGGCAAATCGCCACGCGGTCTCGATGGTTCGTCCATAATTGGGAGATGCGATGGGCCACAATTCTTGGCGCCGCCCTTGCCTCAACCTTGCTGACACCTTCGGCCAAGGCTCAGGAGTCCTTTCACGACGATTTTGAGATCGATCGGGATTGGTTTCTGTTTGAAGAAATCGTGGGAGGCAACACCTGCTACGGCCAAGGCATCGGATCGGCAAGTCCTAGCAATGCCCAGGCATCCAGCCAAACCCACAGCATGCTCCTGTGGGCCAACAAAAACAGGACGCTCTTGTCAAACCACCTCATTGCAGTTCACCGCTTGGCGTACGCGTGGCGCCGCGGAAAGTCGTCCTACACGGTTCGCGCCTTCATTGACCCGCAAACAGCCGTGTATCAGGCAGGTCCCGAGTTCAGTATGCAGAACACCCGCCTGGCCCCGTCCGGCATGTTTCTCAGCTATATCGCCGCTGTACAGTATCAGGCAAGCCCGTACTTGACGGACCAGGGGTGGTGGCGAGTATGGGCTGAAGTCGGCGCCGGAAAAGCTGACTGGATTCAACTTGGATACCAGCCCGTGGCGCCTGGCAACTGGTACACCTTGTCGATCGACGCGGACTACGACGCCAATCGTTATCTCCGGTTCTCCATCCAGGGGAACGGAGTGAACAAGATCTTCGATCTGACTGGCATAGTCATCGCTGGGCAAAACGCGTTTAGAGAGGAAACGTTCGATATCACGTTGGAGGGCGAGAACCTCTGGAACAACTGTGGCCAGGCTGGGATTTGGGAATCCAGGACGTACTACGATGATGTGGATGTATCGCCAAGCGCCATTCCCGAGACGCGGCCGGCATCTCCGGCTTCGGGCAGTGGAATCCGCAATACGTTCACCTTCCCGTTTCAATTCTCCGGCGCGAACCATCCGATCGATATCGCGAATGTCCTCATCAATAGCAGCTTGGACGGCCGCTCCGCCTGTTACCTGGCCTATAGCCGGCCCCTGAACGTGCTCTATCTGGTGGATGACGCAGGTGGCGGGTTGTTGCCGGGTCTGTTCCTGAACGGAACCGGTTCCGTCTCGAACAGTTCCTGCACGGTGAACGGTTCCGGGTCGTCCGCCGTCGTCAACGGAAACGGACTGAATCTGGTTCTGGACATCAGATTCCGCCAGCCCTCTTCCACGGTTACGCGAATCATCTACACGGCGGTTCGAGATACGGCGGGCGGGAACTCTGGCTGGCGGGTAAACGGCACGTGGACGATACCGGGAGCGTCTCCGGCGCTCCCCACGGCCTTTCTGCAGAGTGCGGCAAGCGGCGCCGGAGTCACGAACACGTTCACGCTGGCATACCGCGACGCCACATCAGGAGCGTCCTTCGCCAATGCCCAGGTGTTGATCAACCGCGATCTGAATGGCAGGGCCGCCTGCTGGGTTGGCTATGATCCCGCACGGAGACTGCTATATCTGGTCACCGACGATGCGGATGGCGTGTTGCCGCCCGTGCAGATAGGCACGGCAGCAGCTCAGGAAAACAGCCAATGCCGGATCAACGCTGCGCTGAGCTCAGCCGTGGTCAGCGGCCCTGATCTGATTCTGAACCTCTCGGTCACTTTCAAGGTGCCCTTTTCCATGTGGCTGGTCTACGGATCGGGTACGGGGCCGAACTCTTACATCCCTTGGCTGCCAATAGGCGCCTGGAATGTGCCTTAATTAAGTCCCTTTGGTGTTGCTTGGTTGGGTACTTTCATCTGTATATGCCAGGAACGAGAAGGAGAATCTTGACTGACGTCCAAAAACAAGCCTGGCGGAAATCCTACACCCGATCAAGCAGTAAGAGCACTAGGCTCGGCCGCGTCCTGATCGAATCTGCCAGAAAGATCGCGCAACGCCGCAGAGGCGAAATCGAACTTCCGATGCCGTCCAGGAAGCAAACCGCATCGTCCGCGTCCACCTCTATCGAAGTGATCTCCAGCGCACGCTCCGGTGGGGTTCTGGAACGGCTGCAACCGTCGGGAAGCGCCGGCTTAGGCCCGGCGGACCGGGCGATCTTTTGCAGTCCCTATCGGGTGAGTTTTTGTGCCGGCTAAGAGCGGCCCAAGAACGATGTCGCCGGGGGCTGCGAGACGCCGGTCGACCTCAGCTAAAAAGCCGAGGATTTTTTCAATGGCCGCCGGCGCCGTGGCGGGAAACGAGACCAGCTTCATCAGGAGGCCGGAATCGATCCCATCTTTCCCATCCAGCTCGTTTCCGCAAACACTCCAGATCTCCGCGGCATAGCGTCTGGTAGCCGCCTCGCGCAGGGCTTGCGTCAGGGTGCTGCGAGTGAGCGGATCCGTCTCCGTCTTCCACCAACGCAGAATATCGGGAACAAATGGCGCGGCGTGGCGTGTTAAGAACAGCCCATTCGGGTTTGGCGTGCAGGCAACCCAATCTCGAAGGATTGGCAATACCTTGTCCGCAATTTGTTTCTCCCTTGTGTCAACGCCACCGACACGGCGAAACTGCCATCCCGTCTTCAGTTGAATATCGTCCAGGATCTGTTGTTCGAGGACGTCCGGGGGTATGAAACGCGCATATTTGTTTATACCTCTACGTGCTTTCCCAAAATGCGCGCTTCTCTCTCGAAGACTGCTCCCTCACGGTCGTGGGTCGGTAACGGACTATGGCCAAGGCTTTTCGGGCCAGGCGTGTTTGGGGTAGCGGCGGGAGAGTTCGCGCCGCACCTGCGGATACAGGCGCTGCCAGAAACCGGCGAGGTCGTTGGTGGTCTGCACCGGGCGCTGGTTGGGAGCCAGCAGGTGGACCACCAACGGCACTTTGCCTCGGGCTACGCGGGGCGTTTCGGTGAGTCCGAAGAAGTCCTGCAGGCGGGACGCGACCCAGGGGGGCTGATCCGCTGCGTACTGGACTCGGGCGTTGCGGCCGGTCGGCAGGCGCAGGGTCAGCGGCGCCACTTCGTCCAGAACGCGCCGGGAGCCGGGCGGCAAGCGCGACATCAGGGCGGCGGGCAGGTCGGCCGACTTGAGGTCGGAGAAGCTGCGCAGGCCGGCGCAGGCGGCTTCTAGCGCCGCATTCACGTCGGCCTCCGATAGCCTGGGCACGCTGGAGTACTCGGACGCGAACGCCACCCGCGCCAGGATCGCTCCGATTTCCTTGGGATCGCAGAAGCGGCCGATTCCGGCCTCCAGCGCTTTATCGGCGAGGAGCTTCGCCGCGGCTTCCGGGTCCGGCTTTGCGCCGCGCGTCTCCTCGATGGCGATCTGATCGTAGAGCAGGACGCTGGCGGCGTCGACGCGCTCAGCGGCGCGGTTCCATTCGACGCGGGATTCCTCGCGCATGCGCTCGGGGTGGAGGTCGAGCAGCCACTCGGGCTGGATCGCGCTGGCCAGTCGCACCAGAGGAAGGCCTTTTTCGGGGCGCTCCTCGATTTCGACGGCCACCAGCAGGTCGTGCCCGCGAACCACGCTCTCCTTGGCCAGCAGCGCGGAGCCGCCCGAGGATAGCAGCAGCTCCTGGCCTTGCCTGCGACGGGCGACGCGGTCGGGGAACGCGGCCAGCACCGCTTTCAGCAGCACGGTGTCGTCGCGCGAGTCGCGCCGGGAGGCCATGCGGCGGATTTGGTCCACCAACTGGCGCGTGCGCGGCGTCCAATCGGCCTCCTGAAGCACGAAGAGGTCCGACGGGCCGGTCTGCTCGCGAGCCTGCGGCAGGCGCTCGCCTGAAGCGAGCAGCGCGGCGAGCGTGGCGGCGCCGTCGATGGCGAGGCGCGCCAGGCGGGGATGCAGCGGGAGGCGACTCATGCGGCGTCCGTCTTCGGTGACGCCGTTCGAGTCCACGGCGCCGATCCGCGCGAGCAGGTCTTCTGCGGCTTCGATCGCGCCGGGCGGAGGCGGCTCCAGCCATTCCAGTTCGCGGATGCCCATTGTCCGGAGGTCGAGCACGACTTGAGCCAGTTCGCGCCGTCCGATCTCGGGCGTCTCCTGCGCAGGGCGGCGGGCGAAGTCGTCCTGCGAATAGAGGCGGATGACGCGTCCGGGCCGGACGCGTCCGGCGCGGCCGGCGCGCTGGTTGGCCGAGGCCTGGCTGATGCGCTGCACGGCGAGGCGGGGCAATCCGGTCCAGGGCGAATCGGAGGCGATGCGGGCTAAGCCGGAGTCGATCACCGCGGTTACTCCCTCAATGGTGACGGAGCTTTCGGCGACGTTGGTGGACAGGATCAGCTTGCGGCGGGGGGACGGCGACACGGCGCGGTCCTGTTCTTCGGGCGACAGCTCGCCGTGGAGAGGGGCGATCAACAGGTCCAGGCGGCGGGCGGTGGGCTCGCATTCGCGCGCGGCGCGGCGGATCTCGGCCGCGCCGGGGAGGAAGACCAGGATGTCGCCGTCCAGGCCGGCGCCGGCAAGGCGCTCCACGGCGCGGGCGACTTGCGCTTCGAGCGGCTGAGGGGAGTGCGGCGTGTAGGAGACGTCGAGCGGGAACTTGCGGCCGGCGGAGCCGACGACGGGGCAAACGCCGAGGAACCGCGCGATGGGCGCAGTGTCCATGGTGGCCGACATGGCGATCAGCCGGAGGTCGGGGCGGGCGGTGCGCTGGAGGTTGCGGAGCAGAGCCAGGGCGACGTCGCCGTCCAGGTGGCGCTCGTGGAATTCGTCGAGGATGACGACGGCGACACGGCGCAATTCGCGATCGGAGAGGAGCTGGCGGGTGAGGACGCCTTCGGTGACGTAGCGGAGGCGGGTCTTTGGCCCGCTGACTTCCTCGAAGCGGACCTGGTAGCCGACGGTCTCGCCGAGGCGCTCGCCGAGCGAGGAGGCGACGTAGCGGGCGGCCATGCGGGCGGCTATCCGGCGCGGCTCCAGCACGATGATTTCGCCGGTTTTGCCCAGGGCCGACTTCAGCAGGGCCGGGGGGACGCCGGTGGTCTTCCCCGCGCCGGGCGCGGCTTCGATGACCAGGTTATGCCCGCGCTCCAGGCCCTGGAGGATCTCGGGCAGCGCCGCGTCGATGATCACGGATCGATTTCCCGCGCGCCGGCGGAGGGCTTACACAGGTAGACGGCGGGCTCCACGCCGAACATTTCCTGGTACCTTTCGACGATGGCGGTGCGGAAGCGTTCGACCGCATCTGCCGCCACCAGGTTGACGGTGCAGCCGCCGAAGCCGCCGCCGGTCATGCGGGCTGCGACGACGCCGTCGATCTCGAGGGCCGCGTCTACCAGGTAGTCCAGTTCGGCGCAGCTTACCTCATAGTCGTCGCGCAGGCTTTGATGGGAGGCCAGGCAGAGGTTGCGGAGGGCGACCAGGTCGCCGAGCCGCGCCGCTTCGAGGAACGCCTCGACGCGGGCGTTCTCGGTGACGACGTGCTGCACGCGGCGGGCTTCGATGGGCGGCATCAGGTTGAGGACGCCGGGCAACTGCTCCTCGGTGACGTCGCGCAGGCTTTCGACCGAGCGGAACTTCTTGCGGATGGCTTCGACAGCGGCGGCGCACTCGCGGGTGCGGTCGCGGTAGGCGGACTCGCCGAGGGAGTGTTTGACCATGGTGTTCACCACGACGATTTCGAGGCCGGGCGGAATAGGCGCGGCTTGGTGGGTCAGGCTGCGGCAGTCGATTTTCAGCGCGGAACCCTCCTCGCCGAAGATGGACGTGTACTGGTCCATGATGCCGCAGGGGAGTCCGACGAACTCCACTTCGGCTCTCTGGCAGAGGCGGGCGAGTTCGAGCGGCTCGATCTTCTGGCCGCGCAGCAGGGCCAGGGCGCTGGAGACTTCGAGCGCGGCGGAGGAGCTGAGGCCGCCACCTTCGGGAACCGAGCTGCGGATGCGGAGGCTGAGGCCGGGAAAGTCGTAGCCGGCACGCTTCAGCTCGCGGGCGACGCCGATGGTGTAATCGTGCCAGCGCTTCCGGGGCTCGGCGTGCTCGATGGCGGCCAGGTCGTATTCGAACGACTCGTCGCGGCGCTCGCTGTAAATGCTCAGCCTGCCGTCCGGGGCCAGGTCGGACTCGACGGTGCAGGCCAGATCGATGGCGGCGGGCAGCACGAAGCCGAGGTTGTAGTCGGTGTGCTCGCCGATCAGGTTGACGCGTCCGGGTGCGCGAAAGGCCCGTTTCACGCGCCTCTCCGCGCGAGCGCGAGCAGGACGGCGCCGAACACCAGCATAGCCGCGCCGGCGTAGAGGTTCACGTTCGCCGCGGTGAGGGCGGCCCGGGCGGGCGAGAAGAGGCCCGTCCCGCCGACGATGACGCCGGTCAACAGAAAGAACAAGCCGGAGGGTGTTCGCAGGTCGAACATGATTTTTAGTATCTACCAGAACAGGAGATTCAACAGGACCAATACCAAGCCGACGGCGATGGCCAGAGCGCCAGGGCGCAGGTACCAGCGGATGCCTTCCTCGGCGGGCAGCTCAGTCAGGCCGTAGACCAATCCCTTCAACTCGCTCTCCGGCCGGGGGCGGGTGGCAAGGCTGACCGCGATGGTGACCAGGAAGCACGTCGACCAAGCGAAGATTGCGATCCAGAAGTTCTGCGCCATGGTGGAGGGGAAGGTGTGGACGGTGGCCAGCCAGCCGCCTTTCTCTTCGGCCACGGTGAGGCCGTGCGTGAGAGCGGCCGCGCCCGTTCCGGCGAGAAGGCCGGTGAAGGCACCGTGGCCAGTGGTGCGCTTCCAGAACATTCCGAGCAGAAATGTTGCGAACAGCGGCGCGTTGACGAACCCGAAGACCAGTTGCAGCAGGTCCATGATGTTGTTGTAACGCTGGGCGAGGTAGGCGGTCCCGATGGAGAGCAGGGTGCCGAAGATGGTGGTCCAGCGGCCGACCTTGAGGTAGTGGGCGTCTGGGCGGTTCCTGCGGATGTAGCTCTGGTAGATGTCGTAGGTGAAGACGGTGTTGAACGCCGTGACGTTGCCGGCCATGCCGGACATGAAGGACGCCATCAGGCCGGTGAGGCCGACGCCGAGCATGCCGGTTGGATAGAACTGGGCCATCAGCGTAGTCAGGGCCTGATCGTAGTCGTAGCCGTTGCCTTTGACGGGCAGGTGGTAGCCGACATTCATTTTGGCCATGGCCAGCGCGGCGATGCCGGGCACGATCACGATGAAGGGCATCATCATCTTGGGGATGGCGGCGAGCACTGGCGTCCGGCGGGCGGCGGACATGTTCTCGGCGGCCATGGCGCGCTGGACCACCAGGAAGTCGGTGCACCAGTATCCGAAGGAGAGGACGAAACCGAGGCCGGCGACCAGTCCAAAAATCTCGATGCCCATGGGGTTTTGCGCGGAGTCGCCGGCGAACTTCCAGGAATGGGTCATGACTTCGGGGATACGCGCGGCCATTCCCTGCCAGCCTCCGGCCTTGGTGACGGCGAGCACGGCCAGCGGCGTGAAGCCGAAAACGATGAGGAAGAATTGGAGAACTTCGTTGTAGATGGCGCTAGTGAGCCCGCCGAGGAAGGTGTAGACCAGCACGATGGCGGCCGAGAGCAGCACTGACGCGGTGAAGCTCCAGCCGAGGACGAGCTGGAGCAGCAGTCCGAGGGCGTACATGGAGATGCCGGAGGAGAACACGGTCATGGTGGCAAAAGTGAGGGCGTTGAAGCCGCGCGTCTTCTCATCGAAGCGGAGCTTGAGGTATTCGGGCACGGATCGCGCGCGGCTGCCGTAGTAGAAGGGCATCATGAAGACGCCGACGAAGAGCATGGCCGGCACGGCGCCGACCCAATAGAAATGCGCGGTCATGATGCCGTACTTCGCGCCGGAGGCTGACATGCCGACCAACTCCTGCGCGCCGAGGTTGGCGGCGAGGAAGGCGAGGCTGGTGATCCACACCGGCACGGCGCGGCCCGAGAGCAGGAAGTCGCCGGAGGAGTGGACGCGCTGGCGGAGCTTCCAGCCGATGCCCAGGACGAAAGCGAAATACAGGGCCAGGATGGCGTAGTCGATGAAGGTGAGCGTCAAATGGTGGAGTGTACCAGAAGCGCAGTGCGATATCTTGTTTCCCATGGACAGGGGAGAGATCGCGGACCCGACGGCGGGGTACCGACGGCGCATACTGCGCGGGTACTTTTTGCGCTTCCACATGGGGCTGATTCTGTGCGCGGTGGCCGCGGCGGGGGTGCTGACCAGCCGGATGCTGCTGATGGCGGGGGTCCATTCGGTGCTGCTGCGGTATCCGCTGGCGGTGGGCGGGGCGTACCTGGTGTTCTTTGCGCTGATCCGGCTTTGGATTGCGTATGTGCAGCCGGTCCGATCGCTGGATGTGGATCTTGGCGACGTGGATTGGCCGGTGGGCGGCGAATCGGGACCGGACGTTGTGCGGTTTGGCGGGGGCGATTCGGGCGGTGGCGGCGCGTCGAGTTCGTGGGAGTCCGTGGCCGGATCGGGGACTGGCTCGGGCTCGGGATTGGATATCGACGTGGACGATGGGTTCTGGATTCTGATGGCGCTGGCGGCGCTGATTGCGGTGGTCTTCGGCTCGGGCGTTTATATGGTCTACGTGGCGCCGCAGATTCTGCCGGATGTGGCGGTGCACGCGGCGGTAGCTTCGGGGCTGATCCACGCCGGGCGCAAGATGGAGAAGAGATGCTGGGCGGAGAGCCTGTTCCGCTGTTCGGTGATTCCGTTCGTGCTGGTTCTGGCGGCAGCCGCGGCGCTGGGTTACGCGGTTCACTCGTCCTGCCCGAAGGCGGTGAAGCTGGCCGACGCGTTCCACTGCGAATCGTGAGCGTGTACTACTGAAGGTTAGAATTTTTGCGGGCTGCAGTAAATCTGCCGTTGCCCAGGAACCTTTGCGTGGCCTCCAGACCAAACTTGACCAGACCGCCAAATGTCCGGACAGGCCGGCGAAGGCGCGCTGTGATAGCCTCTCGTTCATGCGAGCGATCCTGGTTGTATTCGTGTGCGCGGTTTCGTTTGGGGCGGAGAAGCCGGAGCCGGCGCAATTGCTGGAGCTGGCTCGAACGAAGTCGCCCAAGCTGAAGGAGTCGCTGACGGCGGCATTCCCGGAGGCGAACCTGAAGAAGTGCTCGGCGGCGGCGGGGCAGGGGGCGGATTTCGTGTTTGCCTGCGAGTCGACGGGCCAGCCGGTGCTGGTGATCGACGACGCTCCGGGCGCGAAGCTGACGCGATTGAAGGGGTCCAATCTATGGTACGCCGCGGCGCAGATGAAGACCGGGACGTCGCACCGGTTCCACTACCTGGTGGACGGGAAGCCGATGGGCGGGCGTAACGATGTGCCGGCTTACGGGCCGGATTCTTATGACCAGCCGGGCGTGCCGCACGGCAAGCTCTCGGAGAAGATCGTGCACACCAGCCGGATCTACGCCGGGATGCAGAGCAACTACTGGATCTATGTGCCGGCGCAGTACGATCCGGCCAAGCCGGCGGCGCTGATGGTGTGGCAGGACGGGCAGGGACTGGTGCAGCGGGACGGCGGCTACCGGGCGCAGATCGCGTTCGATAATCTGACGCACCAGAAGAAGATCCCGGTGATGGTCCAGGTGCTGATCCAGCCAGGGACGGTGGGCTCGACGGCGATGCGCAGCATCGAATACGACACTGTCAGCGACGCCTACGCGCGCTTTCTGCGCGACGAGGTGCTACCAGAGGTGTACGCCAAGTACAACATCCGGCGGGATGGCTACAGCCGGGCGATCGCGGGGCAGTCCTCGGGCGGCATCTGCGCGTTCAATGTGGCGTGGCAGCAGCCGGACCAGTTCAGCAGAGTGCTGTCGCGGATCGGGAGCTTCACCAGCATCCAGTGGCGTCCGGGAGAGCTGGAGGGCGGCAATGTTTATCCGTTCAAGATCCGGAAGGAGCCTAAGCGGAACATCCGCGTGTGGCTTCAGGACGGAGCGGAGGATCTGGAGAACGAGCACGGAAGCTGGCCGCTGCAGAACCTGCAGATGGCCAATTCGCTGAAGCGGGAAGGGTACGATTTTTACTTGAGCTGGGGCGGCGGGACGCATAACGGGGCGCACGGGAACGCGGAGTTGCCGGAGGCGATGAAGTGGCTGTGGCGGGATTACGATGCGGCGAAGACGGAGCAGGTCTACAGTGCGGATCCGGCAGAGAAGGACAAGCCGTTCTACCGGGTGAAGGCGTTGAATCGTCCTTGAGTGGGGGCGCATGGTTCACATTGGCAATCACATGAAGTTCGATGTGCCGCGGCGGCTGCGAGAGCGGTCGCGGGAGTTTTATGGCGGCTTGCTGGGGTGCAAGATGTTGGAGAGCCCGCGTCCGGATCTGGACTTGTATGAGTTCGCGGGCGGATTTGTAATCGGGGTGTTTGAGGTGGAGGACGGGGAGGCGCTCGGCGAAGGCGATTGTCTGAAGGCGGCGTGGCTGGAGCTGAAGGTGGAGGATCCGGCGGCGTGGAAGGAGCGGCTGGAGGGGTTTGGCGTGCGCCGGGTGAAGTACGCGGATGCGTCGCGGTTCTACTTTCAGGCGCCGGGGGGGCAGGTGTTCCGGTTGGCGCCGATGGACGGCGGGCTGTAGGCGGGCAGGATGAATCCTGCCCCACCGTGGCTGATCGGGCTCGCGGCCTTGTGGATTGCGATGGGCGGGTGCGGCCGGGGTGGGCCGCTGGCCTCGCTGCCGGTGGTGGATACGCGTGGGTTCCAGGGTGAGGTAAGGGAGCGGATCGAGAGCGCGGGGCGCGACGCGCGGGCGCGGCCGGAGGATGCGGACGCGGTGGCGCGGTTGGGGATGACGCTCCACGCGCACGGGCAGTACGGGGCGGCCGCGGCTTGCTATGAGCGCGCCGGCGGCCTGGATCCGAAGCGCTACGAGTTCGCTTATTATCTGGGACTGGTCCGCGCCGCCGATGGGAACTATTCGGGGGCGGCGGCGGAGTTCCGGCGGGCGGCGGCGCTCAAGGCGGACTCGACGCCGGCGCAACTCGCGCTTGGGGACGCGCTGCTGTTGGCGGGCGACAAGAGCGGCGCGCAGCAGGTGTACCGGCGAATTCTGGATTCCAACAAAGACGTCGCCGCGGCGCACTACGGGCTGGGGCGCACGCTGACAGGCGCGGACGCCGCGCGGGAGTTCGAGCGGACTCTGGAATTGTTTCCCCGCTACGGCGCGGCTCGATTCGCTCTGGCCGCGGTCTACCGGCAGGCGGGCGAGGCGGGCAAGGCGCGCGACGCGATGGCCAACTACGAGCGGGACAAACTGGCGGTCCCGCCGCTGGCTGATCCGGCGTTGCAGGCAGTGCTCGATCTGGACGCAAGCGCCAACGGGCTGCTGCGCCAGGCGCGGAACCTGGACCGGGAAGGCCGGCTGGCGGAAGCGCTGGCGCTGCACGAGCGCGCGGTGTCGATGGATCCGAAGCTGGCGCAGGCTTATGTCAATATGATCTCGCTCTACGGCCGGAGCGAGCGCTTCGGAGAAGCCGAGGAAGCGTATCGCAAGGCCATCGCGCTGGCGCCGGGGCAGGGCGAAGCTTATTACAACTTCGGGGTCCTGTGCGCCAGTCAGGAGAAATGGAAGCCGGCGCAGGCGGCGTTCGAAAAAGCGGTGGAACTGGAGCCGGATCACGCCGAAGCGTGGCACAACCTGGGTACTGTCGTGGAACGCTTCGGCCAGTTGGATCGCGCGGCTGGGTACTTCGAGGAGGCCATCGCGCGGAAGCCCGCTTATCAGTCGGCTCATTTCCACCTCGGACGCATCTTCGCCAACCAGAGGAAGTACTTGCAGGCGATCGCTGAAATGGAGAAGAGCCTGGAGCCGGCGGGCGAGAACACGGCGGTCTTTCTGTACGCGCTGGCCAGCGTACACGGCCGCGCCGGGCATCGGGCGAAAGCGGTGGAGCTGATGGGGCAGGCGCGGGAACAGGCCGCCGCGCGGGGGATGGCGGCGGTGGTTGAGAGCATCGACCGCGACCTGCGAGTCCTGGGGGCTCGGCGGTGACCAGGGCCGGCCTGGGGCTTGTGATCCTGCTGGCGGGCTGCGGCGGGAAGGCTCCGGAGCGGTCAGGGCAGGCGCTGTTTCGCGACGTGGCGGCGGAGAGCGGCCTGGTTTTCACGCACGTGAACGGGGCGACGGGCGAGTATTACATGCCGGAGATCATGGGCGCGGGCTGCGCGCTGCTGGATTACGATGGCGACGGCGACCTGGATGTTTTCCTGGTGCAGGGAGGGGCGATTGGGGGCGGCGGCGTCCAAGGCCCGGGAAATCGGCTGTTCCGAAATGACCTGATTCCGAGCGGCGCGCTGCGCTTCACCGACGTGACGGCGGAAGCGGGGCTGGCGCATTCCGGGTACGGGATGGGCGCGGCCACGGGCGATTTCAATAACGACGGCAGGGTGGATCTGCTGGTGACCGGCTTCGGCGGCAATGTCCTGTATCGCAACGACGACGGCCGCTTCACGGATGTCACCGCGGAGTCGCCCGGCGTGCGGATGGATGGAAGCTGGTCGACCAGCGCCGCGTTCTTCGACTACGACCGCGACGGCTGGCAGGACCTGGTGATTCTGCGCTACGCCGACTTCTCGGTGCAGGGGAACAAGCGCTGCACCGCGCCGACGGGCGAGCCGGATTACTGCACTCCGGTGGCGTACCGGGCGGTGCCGGCGCGGCTGTTTCACAACGAGCACGGGCGGTTTCGGGACGTGACGGCGGCGGCGGGGCTGGACCGTGCGGCCGGCTCGGGGCTGGGCGTCGCGGCGATCGACTTCAATCAAGACGGATGGCCGGACCTGTTCGTGGCCAACGACACGGCGGCCAACCATCTCTGGACAAATCAGAGGAACGGGACATTGCGGGAGCAGGCGATCGAGCTCGGCGTGGCGTATGCGGAAGACGGGCTGGCCAAGGCCGGGATGGGCGTGGCGGCGGGCGATTTCGACAACGACGGCGATGAGGACCTGGTGGTGCTGAACCTGATGCGGGAGGGCGCCACGCTGTTTCGCAATGACTTTCGTCAGAGTGGTTTCAGCGACGTCTCACGGGCGACGGGGCTACACGCGCTGACCTACCTGTTTACGGGGTTCGGGACGGGATGGATCGATTACGACAACGACGGGCGGCTGGACCTGTTTCTGGCCAACGGCGCGGTGACCCGGCGGGAGGAGCAGCGCGGGGAGCTGCAGCCGTTCCGGGAGCGCAAGCTGCTGCTGCGGAATGATGCCAGCGGGCGTTTCGTGGACGTCACGGCGCAAGCCGGGCAGGCTTTCGAGGCGCTGGAGGTGAGCCGCGGGGCTGCGTTCGGGGATGTAGACAACGACGGGCGGGTGGACATTCTGGTGACCAACAACGGCGGACCAGCGCGACTGCTGCGGAATGAGGGTCCGCGCGGGCACTGGGTGGGGGTGGCGCTGGAGGGGCCGGGCCTGGGGATCGGGGCGCGAGTCGGCGTCGTGCGGGAAGGCGGGTCGACGGCGTGGCAGCGGGTCCGGACGGATTCGAGCTACTTGAGCGCGAGCGATTCGCGGGTTCATCTCGGACTCGGCGAGGGGGCGGGGGTCCGGGCGGTAGTGGTGGAGTGGCCGGGCGGACGACGGCAGGAGTACCGGGCGCGGGTGGATGCTTTTACGCGGATTAAGGCGCCGTGAGGGGAAAGCGCATCCGATCTAGCACGCCAAACTTGCCGTCATTCGAACGTCCTCCTCGGCCGGGCGGCAACGGCTTACGATCGCGAGCCGATGAAAATGTTTCCAATGGATTCCGGGTTGAGGACCACAGGCGAGAACGCCTGGGCCACAGGAACCTCAGAAGCGCAGGCGGCGTTTCCAGTGTTCCCACCAGCCTTCGCGGCGGATGTCGAGGCTCTCGGGTGTCGCGCCGGTGACGAGGAACAGGCAGCCGTCTTCAGTCTTGTTTCGGCGTGCGCCGTCGCGGAGGCCCTGTTCGTAGGCGAAGTTCACTGCCTGGACGAATACGGCGGCCCGGTCGGTTGTAGCGAACACATAGCGGCGTCCGTCAGCGCCGATCCCGGGGCCGCGCAGCACAACCCGGAACTCGCAGCTGACTTCATCGGGCGAAATAGCGATGGCGTAAGGCGACATGGGACCTCACAAGATACGACTTCACTATACGACTTCACTATACGACTTCAGTACGACGCCAGTGTACTCCAATCGCAGGCGTACGGCGCGGCGAAGTGGTCCCTCTCCAAATATGATGAATGGGTATGGGAATGAAGACCTGGGTTACGTTGCTGCTCGCCGCGATGTGCGGACGCCGGCACCGGGGCGCGGAATGGTGGAGCCACGGGACCGGGAAGTGCTGCCCGGGGTTTGGACTTTCAACAAAGAGATGCCGGCGTTGGGATCGGGCGGTCATTCGCGGTGGCGCTGCTCGAAAGGACTCCGGGGCGGGGGAAGCGATTATGAGAGGAGGAGCTCCAGGTCGTCGCGCTGGAGGCCGCCGATCAGGCTGTTGTCGGCGTTGATGATGGCGTCGGCGAGGTCGCGCTTGGTATTCTGCAACTCCAGCACTTTCTCCTCGACCGTGTCCCTGGCGATTAAGCGGTAGGCGAATACCTTGCGGGACTGGCCGATGCGGTGGGCGCGGTCGATGGCCTGCGCTTCGACTGCCGGGTTCCACCACGGGTCCAGCAGGAAGACGTACTCGGCGGCGGTGAGGTTCAAACCCAGGCCGCCGGCTTTCAGGCTGATGAGGAAGAGCCGGCATTCCGGGTCGTTCTGAAAGCGTTCGACGCAGGCCTGGCGATCCCGGGTTTTGCCGTCGAGGTACTGGTAAGCGATTCCGTCCGCATCCAGGCGGCTGCGCAGAATGGCCAGCAGGCTAGTGAATTGCGAGAAGACCAGCACCTTGTGGTTCTCTTCGAGCACCTCGCCCAACTGCATGCGCAGGAGATCGAGCTTGGCGCTGGGCTCGGAGGCGAGCTGTTTGTCGATCAAGCCGGGGTGGCAGGCGGCCTGGCGCAGACGGAGCAGGGCTTCGAGCACGTGCATTTTGGATTTGGCGAGCCCGTCGGCATCGATGCGCTTGAGCAGGCTGGCGCGATAGTGGTCGCGCAGCTCATTGTAGAGCTTGCGCTGCGGCGCCGCCAGCTCGCAGACCAGCGTCTGCTCGGTTTTGGCGGGAAGCTCGGCGGCCACCTGCTGCTTGGTGCGGCGGAGGATGAAGGGACGCAGGGCGCGTGCCAGCAGGCTGCGCGTCTCCCCGTCCGGATTGCGGGCGGCGCCGCCGGCCATTTTGAAGACCGACGCTGCCCCGAGCATGCCGGGATTGAGGAATTCGAACAGGCTCCACAATTCGCCGAGGTGATTTTCGACGGGGGTGCCGCTCAGGGCGAGGCGATGTTTGGCGCGGAGCAGGCGGACGGCCTTGGCGGATTCAGTGCCAGCGTTCTTGATGGCCTGGGCCTCGTCGAGGACGACGTAATCGAACTCGATGCCGGCGAAGGATGCCGCGTCGCGGCGGAGCGTCCCGTAGGTGGTGAGGACGAGGTCGTGCTCTTCGAAGAGTCCGGTCTGGCGGCCGAGGCCGGTGTGGTCGAGAACGCGCAACCGGGGTGTGAAGCGCGCAGCCTCCTGCTTCCAGTTGAAGACCAGAGAGCGCGGAACCACAACCAACGACGGCCCGAGCTTTTCCGATGCCCGCAGCAGGCGGCGCGTTTCCAGGAGCGCCAGCACCTGAGCGGTTTTGCCGACGCCCATGTCGTCGGCGAGGCAACCCCCGAAGGAAAAGCGGCGCAGGAAATGCATCCAACCGAGGCCTTCGAGCTGATAGTGGCGCAGTTGGCCCGCGAAGCCCTCGGGTTGTGGCGCGGGCTGGATGCCGTCGAAGCGGCGGAGTTCCTCGCGGACGCGTCCGAAGGTCTGGTCGAAAGCGATTTCGGGCTGGGCAGCGAGCAGAGCGTCGAGCAGGCCAGCCTGGCGGCGGTTGAAGCGGATGTGGCCGTCCTGCTTGTGGCCCAAGCCTGGCAGGGCTCCGAGTTTCTTCAGCCACTCGTCGGGGAGCACGCCGTAACTGCCGTCTTCCAAGGCGACCATGCTGTCTCCGCGATCGACGGCCTTAAGGAGCGAGGGCAAGTCGACGCGGGTATTTCCGTAATCGGCCCAGGCGTGGAGCTCAAACCAATCAATGCCCGACACCACCTCCGCGGCGAAACCGGACGCGCGACGAAACATCTTGCCGTCGGCCTCGATTCCCCAGCCGGCGGGCACCAGTTCGCGGACCACGCGGGGAAGGCGCGATTGGGGCATTTCCCAATGCGAAACCTTCTGGTAAAACTTGGGCGGGATGAGTTGAGCGCCGGCGTCGCGCAAGCGCTGCACGGAGGCGTCCTCGGCCTGGCGGTCGCGGAGCAGGAACCGGCGGGTCCCGGGAATGTACAGGCCGCGGCCGGTCTGATCGAATGGCACGGAAAACCCCTCGTAATCGAAGCTGAGGTGACACGTGAGACGCTGCGCGCCGTATTGACGCAATGCGTCGATCTTGAGGCGAGGGCGGGGAACGGCCGGCACCTCTTCGATGCGGAGCTCCTCGGGAAGACGCAGAGGCGGAAGGTTGGGATCGTTCATCAACTCCGCCAACAGTTCGTCACCGTCTTTTTCGGGAACTGTAACGACTCCTTCGCGGCGGAGGAGGGAGATCCAGGGGAACGCGCCGCCGTCGTCCAGGCGGGCCATACTTTCGCGCGTGAACACATAGCCGCCCTGGATGAGCAGCTCCGGCGCTTTCAGGTCCATGCGCAGATCGCCGCGGCTGAGAAGGCCCTGGATGACCCAGGAACCAGGATGTTTGGAAACCTCGACGGAAAACTTCCAGGCATCGCCGCCGTCCCACTGGAGCGGCAGGTCAGCGGGGTTCGAGGCAGACCGGAGGTAGCAGCGGCCGGTTTCGCAGGCCAGAGGCACGACCATATCGCTCAGCGGGCTGGGGAGGTGATAGCTGCTGGGGATCTCCTGATGACTGGCATAGCTGCTGTAGTAGGAAGGGGCGGATTTGGCGCCGGCGAGCATGGCGAGCAGCTCGCGGTCGGCGCGGCCGGGCAGCGAGGAGACTTCAGCGGGAAGTATTCTGGCGCGCTTTGGGACTCCCCAGTCGCCGTTCTGTTTGCGGTCGCGGGTGAAAATCTCGACGCAGAAGACGCCGGCGGAAACGGCGGACTCGGCATCGATTATGTAGACGACTTCGCGATTTCGGGGCCAATGATTTTTCGCGGATACAGTGGTGGCGCTCCGGGCGGCGGAGAGCTTTTGACGCCAGAGTGACTTGGGAAGCTTGGGTGGCCTGGCGGGCTGGACAGACTTCTGAAGCCGGGATGCCGGCGGCATTTTGGCGTACCTGCCAGTGGTGTCCGGCGCGGGCTTCTTGGGCCGCACCCATGCGACCGAGCTTGACGCGGCGTATCCGCGGAGGAAGCCCCTCTTTTCGGCGGCCAAGATCGCGGCGCAGAGGTGTCCGCACGGTTCGGTTTTGGCCGCGGAGCAGGTGCAGGAAGCGGAAACGGCGCCGTCGTCGAGGCGGACGCGGACCTGCGAACCGGGCGGCGCGCCGACGGTCACCGTGGCGCTGACTTCATCGCCGCTGACAACCGTTGTCAGCCCGTCGTAGTAATAGCGATAGCCGCTTCTGAAAGCCTGTCGAGGGAATCCGAATGAGAGTTTAGCCAGGAGCGACATTCAGGACCGGCAAGGGGGAGGCTCCTTTGGAGAGAATAGCAGACTTGAGCACAGCCAATCAGAGAATCCGCGTCAGCTCGACGCGGAATTGCTCGACGGCTTCGGGGATGACGCGTATGCCGAGGCCGGGGCCGGCTGGGACGGGAACGAAGCCTCCGGGGTCGAGGCGCGGCGGGTCCTGGATCACGGCGTCGCGGAAGGGGCTTTCGGTGCGGTCGAATTCGAACAGGGCGGGCGGGGCGGCCAGCGCTTCGGTGACGGGTGGTACCGCAGCCATCCAGTGCAGGATGGCGGCGGTGCGCACGGCGGTGCCCCAGTTGTGCGGGACGACGCGGATGTGGTTCAGCCAGCAGAGGTGCGAGAGGCGGCGGGCGCCGGTGAGTCCGATGATTTCGATTTCGGGCTGGAGAATGTCGACCAGGCGCGGCTGGATGTAGTCGGCGATCAGGCGGTCGGCGGGGAAAGTCTCGCCGCCGGCGAGTGGGATCGCCGTCGCGGCGCGAAGGCGGGAGTAGCCTTCGAGATTGTCGGCGAGCACGGGCTCTTCGAACCAGGCGATGTTTAGCGGTTCGAGACGCCGGGCCAGGGCGATGGCTGTGACGGCATCATAGGCGCAGTTGGCGTCGATGCCGAGACCGATGCCGCCGCCGATGGCCTCTCGGACGGCGCGAACGTTGGCGTAGTCCGATTCCGGCCCGTAGCCGACCTTCATCTTGAGGACGCGGAAGCCTTGCGCTATCCATCCGAGAGCCTCAGCGGCGAGGGCGGCGGGGACATCGGGCCAATCCTTGCGGTAGAGGGCGGTGCAGTAGGGCTGAACGCGGTCGCGGACGCGGCGGCCGAAGAGCTGCGAAACGGGCATGCCCAGCGCCTGTCCGGCGATGTCCCACAGCGCGGTGTCGAGGCCGCCGCAGGTTTGCGGACCGGAGCGGCTTTGCAGTTGGGGCGGGGGGCGCAGGGCGTCGTAGATGGCCTCGGCTTCAAAAGGCGAGCGGCCGATGACCAGCCCAGGGTTGCGCAGGAGGAGATCGCCGCCCCATCCGCCATCGCCCCAGCCGGTGAGACCGGCGTCGGTGGAGACCTCGACCAGCGTGGCCGCGCGGCGGTCGAACCACGCGAGGGAGTAGCCGAAGCGCTGGCTGAGCGGAGCGGAGAGGCGGTGGACTTTGACCTCGGTGATGCGGATCGGCGGAAGGGACATCGGCATGATTGTATCCGAGGAGAAGGCGCGGGCTGTGCCTGCCTTGGGCAGGATGAATCTGCACCTTTGCTAAGAGCGGGGAGCCAGGACCGCTTTCTGGAAGTATTCGACGGTCTGGCGGAGACCGTCTTCGAGAGAAACCTTCGGCTCCCAGTCGAGAAGGCGCCGCGCCTTGGCGATGTCGGGCTTGCGCTGCCTGGGGTCGTCCTCGGGCAAAGGCTTGAATTGGATCTCGGATTTCGCGCCGGTGAGTGCGAGGATGTTGCGGAGGGAATGCACGTGGGGTGTTCAGTTTGGGGTGGCATGGGTGAAAGGAAGTCGCATGGTGGGGGTGAGGCGGGCGAGGCGGTGCTGTGGCGCGATGAGTAGCTGACAACAACACTCTGGTGCGCTGAAGTGTTCAGGAAGAGCGAGAGGGTGCCGAGACCGTGCGTTG
>JACXTT010003870.1_pt1 | contig 22635 bp, 22 predicted proteins | sample 9270951 | NCBI WGS metagenome assembly JACXTT01 (sample SAMN15532306, study PRJNA645909) | rock metagenome | isolation source: weathered quartz diorite | place: Puerto Rico | collected 2017-06-21
ATCCATGGGACCGCGAGGCGGCGCGCTGGTGCCATCGATCATGGTGATCGCGCGGATCACGAGGCGGTTGATTGGACCTTCGCCCTCATTCTCTCTGCGATCGGGCGAGTGAGGTACGATGGGCTCCTGCCCGAGCACCGCGCCAGACTCCTGAAGAGTGCCAACGCGGGTACGGTTCATGGAAAGGCTTTGATGAGCCTTTCATCATACACCCCTCGGGCATTGCACTGCCAGGGGCCAACTACGGGAATGTCGCCGGGATATCCGAAGTGTGCGAACGTGCCATTGAGGGAAATCCATTCTCCAGTCGACGGACGAAACACGATGGGCTGCGTGAAGGCCGTGGTCAGGTTCATTGGGATCGGAATGTCGCCTGCGGCGCCAAGCGGGTACGTCACGTCCGCGCCTGTAAACTGATAGTCGCCGTTCCAGTCCAGACGCCAGATGCCGGCGTTGAACAAGCCGATCTTCGAGATCCCGTTGCCGTTCCAATCTCCGACTACGGGGATGTCTCCCGAGCCTCCCCAGGGGATGATCTTGTCCAGATAATTGGTCCACGCATTGTTGCCGTCGTAGTCGAGATAGAAGATGTTCGTGCTCGGACGGTATACTCCGACTTTGCTGCGCCCGTCGCCAGTCCAATCGCCAACAAGCGGGATGTCTCCGGGGATGCCGTAGTAATAGTAGGCGTCCACGCCCCAAGTCCAACTGTTGTCGCCGTTGATGTCCACATACCAGACGCCTCCCCGGAATACGCCGACGCGGTAAACTCCGGATCCAGTCCAGTCGCCAACAACGGGAGTATCGGAGTTGATGCCGAACGGAAACGCCACGTCGCCCGTATTCCAGAGATAATCGCCAGTCTTGTCCAAGGCGAATCCGCCGTTGCGGTAGTATCCGACTTTGTCTTTCTTGTGCAGAATGCCGCCGGAGACCTGCATCTTTGCAAAGAAGGCGTTGAGGCTCGCCGGGTCGGTAGACGTCTGGTAGCCTCCGCCCGCCATTGTAAGGTTGGTGGAACTCGTGGAACCGCCGAACAGGATGGAATTGGCGTCCACAATTCCGTTCCCCACGGAAAGCCCGGCATCGGAACCGTTGCCGCCCCACACGGAAGAGTAGGTGATCGACCCGTAGGCCTGGAACACCGTAACAAAAGCATCGTAGAAGCCGCCGAAGGTTGCCTGCACCGGTTGCACCACAGGGAAGTTCGCCGAACCCGTCATGCCGGTCGCTACGACTTGTCCGCTTGGCCGGAGGGCGAGCGCGTAAACGGTGTCGTAGCTGCTGCCTCCAAGGTATGTACTCCACAGCACGGCGCCAAGGGACGACGTATACTTCACGACAAAGCCGTCGCTGCCGCCGCGGCCGTAAATAGGCTGCGCCGCGTTCAACACTGGAAAGTCGGCGGAACCGGTCATGCCTCCCACGATGGCCTCGCCGTTGGGCGTTACCTGAATCGCGGTAGCCATTTCGGGTGACGCCGATGAGCCGTTCGTGCCGCCCAGATAAGTGCTGTTCAGAATCGAGGCCCCGCTGGCGGCGATCTTCATGACAAAAGCATCCATGCCGCCGCGCGGGCCGAGCCCTGCCACCACCGGCAGGTTCGCCGAAGACGTGCCGCCCGCCACAAACGGCTGTTGTTGATAGACAGCCATGGCCGTAACTGTGTCGTCGTTCGCCCCACCAAGATAAGTGCTGTAAGTAATCGTCGAGCCCGAAACGCTCAGCTTGGCGAGGAACCCGTCCTGCCCGCCAAGCGCTGCGCCGCTGATCGCACCCAGTACCGGAAAGTCCGTCGAGGTCGTCTGCCCCGCGAGATAGATGCCCGTCGAATCCACCGCCACCGCATTGACGGCGTCTGAACCCGAACCACCGTAGTACGTCGAAAAATCGAGAGCCGCGCCGCCGGCCGCGAAGCGGGCGACAAAGCCGTCGATGGAACCACGCAGCGAACTCTGCAAGGCCGACTGCACGGGAAAGTTGGAGGACGAAGTGGAACCCGCGATAATGGCCCGGCGCGACGAATCGATCGCCATCGCGTTCACGCGGTCTGCGCCCGTTCCGCCAAAGAAGGTCGCCCATTGGAGCGTCTGCCCGTTGGGGCTCAATTTCGCGACGAAGCAATCGGTGGAACCCTTGTGGGCGCTCTGCACGGCGCCCAGCACGGGCAGCGAAGTCGATTCCGTCCAACCCGCGATGTAGATGCTGTCGTCGCTGCCGAAGGCAACCGAAGTGATGGCCTCATTGCGATTGCCGGCCCAATAAGAACTGTATTGCAGCGAAGGGTCGATGACGGTAGGCAAGGCCGGATCGAGATCGGCGACGCGGAACCCTACCGAACCATCGGATTCCAACTGGAATGTGCCCGCGCGGTACGCTTTGCCCCCACCGGCCAGAGTCTGATAAACAGCCGGAATCCGCTCTTCCATTTCGCCGTTCGCCGTAGTGATCCGCAATTGTCCCCACGGCCCAATCGATACCTTTCCAATGCCTTGATACTCCATGCGGATTGAGGAAACCTTCGCTCCCGGCGCCAGCAGGAAATCGCTCTTCCATCCGTTGGCCGCAAACCGGCACTCCATATCGACCCCCGGATAGAGGCCGGTGTATCGAATTGCGGAGTAGGCCCGCTGCGAAACCCTCGACGAGCCCTTCATGACATGCACCGCAGCCTCTGCCTGCTCGATGCCCTGGATCTTCGGACGTCTGCCGGCGCCTCGGAACGTCACGGCAAGCCCGGAATCGAAGCGGATCTGATGCGGGCCATAGCGGGCCCACCGCCCGAAATTCGTACCGACGAAACTACCGTCCTCGCCAGGGAAGAACACGGCCGCGGGTAAAGGTGATTTGGGCGTCGCGGAGGCCGAGGCCATGATCTCGAGTGGCGCCAAAAGAGCGGATGCAATGGCGAAACCGGTCGCTAGTTTCATCACTAGTACTCTTCGCCGAAAATGTACTAGTTTTTATTCTTTGAGCGATTTCTTTGTGGCCGAAACGAAGGGACTATCCCGAATGAAAAACCGCAACGGCCAATCTGCGCATTCGCGTATCCCGACCCTCGGTGAAACCCCTATCTCAAAACCCTTTTGCGTACCCTGCTCGACGACCAGCGGCCCCTTCGTCACATCGCATCCGAGATGCTCTCGCCGGGTGATTCCCATCGCAAGCGTCAGCTTGCCTGGGCCATCCATCAGGCGGTCTGAACGGCTCACGCCGGGCCGCCGCGCCTTCATTTGTTCGATGCCACGCAGGGGTTCGAGCGCCCGGATCAGCACGCAGCCCGCAACTCCATCGGGTTCCGCCACCAGATTCAGACACTCGTACATCCCGTAGATCAGGTAGATATACGCGTGGCCAGGCATGTCGAAAATCATTCGCGTCCGGTTCGTCACGCCGCGCGCCGAATGCGCGGCGAGATCATCCTTGCCAAGGTACGCCTCCACCTCGACGATGCGGCCGGCGCATTCGTTCAGCGATACGGCACAGCCCAGCAGGTCGCGGGCAACCGTGATCGTGTCGCGTTCATAAAAACTTCTGGGCAGAATCCGTCGGATAATATGAGCGTACCAATCGAATGCGTCTTTTTACCGGTCTCGATCTGCCCGGCGATGTCGAGACTCGACTGGATCGCCTGCTCGCGGAACTGCGTCCCACCGCGCCAATTCAGTGGAGCCCGCTCGAAAACCTGCATATCACCACCAAGTTCATTGGCGACTTTCCGGAAGGGCGCCTCGCCGAACTCGTGGCCGCGCTGAAAGCCATACCCAAGCCGGGGCCGCTCAGCGTCGCAATTCGCGGCGTCGGCTGGTTTCCGAATCCACATCAGGCGCGGGTGCTGTTTGCCGCGGTCGATGCGCCGCCCGGTCTCCAGAAACTCGCGAACGCCACCGATGCGGCGTGCGCCTCGCTCGGCGTCCCCAATGAAACCAAGCCGTATTCGCCGCATCTGACGCTCGCCCGCATCCGCGGCGCGGAAAACCTCACTCCGGTGCGCCAGGCAATCGCGCGGCGCGAGTCGCTCGATTTCGGCGCGTTCACGGCCTCGTCTTTCTTTCTCTACCGCAGCGGCCGGAGCGCGGACCATCGCGGATCCGCCTACACGAAGCTCTCGGAGTTCTCTCTCGCATGATCACCCCATTTTTCCTGCTGGTCTTCGCCTACCTGTTGGGGGGCGTCCCGTTCGGCTATCTGCTCGTCAAGTGGCGAACGGGTTCGGATGTCCGGGCGGCAGGCAGCGGCAACATCGGCGCCACCAACGTGCTTCGAACCACCGGCCGCGCGCTGGGCGTCGCCACGCTGTTGCTCGACATCGCGAAGGGCTTTTTCGCGGTGTGGCTAATGGGGCGGGCCACCGATCAGGATCCGCTGTCGATGAGTCTCGCGGCGCTGACTGTGATGGGCGGGCATGCGTTCCCTGTGTTTCTGAAGTTCCAGGGAGGCAAGGCGGTGGCGTCCTTCATCGGGGCGTTCCTTTGCCTCACGCCCTGGCCTGTTTTTGCGGTGCTGCTCGTGTTCGTGGCGGTGGTGTGGGTCAAGCCGCACATCTCACTGGGCTCGATTGTCGCAAGCGGCATGTTCCCATTCGGGGTCTGGCTGATCGAGCATCCGCACTGGTCAGTCGTGACGGCGGCGGCGATCGCGGGATCGTTCGTCATCTACCGGCACAAGTCGAATATCGAACGCCTGCGCGCGGGGACCGAAAGCGTGTTCACCTTCGGCAAAAAGAATTGACGCTTACGAAATTCCGTGCTTCTTCATGCGGTAGCGCAGCGTATCGCGGCTGATGCGCAACAGGCGCGCCGCCTCGCTCTGATTGCCCCCGGCCTTTCGTAGCGCTTCCGTCAACAGGCGCTTTTCCTGCTCTTCGAGAGGCAGCAGTTCGCCGGTGTTGGTCTGCATGGAGGACGCTGGCGAATCCACGTGTCCGCGGCTCAGGTACGCCGGCAGATCCGCGACATCGATGGTGGCGCCCATCACCATGATGCAGGAATGCCCAATCACGTTTTCGAGTTCGCGTACATTGCCCGGCCAGGTATGCCGCAACAAAACCATTTGGGCGCGGTTGGTGAGCCCGCGAATGTCTTTGCTGTATTGCGCCGCATATTTGTTGATGAAATGGCGAATCAAAAGGAGCAGGTCGCCTTCGCGATCGACGAGCGGCGGAATGGCGAGCTCCACCATCGTCAACCGGTAAAACAAATCTTCGCGGAACTGATTGTCGGCGACGGCGGTGCGCAAGTCGCGGTGCGTCGCGGCGATCACCCGGACATTCACCCGACGCGGCGTCAACGCGCCGAGCCGCTGCACTTCCTGATTCTGCAGCGCGCGGAGCAGCTTCGACTGCGTGTTGAGCGGCATGTCGCCGATTTCATCTAAGAACAGCGTCCCGTTGTGGGCGTATTCAAACAAACCGACTTTGTCCTGTGTGGCGCCCGTAAACGAGCCGCGCGTGTGGCCGAACAATTCGCTTTCAAACAACGTTTCCACCACCGCGGAACAATTGAGCGGAACAAATTGTCCCGCCGCCACGGGGCTTAGCTTATGGAGAGCGCGGGCCACCAGTTCTTTACCGGTTCCGGTTGCGCCGGCAATCAACACTGAGCGGAAGTGCGGGGCGATTCGCTGCACTTGCGAGAACAGTTCCCACATCTGCGGGCTGTTGCCGACCATGCCTTCGAACTCGGCCTGCTGGGCGAGAGTCGCCTCGAGATGCGAGGCGCGTCTGCGGCGCTGATGCTTTTCGACGAGGACTCCCACGCGATCCCGCACCGAAGCAAGCGCCACGGGTTTCTCGAGATAGTCCGACGCGCCCTTCTTGATCGCCTCTACGGCCGATTGCGTCGAATAGTGCGCTGTCATGAGCAGCACGTCAATCGAAGGATCGGCTTCCATGATCCGCTCGAGAAGCTCCATGCCGTTGATTTTCGGCATGACGAGATCGGTGAGCACAATCTGCGGATGTTCCTGCAGAATATAATCCAGACCTTCCTCGGGATCGCTGAAGGTGCGGATGCGGAGTTCCGGACGCCTCAGCGCGGAACTCAGCATTTCGAGGCTGCCCGGGTTATCGTCGATTACCGCGAGCGAAACCGTGGATGCGCCGTTGTGCATGATGTTTTCTACTATAGCCCGTGGCCAGCCTGCGTACCCAGCAATTGTTTGATTCTCTTGAGGCCGACCGGCTTGGTCACGTAGTCGTCGAACCCCGCGGCGCGGCCCTTTTCATCGTCGCCTTCCATGGCGTAGGCGGTAAGAGCAACGATGGGAGTCTTGCGGAAGGCTTCCATGCCTCGCAGCCGCGCGAGTGTGCCATAGCCGTCGAGCCGCGGCATCTGGATGTCCAGAATGATGAGGTCCGGATGCACCTGTTCCGCAACCTCCAGCGCCTGAAAACCGTCGGCCGCCTCGGTCACTTCGCAGCCGCAGTGCGCCAGCATGGTGCGCAGCAACTCGCGGTTGCTCGCGCTGTCGTCTACGATCAGAACCTTGATCACAGCGAATCCTTCTTACCGCCCGCGAGGGCCAATTGATGCAGCAACGTCTCTTTCCACGCGGAACCTTTGATAAGAACGGCATTGGTCGTGCGGCGCAACAAAACCACTTCGTTTTCCGACAGCATGATGCCGGTCAGCACCAATACCGGAATTCGCGAATACCGGGAATCGCCCTTCAACCGGAAGATCAGCTCGAAGCCGTTCATTTCCGGCATCATCAGATCGACGATCACGGCGGCCGGAATCCGCTCCGCCAGGCGTTCGAGCGCGTCGCGTCCGTTCGACGCGAGAATGCACTCGTAGCCTGCCGCCTCGAGAATCTGCTGGGCGAGTTCGAGCGCGGCAGGCTCGTCGTCGACGAGCAGGATCGGGGGACGCTTCTGCCCGGGCGTTGTATGCTGCTGCAGCGCTCGAAGCAGCGTTTCCTTCGCCACCGGTTTGGTCAAATGGACGGCGGCGCCCAGCGGCGCCGATTCCGGCGGCAACATCGAAACGACGATCACGGGGATTTTTTCCGTATCGCGGATGCTCTTCAGATTCTCCAGCGCCTCCCATCCTTTGCCGCCGGGAAGAATCAGGTCGAGCAATATCGCTTGTGGCTGCAGTTCGAGCGCTTTCACCAGGGCGTCACGAGCCGAATTGGCGAACACCACATCGTACCCTTCAGGTTCCAGATCCTGCGCCAACTGGCGGAACGTATCGTGATCGTCCTCGATTACCAGCACCACGGGACGCTTTCCGCCTTTGAGATCCGCGGGCGGCGCCTGCGGCGAAGGCATCGAGAAGGTAAACCGGCTGCCACGCCCGGGTTCGCTTTCGAGCCAGATTCGCCCACCCTGCTGTTCGACGAGCCGCTTTGAAATCGCCAGGCCCAGACCCGTGCCTTCGCGGATTCCCTTGGTAGTCGCGCCGGTCTGATAAAAGACATCGAACACCGCGCGGCCATGTTCCGGAGCAATGCCGATGCCGGTGTCCCAAACCGTGACCGCCACCTGCTTGCGGAACCAGGTCGAATCGAGCCCGATTCTGCCGCCGGGGGGCGTGAACTTCACCGCATTCGACAACAGATTCATCACCACCCGCTTGACCCGCAAGCGATCGGCGCGGAGCATCAGGTCGTCCTGCACGTGATTCAGAATGGCGATGGACTTGGCGTCGGCCTGCGGCCGGATGGTGCCCACCACCTCCTCGATCGCCGGCGCCAGCTCGAAGTCTTCGGTGCGGAACTCGAGGCGCCCGGCTTCGATCTTGCTGAGATCCAGAATGTCGTTGATCAGCGCGAGCAAATGCTGAGAATCGCGATAGATGTGCTTCACGAAGCGTTTCTGCTTGTCGTTGAGCGGACCTTCAATTTCCTCTTCGAGCAGTTCCGAAAAGCCGGTGATCGTGTGCAGCGGCGAGCGCAATTCGTGGCTCATGCTGGCGAGAAACTCGCTCTTCGCCCGGCTCGCTGCCTCGGCTTTGAGCTTCGCCTCCTGCAGTTCTTCTTCGCGCCGCCTCCTCTCGGTGACGTTGTAGGCCACCACCATGCGCGCCGGCCGGCCCGACATCACGACATCGTGAACGATCGAATCCACTTCAAACGCGCTGCCATCCTTGCGAATGTGATGCAAACCGGTCCGATTTTCGCCTGGCAGGTATTCCGGACGGATGTCGAAGAAGGTGCGCTCCAGGAACTCTTCGCGGGAGTAGCCGTATTCTTCTGTCGCCTTGTCGTTGACGGCGATGAAGCGCAAGGTCTCCGAATCGAACACATACGCTGGCACGGGGTAGGCTTCAAATAGCGTTCTCGCCTGTTCGGCGTTACGAGCCGCTTCGTCAGCCAGCAACTCGCGCTCGGTAATGTCGCGAATCGCGGCGGCCACGTGGACTGCGCCCGACAACTGCATGGGGCTGAGCGTGATTTCCACCGGGAACTCGGTTCCGTCGGAACGGCGCGCGGCGAGCCGCAGTCCGCTGCCCATGGGGCGGATCGACGGCGTATTCATGTACGACTCGCGCCGGTGATGGTGGGAATGCTTGAAACGATCCGGCACCAGCAGATCCACTGCCTGCCCGATCAGCTCTGCCGGCTCGTATCCGAACAGCCGCTTGACACTCTGGTTGGCCAATACAATTCTGCCTCGAGCGTCCACTTCAACGATCGCGTCGGGGGCCGCCTCGAGAAGGTCGCGGTACCGGCCTACCGCATCCATTTCGCTGCGGTTGGCGTCCGCATCGATCCGCCACTGCCGCCATTGCGTCATGTCCACTAGCGTGGAAACGACGCCTCGCACTTTGCCTGAATTCTCGTGCAACGGCGCATTGGTGATCGCCATCGTGAGCCGCGTTCCATCGCGACGCAGACGCGTCGTCTCCTCCATATGCAAGCCCGGGCCTTCACCGCGCACCAGGCGGTTCACCATATGTAGAAACGGTTCCAATTCGGCCGGTGGAATGGTTGGCGGAACCCGGCCCAATAGCTCTTCCTGCTTCCAGCCCGTCATTCGCTCCGCTTCAGCCGTCCACAACATCACCTGGCCCCGTTCGTCCACGGCGCAAACGCCAAACGGACAGGCGGCCACGATGGACTTTAGCATTTCGTAGGCGTCAATGCTCTCCAGATTTTTCCGCCGCACCGCTTCGCGTTGCCGTCTGCAATGCAGGGCCTGATAAGCCGCACGGGAGAGCGGCCCGGGCTCTTTCGAAAACAGACAATCGAGCGCGCCCTCGCGAATCCAGCGGGAGGCAAGCTCAGGATCTTCGGGACCCTCGCCGAACGCCATGACCGGCAGTTCCGGCGCCAGCCGATTCACCAGTTCCAGCACGCCACTCACTCGCGAATCCGTCAGCAGAAGATCGGCGGACCTCTGTCGTAGCGCAGTCTCCAGGCTTTCCGCCGAAAAAACCTGTTCGATCTTCAAGCAAAAGCCGAGAGCCGCAAGTTCCTTCTGGAATCTCGCGGCTTCTCCTGCACGGTCCGACAGGACCAGGATGTCGAGTGGCGATGGCGGCTGCTGCATTACAGGATGATGCCTCAGTTTCTCATCCGGCGCGCTGCAGCGCACCCACGCCGGTCTGGGAGCCGGTGTGGAACGTCAATTCATTGCGAACGTGGCGTACGCCGGAAACCTCCATTATGCCGTCCAGAAGCTTTCCAGCGTCAGCGCCTTGTGGGTGAGATCCCTGCCAATGCTCCTGGCTTTTATGAGTCCGGCGCCGATGCCAGCGCCAATCAGGAGGCCGGCGCCCACCGCAGCGGCGTCCCGGACGTCGAACTCTCTCCATGCGAGGTCAGTCATGCCCCCCTCCTTCGTTGAAGAGATAGCACGCCGGAGACCATCGCTAACTACCTCATTTTTCGTAGCAACGGTCCGTGTGTGCGCGATTTGCCCCAATCGTTGGGGCAACCGCCTCCCGCGCCCGGGTGTTCCTCGTCTTTGGGCCGGCAAATAACGGTATTCAGTTGTGGCGCGGCACGTGCATCGAAAAATGACGTGGAGGATGTGGATATGACAGGAGTCGAACCTGTACCGCATACGTTCGCCGCTATAACCGCGGACCAGTTTACGCTCATGCGCGAACTTGCCGCTGAACTGGACCGCCTTACTTCCGGCCTTCCCGAGATTGAAATCAGAAGGCGAAATGGGGTGTTTCGCATCACAACCCGTTTGCCGCTTTGGTTGCGTGATTCCGTCAGCGTCTTCGTGGAAGGCCAGTCTTTGGTTATCGAGAGCCGTCCGGCCGGCGGCCGGAAAAAAATTCCAATGCCGGCCGAGATGAATCCGGCGGATGTCGGCGTACGCTTTTTCGAGGGAGTGCTTGTGGTCGAACTGCCGCATGTCTATTCCTGATGCGCGCGGCAGGAAGGAGTTTTGGCGATGTACCCGTTTGCAAGGATCGTTTTTCCCGTCGATTTTTCGAAGCGCTGCGAGGCCGTGGTCCCGGCAGTGCGAGCGATGGCGGCCAAGCATGGCTCGGCCCTCACGCTGTTTCACGCGCTCGACATGCCGCCCGGCGGCTACGCGGAGTGGTACTCGTTCGCCGCTGTGGTTGATTTGGCTGCCATTCGGGACCACACGGCGCGCAGCCTGGAAAGCTTCGCCAAGCGCCTGTTCGATGGCGTGCCTGGCGTCGAAACCGTAATCAGCGATGGCCGTCCCGTAGATGCGCTCGCCGGCTACATCAAGGACTACCACCCGGATGTCGTAATGATTCCGTCCCATGGACACGGTAAGTTCCGCAGCATGATGCTGGGCTCGGTGACAAGCAGCATTTTGCATGATCTGAGCCTGCCCGTGTGGATCGCCGCACATGCCCTCGAGGATCCGCCACCCACCGAGGGCTACAAGAACATTGTCTGCGCCATCGACATGGAACACGGCAGCGTGCAGGTGCTCGAGATGGCAAACCGCATTGCCATGGACTACGGCGCCGAATTGCACGTCGTGCATTCCGAACCGGCTGTTCAGGATTTAGTGCACAGCGACAGTGCGATGCGGTTCCGGCAGTTCCTGGAGTATCGCGCCCGGGAGGAATATGGGCCGCTCGCGGCAGGCGCGGGAGTGGCTGCTCCGATCGCTGTAGTAGAAGGGCCGGTCGGGGAATCGATCGCCTCGGCCGCCAAGGAGCACCATGCGGATCTTCTGGTGGTGGGCCGCGGAGTCGTACAGGGAACCTTCGGACGGGTCCGGACGCACGTCACGGACATTATCCGGCGCTCCCCTTGCCCCGTCTTGACTGTCTGAAACACGAAAGGCGCGAGATCCGCTGAGGGACTCGCGCCTATTCGGAAATCCTAGACCCCGAAGGAATCCAGAAGTTAGCGGGGGGACAAGACTAGCGCTTGTCGCCTTCCTTCTTCTTGTCGCCCTTCTTCTTGGCCTTCTTTTCCTTCTTGGTGTCGCCCTTGTCTTCCGCGAACGCGACAACGCCGGTCAGCAACGACAGGCCGAGCATGATGGTCATCAGCTTCTTCATTTGATTGAGATCTCCTTGGATTACAAAGCGACGTTGTGTCATCGCCTTACAGAACCAATCTTGGCATGGCTAGATGAACCAACCCTTAAGCCTTCATTAAAAACGATTCATAGCTTACGTTCCAATGTAAGCCAGTTCTCGAAACGCCTGGCGCACCCTGGTACTTCTCGATGCACTGTTCCATCGACTTGCTCGTTTTTTCTTTTGATATGAAAGATTTATGCTGTGGATCACGTCATCGGACTCTGAAACGCGAAAAGGCGCGACATCCGCTGAGGGACAACGCGCCTGCTTCGACAAACCCACCTCCGGAGGGAATCCGGATCACTACGACTTCTTGTCGTCCTTCTTATCCTTATCCTTGTCGTCCTTCTTCTCGCCCTTCTTCTTCTTGGACTTCTTTTCCTTCTTGGTGTCGGCCTTGTCTTCCGCGAACGCTACAACGCCGGTCAGCATCGACAGGCCGAGCATGACGGTCATCAGCTTTTTCATCGAGTCGTTCTCCTTGATTAGAAGCGCAATAGGCGCGCGAGGTAGCGCACCCATCGCATGGCAGCCCAAGCTTGGCATGGCTAGATGAAGAAACCCTTAAGGCGTCATTAAATAACCTTCATGACTAACGTAACGCGGCTGTCAGTTGTGCGCTCAGTGTCGACGGCGCCCAGTATTTCTCAATGTGCTGCACGATCAGCTCGGTTCCTTTGTCATGCGATACGAACGGTCTATCGTTTGGATCGTACATCGAATCGGTGAGATCCCGCAGCAGGATACAGCGCACTCCCCACTTCGTCATCTGCTTGATCGCGAAGGTCCGGTTGAGGATGCACATGTTGGTGTGCACTCCCATCACCAGCAGGGTCTCGATGCCCCGAAGCTTCAGAGCCGTATAGACTTCGCTTCCCTGATCCGAGATCAAATCGCGGGCGTCGATCGGGATCGTCGCCACTTGGCGGGACCAAGCCTTGAAGCTCTTGTCCCCGGGCGTATCGCAACCGCCGTCAGAATCGTCGATCGGCAGCGCCGGTGAATCCAGCGCCTTGGGCGCCGGTGCGTTCACCTTCGCGAGACTCGCGATCGCCTTCCGTTGCGGTGTTTCGGCATAGAAGGCCATCGTCTCGGAGGGCGCGTGGATAACGAGGATTCCTTTCTCCCGCGCCTTGGCGATCACCGGAACCGCCTTTAGCGCCAGCGGGCCTACCCGCTCGTTCGCGCCGCGGCACCAGTGCTTGTCCCACATGTCGCAAATGATCAGCGCAGTCTTTTTGGGGTCGAGCGGCACGTCCAAATTGGTTTCGCGCCACTCACCGCTCCCTTTGAAGAGTTCGACCTGGGTCCGCACGGGCAACTTCACCTGCTGCCCCGGAAGCGTCGAGCCAAAAACAACCGCAATCAGAGTGAATGTTCTCATGCCGTTCCCGCCTTGCTGAGTTGACCCGCAAGCAAAGCGTATCAGATTTTGCAGCCTTGGCAATCGACTTTGTGATAGCTTGTGTTCCAGTGACGAGCACAAGCATTCCTCTCTCTCCCACCAATACGGCCCGCCTCGCGTTGGCCGCCGCCGCCCTGTGTACCGCGGCGCTTTTTGCACAACCTTCCGCGGGAGGAGGAGGCGCTCCGGCCCCGGCGAAACCCGTCGTACGCAGGCCGCTGAGCGCCTTCCCCGAAAGGCCTCCTGCCGACCCGGCGGAAATCGAACGCGGCAAAGCCGTGTACGGCGTTAACTGCACGTTCTGCCATGGCGCCGACGCCCGCGGAGGTTCCGGTGGACCGAACCTCATCCGCGCCGAATCCGTGCTCAACGACCAGGGTGGCGAACTCATCGGCGAAGTGATGCGCGAGGGCCGCGAGGGAATGCCCAAGTTCAACCTGCCTCCGGCGCAGGTCAAGGAAATCGCCTCGTTCATACACAGTTTCAAGGTCGGCGGCTACGACGTGTCGCGCATGACGCCTCCGACAATTGTGGTGGGCGAAGCGGCGGCGGGCCAGGCGTACTTCGCCAAAACCTGCGGCGGGTGCCACTCGACTTCCGGCGATCTCAAAGGCATCGCGTCGCGCATCCCCGATGCAAAACTGCTGCAGCAAACCTGGCTGATGCCAGGCTCCGGCGGAGGCTTCCGCGGACCTGCAGGACCCGCGTCGCGCGTCTCGCCAACAACGATCACCGTTACCATGGCGGACGGCAAGAAACTGCAGGGCCGGCTGGACAGGATCGACGATTTTCTGCTCACGCTGATTGACGCCGAAGGCAACCGCCGCACCATCGCCCGCAACGGCGACGTTCCGAAAGTCGAAATCAAAGATCCGCTGCAGCCGCACAAAGATCTGCTGAAGACGTACACCGACAAAGACATCCATAACCTGACGGCTTACCTGGTGACTGTGAAATGAAGACCGGATTCCTCTATCTCTTAATTGGCTCCTGCGTGCTGATCGCGGACGGACAGACCCTCGACCCTGCGATTCTCAAGCAGAAGCTGTTGAACGACTGGCCGACCTATTCGGGAGACTACTCGGGCCAGCGCTATAGCCGTCTCAAGGAAATCAACGCCTCGAACGTCAAGAACCTCTCGCTCGCGTGGACCACGCGCGTCGTCGCCGGACCTCCGGCACAGGGTGGCGGCGGCCGTGGGTTCGGTTTTGGACCTCCCGGCCCGCCCACCATCGTCGGCGGCGAAGGCACAGGCGAACTCGGCGGAGGCTTTGGCGGAACGAACATCCGCGCATCGATTCTCGAAGTCGAAGGAATGCTGTATTTTTCAACGCCCGACAACGCGTGGGCCGTGGATGCGCGGGACGGCCGCGTGCTCTGGCATTACTTCTGGAAGACCAAGGGCGGTACGCATATCGGCAACCGCGGACTCGGCATGTGGGGCAAGTGGCTGTACATGGAAACGCCCGACGACTATCTGGTCTGCCTCGACGCCGCCACAGGCAAGGAACGCTGGCACAAGCAAATCGCGGACTTCAACCGCCAGTATTTTTCCACCATGGCGCCCATCGTCATCGGCAACCACATCATTGTCGGCACTGGCAATGACCTCGATGCTCCGGGCTACGTGCAGTCGCGCGATCCCGAAACAGGCGATGTGCAGTGGACCTTCTACACGGTTCCGCAGAAGAAGGGCGACCCAGGCCTCGATACGTGGGGCACGCTGGAAGGCGCGCGCCTCGGCGCTGGCAATGTGTGGATCCCCGGCTCGTACGATCCGGAAACCAAGCTCTACATCTTTGGCACCGGCAATCCATCACCCTCGTACACCAACCCGAAGTCGCGCGATGGCGACAACCTGTACACGTGCTCGCTCGTGGCGTTGAATATCGACACCGGGAAAATGGCCTGGTATTACCAGATGAACCCGCACGACACGCACGATTGGGATTCGAGCGAACAGCCGATTCTGGTCGACGGCGACTTCAAGGGCAAGCCTCGCAAGATGGCGCTGCATGCCGATCGCAGCGGCTATTTCTACGTCGTCGATCGCCTCACCGGCGAGCATCTGCTCACCAGCAAGTTCTCGGACACCGTCAACTGGGTGAAGGAAATCAACGCCAAGGGACAGACAATTCGCGATCCGGAAAAGGACTCCACCGTGCCTGGCACGCTGGTGTCGCCGAATAACTACGGTTCCACCAACTGGCCTCCTGCGGCTTACTCGCCGGATACCGGCATGTTCTATGTGCCGCAAAGCGACACCTACGCGATGTACTACCTGACGGAAACCGACCCGCGCGGCGCGATGGGCCTGGGAGGCAAGGACGAGCAGCAACTCACGTCAATGGGCGCCTTTCTCACGGCCATTGACTACAAGACAGGAAAGATCGCCTGGCGTCACCGTTACCCCGGCGTCGGCGGAGGTTTCGGCGGAGGCAACGGCATTCTCACGACAGCCGGCAAATTGGTGTTCGCCGGCGATATGGGAGGCAACCTGGTCGCCTATGACGCGGCCTCGGGAAAGATCCTCTGGCATGCGCGATGCGGCGTGTCGAACGCACCGCAAACGTACCAACTGGATGGGAAACAATACATCCTGACAGCCTCGGGCGACGCGCTTTTCGCGTTCTATCTGCAATAACGCCCCAAGGCTACGGCTTGGTTTGCTTGCAAATACGATTCAGCTTTGCCATCCCAGGCCCTAGCTCTTCCGCGCCACCGAGGCTGCCTCGAACGCGCCGCAGAACAGGTCGATCTCTTCGAGGGTCGTGTAAACGTTCGGCGTCACACGAATGCAGTTGAATGCGAACTCTCCGGTCACCCAGCGTGGACGCACGTGGATCGAATGTTTCTTGATCAGGTAGTCGGTGAGTTCCCCCGCGTCCCAACCGGCGAGGCTCACCGCGCCGATGCCGCAGGTCTGGGCCGGATCGTCCGCATTGAGGATCTTCGCCCCGCGAACATTGCGCAATCGGTTCGCCCAGCGTTCCCGCAGATAGCGCAGGCGCGCCGCCTTGCGTTCGACGCCGATGCTGTCGTGGAATGACAACGCCTCTGAAATCGCATTGCGATGCGCCACTGGAGACGTACCGATGTGCTCGAACTTGCGGATGTTGTCGCGCATATCCTTGCCTGCGGCGTAGAGCGGCCACACCTTGCCGATCTTGTCCTTGCGGACATAGAGAAAGCCCGTGCCAATCGGCGCGAGCAGCCATTTGTGCCCGCTGGCGCCCAGGTAGTCGCAACCGAGTTCCGATCCCTTGAACGGAAACTGCGCGAACGCATGCGCGCCGTCGATGATGGTCTCAATTCCCCGCGCACGCGCCATTTTGCAAATCTTCTGCACGGGAAAAATCTGCCCCGAGGTGAAGGTCACAAAACTGATGAGAAGCACCTTGGTGCGCGGCGTGATCGCCTTTTCGAACCTCTCGGCCAAATCATCCGGACTCGGCGCCGGCAAGGGGTATGGGAACGTCTTCAGGACAATGCCATCGCGTTCCTCACGCTGTTTCCACGCCTCGATCATCGACGGATAATCCTGGTGCGACGTCAGAACCTCGTCGCCCGCCTTGAGCGGCAAACCGAACTGCACGGTTTCAAGCGCCTCAGTGGCGTTGCGGGTGATCGCCATCTCTTCGGGATCGCATCCGAAGGAAGCGGCGAGCCTCCGCCGGATGATCTCGTTGTGCGGAATCAGGAACTCGTCCACATAGTAGGAGGGCTGCATCTGCGTGACGCGCATGTTCTGCGCTTCCGCCTCCTGTACCGAGCGCGGCGAAGGGCAAACGCTGCCGTTGTTCAGGTTGATGATGTTTCGGTCAATCGAAAACGCGTGCCGGACCTCAAACCAGAAATCCTCGTCGGCAGCCATTTCCGCGGCGGTCTTGCCGGAGGATTTCGTGCTCGCCGCCTGCACCCGTTCGAGCGCATTGGAGGCAAAAGCCGCGGTAGTCAGCGCGGACTGGAACAATCTTCTTCGATCCATCATGATGACGAAACTCCCCGCGGAACAAGTTCGTTCCGCGATCATACTACGGGTCGGCGGACGATTCAATCGGCCGGAATCACACCGGCGGACGTGTCCCGCTTCGGCGGTTGTTTTCGCTATTCTTCACAGGAGGAATCCGGCTAAATGGCACAGTCTAAGTGCGAGGCTCGGGTCCGCCGCGGCTCATCGCCCCCGGCAATCGATCCAACTCCATTGTGGGCGACGCGGTTTCTCGACTACGCACGGATTTCGGCGATCGTATACCGTTCAGAGCCCGGGTCGATTCCGGACCCACAAGGCTGGAAACGCATCAAAACTCTAGACGACGCCGAAACCAGCCTCTACCTCGAAGTTTGGTTGAACGGCGAAGAAGGCGTCATCGCATTCCGGGGAACCCAGGAACCGAAAGACTGGTGGTCGAACGCACGATGGATCACCCGGTTCATCCCGGCAGGTTGGGACCAATACGACCTTGTGCGATCCCGGATTGCCTCCCTTCTCGAGGAAGCGAAGTCCAAGGGCGCGAGGCGCTTCACGGCGACAGGGCACTCTCTCGGTGGCGGGCTCGCGCAACAGGCGGCCTACGCCCACCCTGACATCAAGTATGTCGTCGCGTTCGATCCGTCGCCGGTTACCGGTTTTCGATCCGTCCCGCAGGCGGAACGCGATCGGAACAAGCAAGCCATTGAGATCTTTCGCGCCTATGAAAAAGGCGAGATCCTGGCATTTTTCAGGCGGTTTTTAAGGAGATTCCTCCCGTTGTCTTCGGCGAACCCAACCATCACCGAGGTCCGTTTCAACCTGACAAAAGGCGATCCCGTCAAGCAGCACAATATGAGCAAGCTAGCCAGGCAAATGGAGTCCGCGATCGGCGAGTGCTGAGCCCGAATCGGAACCGATTGTACCATCAAAAGGCTCGCGGAAATTGTCAAGGCGCTGCATCTGTTATCCTAAGTACCAGAGGATATCCCCCAGCATGGCCTTTAAACCGCCCTTCAATCAGGGCGCCCAGGTCGAACACCCCAAGTTCGGTTTGGGTTCCGTGGTTTCCTGCACTGAAGAGCAAATCGTCATCAAGTTCGATGAACAAGGTGAAAAGAAGTTCGTCCTGCAGATTGTACTGCCCAATCTCAAGAAAAGCGATCGCCAACCGCCCTCTGAAAAGAAGCGTAAGGCAACCAAGAAAGCTGCCGCCGCCGCTGGCCCAGCCGCTGCCGCGCCGCCCGCATAAAAATTCTGCATGAAGTTCGGAGTCGTTGTCTTTCCCGGTTCCAATTGCGATCATGACGCGTTTTACGCGGTCACGGCGAACCTTGGCCAAAAGGCCGAATTCGTCTGGCATGATTCTCCGTCGATTCCCAATGACGTCGACTGCATGATTCTGCCCGGCGGCTTTTCCTACGGCGACTACCTTCGTTGCGGGGCCATCGCCAAGTTCTCTCCAGTCATGTCGGCCGTCAAGAAATTCGCGGCGGAAGGTGGACTCGTCATGGGAGTCTGCAACGGCTTTCAGATCCTCACTGAGAGCGGACTCCTACCCGGCGCCCTGCTCCGCAACGCCGGTTTGCATTTCATCTGCAAACCGGTCGCGCTCAAAGTCGGAACATCGAATTCTCCGTTCACCAATGCGCTCGCCACTGGTTCGGTCGTCACCTTTCCCATCGCGCATGGCGACGGATGCTATACCGCCGACGAGCACACCCTCGACGAACTCGAAGCGGAAGACCGAATCGCGTTCCGCTACGTCAACAACCCCAATGGCTCTGCGCGAAGCATCGCGGGCATCCTCTCCAAGAATCGAAACGTGCTCGGCTTGATGCCGCACCCGGAACGGGTCTGCGATCCTCTGATGGGTTCCACTGAAGGTCTCGGCGTCTTTCAATCGTTAGTTTCATCCCTCGTCACCACTGCCAAATGAGTTCCACCATACCCGATCTGATTGCGCGCAACCGGCTCACGCAATCGGAATACGAGAAGATTGTCTCTCTTCTCGGGCGCGAGCCTTCTGAAACCGAGCTGGGAATCTTCGGCGTCATGTGGAGCGAACACTGCTCCTACAAGAGCTCGCGGATCCATCTGAAGAAGCTGCCCACCCGCTCGAAGCTCGTGCTGCAGGGTCCCGGCGAGAACGCAGGCATCATCGATATCGGAGGCGGCTATTGCATCGCCTTCAAAATCGAATCGCACAACCACCCGAGCTTCATCGAACCTTTCCAGGGCGCGGCCACGGGCGTTGGCGGCATCTTGCGCGACATCTTCACGATGGGCGCGCGTCCTGTCGCGGTGATGGACGCCCTCCGCTTCGGCTCGCTCGGCGTCGAGCGCAACAAGAGCATCGTCAAGGGTGTGGTTTCCGGCATTTCGCACTACGGCAATTGCTTCGGCGTGCCGACGATCGGCGGCGAAACTGTGTTTGAGGACTGCTACAACGGCAATCCGCTCGTCAACGTCTTCGCGCTGGGCGTCGCCAAGCACGAAGACATTTTTTACGGCCGCGCCACCGGCATCGGCAACCCTGTCATTTACGTCGGCGCAAAGACCGGCCGCGACGGCATTCAGGGCGCCTCGATGGCGTCCGAAGAGTTCAGCGAGACCTCCAGCGCCAAGCGCCCCAACGTGCAGGTCGGCGATCCGTTCATGGAAAAGCTGCTGCTCGAGGCGTGCCTTGAAGCCATGAAAACCGGCGCCATTGTCGGCATTCAGGACATGGGCGCCGCGGGTTTGACCTGTTCCACTTGCGAAATGGGTTCGCGCGCCGAAACCGGCGTCGAAATCGATCTGGCTTACGTCCCGCAGCGCGAAACCGGTATGACTCCCTACGAGATGATGCTCTCGGAGTCGCAGGAACGCATGCTGCTCGTGGCCGAAAAAGGCCGCGAACACGAGGTCTTCGCTGTCTTCAGGAAATGGGGACTCGACGCCGCCACCGTCGGCGTCGTCACCGATGACGGACTGTTGCGCGTTCGCAACCACGGCGAAATCGTCGCCGAAATCTCCAACCGCGCGCTCGCGGATGAAGCGCCCCTGTACGACCGTCCACACGACGCCAAACCGTACCGCGCGGGAGCGCCTCTCGAGGCCCCCGCGGAAATCGCGAAATCCACGAGCCTGCAAGGGGACTTGCTGCGGATTCTCGGCACGCCAGACATGTGTTCCAAGCACTGGATCTGGGAGCAATACGATTACACGGTGCGCACGAACACGCTGCAGGGCCCAGGTACGGACGCTGCGATCATCCGCATCAAAGAGACCGGGACCTCGGTCGCAATGGCGCTCGACGGCAATGGCCGCTACTGCCTGCTCGACCCGCGCGAAGGCGCGAAGCTGATCGTGGCCGAATGCTGCCGCAACCTCTCGGTGGTTGGCGCGGAACCGGTTTCCGCCACCAACAACCTGAACTTCGGCAACCCCGAACGGCCCGAGATCATGGCGCAACTCGTCGAAGCCATCGAAGGCATGTCGGAAGCCTGTTCGTTCTTTGAGACGCCGATCACCGGCGGCAACGTCAGCCTCTACAACGAGACCCTTGGCGAAGCGATTTACCCGAGCCCTGTGATGGGCATCGTCGGCTTGCTGCAGACTGCTCCTCCGGTTCCAATGCGGTTCCCCAAAGCGGGACTGCGGGTCTTCCTCATCGGAGGCTTCGGCGAATGCAGTGACGCGCAGCGGTTCGGTTCCACGCAGTATACGAAAGTGATCCTCGACAGCATTTGGGGACTCCCGCCCGCGCTCGACATGGATTACGAAAAACGCGTGCAATCCGCGGTTCGCGAAATCGTCCGCGGCGGCCACGCAGCCTCGGCGCACGACCTCTCGGACGGTGGCCTCGCGGTCGCGCTCGCCGAATGTTCCTTCGGAGGCACGGGCGCGAAGATCGAACTCCACACGTCGGATCGCCCGGAATTCGTTCTGTTCCACGAAGGCCCGTCTCGCGTGATCATCGCTGCTTCGGATGCGGACGCGGTGCAAGCCATCGCAGCCAGGCATGACGTGCAATGCCTCCACCTTGGAGAAACCATGCGCGACCGCCTCCAGATCCGCAACGGCGGAGACACCTGGGTGGACGCCAGCGTAGCCGAACTGAAGGCCCCCTGGTCCACCGCGCTCGAAGCGAAGCTGACATAATCGATCGACGCCAAACAGGCCCGTTTTATACTGGGTTCATGCACCTGAATTCTCCTGATGTCGTCGTCATCGGCGGCGGGCCCGCTGGTTCTACCACCGCTACATTGATGGCGAAACAGGGGCTGACAGTGGAGCTCTTAGAACGCGAACGCTTTCCGCGCTTTCACATCGGCGAGTCGCTCATCCCGGAAACGTACTGGGTGCTCGAGAAGTTGGACATGCTCGAAAAGATGCGCAAGAGCCCGTTCGTTCACAAGCACAGCGTTCAGTTCGTGAACTCGAACGGAAAGCTTTCCGCGCCATTCTTCTTTTTCGACAACAAGCCGCACGAATGCTCGCAGACCTGGCAGGTGGTTCGGAGCGAATTCGACCGCATGATGCTCGAAAACGCGCGGGAACACGGCGTGATAGCGCACGAAGGCGCCCACGTGATGGAAGTGATCTTCGACGGGAACGAGAAGGCGGCCGGCGTCAAGGTGCGCATGGCGGATGGAACCATCCGCGAGGTCGCGTGCAAGGTCGTCGTCGACGCCAGCGGACAAAGCGGATTGATCCAGCAGAAGTTCAAACTGCGCGTGTGGGATCCGACGCTCAACAAGGGCGCGATCTGGACGTACTGGGAAGGCGCCTACCGCGACTCCGGCAAGAATGAAGGCGCCACCATGGTGATACAAACCACCAATAAACAGGGCTGGTTCTGGAACATTCCCCTGCACGATAACCGCGTCAGCATCGGCGTGGTCGCGCCGTTCGACTACCTCTTCAAGGGCCGCTCGAACCACGAGCAGACCTACGGTGAAGAGGTGGATCGCTGCCCCGCGATGAAGGAACGCATCGGCAATGCGAAGCGCATCACGGGATACTTCGCCACCCGCGACTATTCCTATCGCGCTACCCGCGTGGCTGGCAACGGCTGGGTGCTCGTGGGCGACGCTTTCGCGTTCCTCGACCCGCTTTATTCATCAGGCGTTTTGCTCGCGCTGAAGTCCGGAGATCTGGCTGCGAGTGCCGTCGTCGAAGGCTTGAAGAACGGCGACGTGTCAGAAGCGCAGTTGGGCAAGTGGGGTCCGGACTTCAACCGCGGCGTGGACCGAATGCGGCGCCTGGTGTGCGAATACTACGACGGCTTCAGCTTCGGCCAGTTGATGAAGACCCGTCCGGACCTGCGTGGCACGATCACCGACCTGTTGATCGGCGATCTGTTCACCGACCGCGTGGACTGCGTGTGGAACGCGATCGAGGAGTTGTATCCGCAAGGCAAGACCGCGCCCGAACCCTGGTTCACCGGCGCTCCGGCCCCGGCCGCGGAAGGCAAGATGAACCAACTCGTCCTGCCTGAAGGCCCGAGGGTTTAAGCAACTTCACTCTTCGCGCAGGGCGACCGTCGGGTCCGCCCTGGCATTGGTTTAGTGACTCCGCCGCTCGAACAGATAGGCGGCGAAGGTGATGAAGAGCAGACCGCCGACTATGTTGAAGGTAAAGGCGGGAACATCGACCGGGGGTTTGAGATTCGAACCGCTATGCTTCATCATCAACATGGCCTACCTGGGATGCTTCGCGGGAAAGACCAAGAAAGCCAGATTGGACGACGACGCCGCCAACCAGCCTCGCCCGGCGGCGAGAAATAGATGCGCGAT
>JACXTT010003871.1_pt1 | contig 22635 bp, 24 predicted proteins | sample 9270951 | NCBI WGS metagenome assembly JACXTT01 (sample SAMN15532306, study PRJNA645909) | rock metagenome | isolation source: weathered quartz diorite | place: Puerto Rico | collected 2017-06-21
GCGCATGTATGCCCCGGGGTGCTCCAACGGCACCATGGCCGAGCGCGGCCTGGAGGCTGAAGTGGGGCGCGCCGCCGTGTGGGAGATTGACCTGGCCAGCGGCAGCCACCGCCTCTTTGCCACCGGTCTGCGCAACCCCGTGGGCCTGGCGTGGGAGCCACATAGCGGCGCACTGTGGACCGCTGTGAACGAGCGCGATGAACTGGGCAGCGACCTGGTGCCCGATTACATGACCGCGCTGCGCGACGGTGGTTTTTACGGCTGGCCCTACAGCTACTTCGGCGCGCATGTGGACAGCCGCGTGCAGCCGCAGCGCCCCGATCTGGTCGCCAAGGCGATTGCGCCCGACTACGCACTGGGCCCCCACACCGCCTCGCTGGGCCTGGCTTTTTCCAAAGGCACCAGCCTGCCGCCGGCCTTTGCCAACGGCATGTTCGTGGGACAGCATGGTTCGTGGAACCGCAAGCCGCACAGTGGCTACAAGGTGATCTTTGTGCCGTTTGAAGGCGGCAAACCGGCCGGCGCGCCGCTGGACGTGCTCACCGGCTTTCTCTCGGAAGACGGCCAGGCCTATGGCCGCCCAGTTGGCGTGGCGCTGGACCGGCAGGGGGCGCTACTGGTGGCCGACGATGTCGGCAACACCATCTGGCGCGTCAGCAGGCAGCCCTGAACGCACCACTTGGGCGGGCGCTCAGGCCTCGACCGGTGCGTCACCCAGCGCCAGCCCGCTGACCTCTTCGATCAGGAAGCGGCTGTAATGCTGGGCAGCGACCGCGCCGTGTGACTTGGCCACTGTGGCCACGCGCTCGGCCTCGTCATGGTGGGGCGCCTGTACCACCAGGAAGCTGCAGCCGTTGAGCGCCTGCACCCGGTGCGCCTTGACGATGGCCAGCTCATAGCCGAACGAGGCCATAACACCAACCCGGATCAACTCGTTGTCGACCTGAGCCACCATCTCCTCGGGTTTGTAGCGCGTGAGCGCAGATTCTGCGAAGCCCTGCGCTCGCAAAGCCGCAGCGGTGTTTTCCATCGCTGCCGCCGTGGCAAAGGCAATCACGGTATGCCCCACGGGTTTGAAGACCCCGAAGGATTCGGGTGGATGCAGTTTGTCCATGGTCTGTGACCTCCTGACCAGGGAAATTCTGTTCCTTTTTGCGGGCCCTGTCCACGGGCCCGCACAATCCAACCGTTAGCGCACGGTGCGCTGCCCCACGCCCAGCGCAGCTACCACGCTGAGCATCAGCACCACGGCCGCGCCCAAGAGCGTGGCGCCGTACCAGCCGTGGTCCATGAACACGCCAAAGACCATGGGAGAAATCGCAAACCCGGTGTCCAGGCCCGAGTACACCAGGCCATAGACGCGGCCCGTGGCGCCCTTGGGCGTGGCCTTCTTGATCATCATGTCGCGCGAGGGGCCGCCGATACCCACGGCAAAGCCGGTGATGGCCAGCACCACCATGGTGGCGTTGGCGCCCATCCAACCGGTGCCGCACAAGGCCAGCAGCAAGGCACCCGCCGCCATGGCCATCGCCACCACACGGTCGCTGTTGACCACCCGCGCGGCAATAAAACCGCCAATGAACATGCCCACTGCGCCGCACAGCATGTAGGAGGAAATCGTCAGCGTGGCGGCTTCAAAGCTCACGCCGTGCATGGCCTTGAGGATGGACACGGCAAAGCTCTGCACCACGGCCAGCGTCATGGTGGACAGCAGGAAGAAACCGAAGCACCACCACACCACGGGCAGCTTCATGAAGGCCATGTCGTGCTCCTGGTGCGCATGCGGATCGCGCTGCGCCACGCGGGTGGCCAGCAGGTCGCGCTGCACAAACAGCAGCGCAAACACCGCCGCGTACATCACGGCCGCAGCGACGTAGGCATTGCGCCAGCCGATGGTGGCGCCCAAGGAGGCGAAGAAGATGGGGGCCACGGCCCAACCCAGATTGCCCGTAAGACCGTGCGCACTGAAGGCATAGCCCAGGCGCGGCGCCGACACGCGCTGGTTCAGGATGGTGAAGTCCACCGGGTGGAAGGTGGCATTGCCCAAGCCCGCCAGTGCGGCCACCAGCATGAGTCCGACATAACCCGTAACCAGCGACGCACAGATGCAGGCCAGCGCAAAAATGGCCAGCGCCACAAACATCAGCGGGCGCGCGCCCAGGCGGTCCACCACAAAGCCGGCGCAGGCCTGGCCCACGCCTGAAACCACAAAAAAGATGCTCATCAGCAGGCCCAGTTCGGAGTAACTCAGGCCAAACTCTTTCATGAACACCGGAAACAGCAGCGGCAACAGCAGGTGCCCAAAGTGCGAGCTGGCGTGGGCCAAGCCCACCAGGCCGATGATGGTGGCGTCCTGCTTCAAAGGCACGGCAGGGGCGAGGGAGGTAGGGTTCAGGGTGGTACTGGTCATGGCGCGATGGTAGGCGCCATGGCGCTATACAGGAATACGACAAAGAGACAATAATTGTCGAAATCCAGCCAAACACCATTACTGCCCATCCCCCTGCCATGCCTCGCAGCAAAGCCTTGCGCCCCGCCCAATTTGACGTGAGCGACTTCGCCTCCCACGTGCCCACACCGGAGCGCCCCGTGCGCAGCCGCGCCCGCGCGCTGGCCATGGACACGCACATCGAACCGCACCAACACGCCTGGTCACAGTTCACCTGCTGCGCCAGTGGGCTGGTGCAGATCATCGTGCTACAGGGCGGCGTGCAGACGACTTTCATCATTCCCTCCACCCGTGCGGTCTGGATACCGCCGCAGGTACAGCACACCATCGTGGCGCTCGAAACCACGGAACTGCGTACCGTCTACATGGCCCCCCAAGTGCTGCCCGCGCACTGGAACGAATGCCGTGTCCTTGTCTTCAACCCCTTGCTGCGCGAGCTGAGCCAGGCCCTGGAAGACACACAGCCCGGCCCACGCGAAAACGCCTTGATGACCCTGGTAGCCGACGAAATTGGCCGCGCCAATACGCTCACGCTGGGTGTGCCCATGCCCCACCCCGAACACGGCGACAAGCGCCTGCGTGCGCTGTGCGAAGCCGTGCTGCGCGACCCGGCGGAAAAGTCCCAACTCAAGGAATGGGTGGCCGAGGTGGGTGCCAGCGAACGCACGGTGGCCCGCCTGTTCCGAGACGAACTCGGCACCAGCTACCAGCAATGGCGCCTGCAGGCGGTGCTGGCCCATGCCCTGCCCCAGTTGGCGCGCGGCGTGTCGATTGCCCAGGTCGCGGCGGCCAGCGGCTACGCCAGCGACAGTGCGTTCAGCGCCATGTTCAAGCAGGCCATGGGCAAGGCACCCAGCCATTTTCAACGCAAGACGCTATCAAAAGCGTAGCTGCTTGTGCAAGTTGTATAAGGACTGGAAGGCTATTTCGTTTGAATTTTCAAGCTATCCAGGGCGGATTCTGGTAGTCCGAAAATGGTGTCAAAGGCCCAGGTGAAGCCCACGGTGTAGACAAAGAAAAATGCCAGCAGCCCCATGTCGGCCACAAAAGCCGTCAACAGTGAAACCTCCAGCCACCAGGCCATTACCGGCACCAGTATCAGGGCCAGCCCGCCCTCAAAACCCACCCCATGCGCTAGGCGGCGAACCGCAGAGCGGCCCTTGACGCTTTGGCGGGACTCCCAGCGTTCAAACAGCGCGTTGAACACGTAGTTCCAGGCCAGCGCGATGCTGGACATCAGGGCCGACAGTACAAAGGCGGAGCCTGCAGGATGGGCAAACGCCCATGTCAGCGTCGGCGTGACCACGGCGATGGCAATGCCTTCGTACAGGCAGGCCTGGAGAATGCGGCGGCGAATGGGGGGCATCGAAGGGAAGGTTTTGAACAGCTGCAGAACCCAGGAGCTTAGCCGCTGGCGCCAAAGCGCTGCGCCGCCCGGGCGCGGGCGCGTTCGGCCTCCACCTCCCGGTTGCGCGGCTCGGCGCTGGTCACCAGCGAAGCGATCAGTGCCCGCGCGCTGGCGGCCACCTCTTCCACCGCACGCTCAAACGCCGCCTCGTTGGCCTTGGATGGCACGTTGAAACCGCTGAGCTTGCGCACAAACTGCAGCGACGCATCACGGATCTCGATCTCGGTGGCCGGAGGCTCAAAGTTGAACAGGGTCTTGATATTGCGGCACATGGCGGCTCCTGGGCGGTGAGCCACAAGCGTAGCAAGAGATTGCACCAGGCTTGAGACCCTGCAGACAAAATCCCCACGGGCGCGGGGAACTTTGCCCGCGTGCACGGGCTCCACCTTTCATCCGTCCATTACCACACCCATCCCTCATGCACCGCAGAACCACCTTGGCCGCACTGGCCAGCTTGCCCGGAGTCTTGATGACCGCCCCCACCGAAGCCGCCAGCCTGCCGCAGGCCCTCAAACCCTCGCCGCGCATGCCCGTGCTGTTCCTGGGCCACGGCAGCCCGATGAACGCTATCGAAGACAACGCCTGGCACCGCAGCTGGCAGGCCCTGGGCACCGAGCTGCTGGCACGTGCCGCGCAACCACAGCTCATCCTGTGTATCTCGGCACACTGGCTCACGCGCGGCGGCTGGCAGCTCACCGCCATGGCCAACCCCAAAACCATCCACGACTTCGGCGGCTTTCCGCAGGCCCTGTTCGATGTGCAGTACCCGGCCCCTGGCGCCCCCGCCGTCGCGCGCGGCCTGGCGCAGGAACTCAAGTCACCCGCCACCGGCACCCCCTTGGCGCTGGACGCCGGCGAATGGGGCCTGGACCACGGCACCTGGTCGGTGCTCAAGCCCATGTTCCCCAAAGCGAATATCCCCGTGCTGCAGCTCAGCATGGACTACAGCCGCGCGCCATCGGAGCACTACGCGCTGGGCCAACAGTTGCAAAAGCTGCGCGAGCGCGGTGTGCTGGTCGTGGGCAGCGGCAACGTGGTTCACAACCTGCGCGCCACACGCCAGGGCACGGCCCCCAACGAGGCCTACGACTGGGCCGTGGAGTTCGACGCCGTGGTGCAGGAGCAGGTCAAGAAGGGGCAGCTCGACACCCTGCAAAATTTCCAGAAACTGGGCGCGGTGGCCCAGCAGGCCCATCCCACGTACGAGCATTACCTGCCGCTGCTCTACGCAGCGGGCGCGGCGCGGCCGGATGAGATGCCGCGTTTTTTCAACACGGGGTTTCAGTCGGCGTCGATTTCGATGCGCTCGGTTTTGTGGGGATAGTTGCTATCAAAAGAATAGCTCCTTGCGCATGTTCTACATGGGATGGCAGCCATTTCTTCTTGTGAGGTTGAGGGTTTTGCGTTGTCCAAGCGTATAGGCTTTCTTGGCAGGCCGGGTTTCGCCCCGGCCTGCCACGCAAAAAACAACGCCCCAATAGCGCCAACCCTTTGCGGTTGCAAGCCTAATGGTTCATTTGGCATAAATTATTTAGCACCATACAATCTAGCTACTTTTGTAGCAAATTGACAGGAGACCCCCATGGGTATGCCCGTACGCATCGACGACACCTTGTATGACCAGGCCCGCGCCCAAGCGCAGGCCGAGCGGCGCACCATCGCTGGTCAGATCGAGTTCTGGGCCATCGTGGGTCGCACCGCGCTGGACAACCCCGACCTGTCGATTGACTTTGTGCGCGACCTGATCATCGCCCGCGCCGAAGGCCCTGCGCTGGCCAGCGAGTTTGTGCCTGAAGGCAGCCGCAGCGCATGAGCGCCAACGTGCGGGTGCTGCAAAGTGCCATATTCAAGCGCGCCTACAAGCGTCTGCACCCCAACCAAAAGGCCGATGTAGACGATGCCGTAGCCGCCATCGTGAGTGACCCCACCTTGGGGGAAGCCAAGAAAGGCGACTTGGCGGGCGTGTTTGTTTACAAGTTCTCCTGCGTGGGTCAGTTGACTTTGCTCGCCTACGAATACGACCCTGGAACGCGAATGTTGCTATTGCTGGGATCGCATGAAAACTTTTACCGCGAACTAAAGCGCTAGCAATTCAATAGCTTCTAGCGCAATAAGCACGGGGGCTAGAGGCCAAAAGAGCATCTACCACTCGCCCACTGCCGCTTCAACTGAAGCTGAACTCGCCCGGCGCGCGAATCGGGTCCACCGCCACCGAGATCGTGTCCTTGGGCGCGAACTTGCCTTCCAGCAAGAGTTTGGACAGCGGGTTCTCGATGCGCTGTTGGATGGCCCGCTTGAGCGGTCGTGCACCAAACACCGGGTCGAAGCCCACCTTGGCCAGTTCGGCCACGGCGGCGTCGGAGACATTGAGTGCCAGATCCATCTTGGCAAGCCGCGCAATCAGCACCTGCAACTGGATCTTGGCAATGTCGGCGATGTGGTCTGCACCCAATCCGTGGAACACCACAGTCTCGTCGATGCGGTTTAGGAACTCGGGGCGGAAGTGGTTCTTCAGCTCGCCGGTCACGGCCTCCTTGATGTCCTCGCTGTCCTGGCCCACCATGCTCTGGATCAGCTGGCTGCCGATGTTGCTGGTCATCACGATCACGGTGTTCTTGAAGTCCACGGTGCGGCCCTGGCCGTCGGTCAGACGGCCATCGTCCAGCACCTGCAGCAGCACGTTGAACACGTCGGGGTGCGCCTTTTCGATTTCGTCCAGCAGCAGCACGGCATAGGGTTTGCGGCGCACGGCCTCGGTCAGGTAGCCGCCCTCCTCGTAGCCCACGTAGCCGGGCGGCGCACCGATCAGGCGGGCCACGGAATGTTTCTCCATGAACTCGCTCATGTCGATGCGGACCAAATGGTCTTCGCTGTCAAACAGGAAGCCGGCCAGTGCCTTGCACAGCTCGGTCTTGCCCACGCCCGTGGGGCCCAGGAACAGGAAGGAGCCGGTGGGGCGGTTCGGGTCGGACAGACCCGAGCGGGAGCGGCGGATGGCGTTGGCTACCGCACTGATCGCCTCGTCCTGCCCGACCACACGGTCGTGCAGCTTGGTTTCCATCTGCAGCAGCTTGTCTTTTTCGCCCTGCATCATCTTGGCCACGGGGATGCCGGTGGCGCGACTGACCACCTCGGCAATCTCTTCGGCACCTACCTGCGTGCGCAGCAGCTGGCGTGCGGCGCCCTCGCCGCTCTTGCCGGCCTTGGCCTTGCCGGCTTCCTTGTCCTGCGCTTCTTTCAGGCGTTTTTCCAGTTCGGGCAGCTTGCCGTATTGCAGCTCGGCTACCTTGTTGAAATCACCCTTGCGGGTGAGCGCTTCGATCTGCGTGCGCAACTTGTCAATCTCTTCACGCACCTGGGCGCTGCCCTGGGCGGTGGCTTTTTCGGCTTTCCAGATTTCGTCCAGGTCGGCGATCTCTTTTTGCAGGCTCTTGATCTCTTCGTCGATCAGTTCCAGACGCTTGCGCGAGGCATCGTCCTTTTCCTTTTTGACGGCTTCGCGTTCGATCTGCAACTGGATCAGGCGCCGATCCAGCTTGTCCATGACTTCGGGCTTGGAGTCCAGCTCGATCTTGATCTTGCTGGCCGCCTCGTCGATCAGGTCGATGGCCTTGTCCGGCAGGAAACGGTCGGTGATGTAGCGGTGGCTCAGTTCGGCCGCGGCGACGATGGCCGGGTCGGTGATGTCCACGCCGTGGTGCACCTCGTAGCGCTCCTTCAGGCCGCGCAGGATAGCAATGGTGGCTTCGACCGTGGGCTCGCCGACGAGGATCTTCTGGAAGCGGCGCTCCAGCGCAGCGTCTTTCTCGATGTACTTGCGGTATTCGTCCAGCGTGGTTGCGCCCACGCAGTGCAGCTCGCCGCGCGCCAGCGCTGGCTTGAGCATGTTGCCGGCGTCCATCGCGCCTTCGGCCTTGCCGGCGCCCACCATGGTGTGCAGTTCGTCGATGAAAACAATGGTCTGGCCCTCGTCCTTGGCCAGGTCCTTCAGCACATTCTTCAGGCGTTCTTCAAACTCGCCGCGGAACTTGGCACCGGCCAACAGCGATGCCATGTCCAGCGACAGCACGCGTTTTCCTTTGAGCGAATCGGGCACCTCGCCGGCCACGATGCGCTGGGCCAGGCCTTCCACGATGGCCGTTTTGCCCACGCCGGGCTCGCCGATCAGCACGGGGTTGTTCTTGGTGCGGCGCTGCAGCACCTGGATGGCACGGCGAATCTCGTCGTCGCGGCCGATCACCGGGTCCAGCTTGCCCAGGCGGGCACGCTCGGTCAGGTCGATGCAGTATTTCTTGAGCGACTCACGCTGGTCTTCGGCATCCGCGCTGTCCACGTTCTGGCCGCCGCGCACGGCTTCGATGGCGGCTTCCAGCGACTTGCGGGTCAGGCCGTTGGCGCGGGCCAGGTTGCCGACATCGCCCTTGTGGTCGGCCACGGCCAGCAGAAACAGTTCACCAGCCACAAACTGGTCACCGCGCTTGATGGCTTCCTTCTCGGCCGCCTGCAGCAGCGTGACCATATCGCGCCCCACCTGCACTTGCTCATGGCCCTGCACCTGCGGAAGCTTCTTGATGGCGGCTTCGGCGGACGCCAGCAGACCGGCCACGTTGACGCCAGCACGGTTCATCAACGCCTTGGGCGCGTCGTCGGTGCGGATCATCGCGGCCAGCACGTGCACCGGCTCGATGTACTGGTTGTCATTGCCCAAGGCAAGGCTCTGGGCCTCGGCCAGGGCTTCCTGGAATTTGGTGGTGAGTTTTTCAATTCGCATGGCTATTTCCTCGATTGCTTCACAGCTTGGGGGCAATAGCCGGAATTTTCAAGAGCCGTGGTCTGCGCCGGGCCCATTTGCGAACTGGAGATGATCCAGATCAAACACCCACTACCCCACATTGGAGGCCGCAATGCCCCACTTGGCCAGTGCCTGGTCATCGCTGACCCGGGCATCGACCCAGTGCGCACCCTGTGGCGTCTGCTCCTTCTTCCAGAACGGTGCCTGCGTCTTCAGGTAGTCCATCAAGAACTCGCAGGCCTGAAAGCTCTCGCCGCGGTGTGCCGAGGTCACCACCACCAGCACGATCTGGTCCAGCGGCTGCAGCAGGCCTACGCGGTGGATCACCCGGGCGCCAAAGATGTCAAAGCGCTTGTGTGCCTCGTCGATCATGGCCTCGATGGATTTCTCGGTCATGCCGGGGTAATGCTCCAGCTCCATCGCGCTGATCTGGTCCGGGCCGCCAACGGTACGATCTCGCACGGTGCCGACGAAGCTGCACACGGCGCCCACACGTGCATCGCCGGCACGCAGGGTCGCGACCTCGACGCTGAGGTCAAAGTCGGTGGTCTGGATAGACACACGGGGTGTGGCAAAAGCGGAACGGTTCATGGCGGAATTGTGGCACTGTCCGTCGAGACCCGCTAAGATGAACGCATGTTTGCTGCAACGTCCTTTGCCCTCGCCATCGCCCTCTCCGGTGCGCTGGTGTGCGCATTGAACGCCAGCAAATCCAAAAAACCCAAGCTCATCTGACCGGAGCTGCGGTTCCGTCCTCGGATGAGCGATGGAACTGCCAAACCCCTCCCCCGTTTTGCTGTTGCACGCGCCTCTGACGATGGTTCATTCATCGGTCATGTTGTCGAAAGGACATGCACGTGCCAACTTCCAGCCATTTCTCGGGGTTGTGGATTCCCCTGATCACCCCTTTTTCTGACGGAGCGGTAGACCACCCCGCCCTCACCCGCCTGGTGCAGCACCTGCGCCCCACCGGCATTGCCGGCCTGGTGGTGTGCGGCTCCACCGGCGAAGCCGCAGCGCTGGACAAAAAGGAACAACTGGCCGTGCTGGACACGGTGCTGCAGGCCGCTGACGGACTGCCGGTGGTGATGGGCCTGTCGGGCTACCACCTGCCTGACACCGTGGCCTGGGTGCAAACGCTGGCAAGCAAACCACTGGCCGGCCTGCTGGTGCCGCCTCCCCACTACATCCGCCCGTCGCAAGAGGGCGTGCTGCAGTGGTTCACCGCGATTGCCGACGCCAGCACGGTGCCGCTGATCGTCTATGACATTCCCTACCGCACCGGCGTCACGATGGCGCTGGACACCATGCGAGAACTGGCCCGCCACCCGCGCATCCGCGCCGTCAAGGACTGTGGCGGCGATGCGGCCAAGACACAGGCACTGATGGCCGAAGGCCAGTTGCAGGTACTGGCCGGGGAAGACGCGCAGCTGTTCAGCACGGTGGCCCTGGGTGGCGCGGGCGCCATTGCCGCCTGCGCGCATTTGCATACGCGGCAGTTTGTGCGTGTACTGGAGTTGATCCGTGCCGGAGACCTGGCGCAAGCGCGCGCACTGTGGCGCCCCTTGCCGCCGATGATCGCGGCACTGTTTGCCGAGCCCAACCCGGGGCCTCTGAAAGCCGTGTTGGCGCACCTGGGACTGATCCGCAACGAATTGCGCGCGCCCATGACGCCAGCCACGGCAGCACATGTGCAGAAGCTGATTCCGCTCCATGCGGAAGCAGGCAGTGATTGAACGAGAGGCTTAGCCGCCGGTGACTGGCGGGAAGAAGGCAACTTCCGCCCCATCCACCAGCGCGGCGGACTCGTCCTGCATGACCTGGTTGAGCGCCATGCGCACGGACTTGCCGCGCGCCAGGCATTCGGCATAGGCGCCGCCGCGCGCCAGCAGTTCGTCGCGCAAAGCTTGCAGTGTGGCAGCCTGCGTGTCCAGCGTCTCGCTGCCCCGACCCAAGGCCTCGCGGATGGAAGCGAAATATTTGACGGTGATTTTCATGGCGTAGTCAGGCCAGCAGCTCAGAAAAGCCCACGTACTGCACGGTGTCGCCAGAGGCAATGGTGCGACCGGCAGGGTTGTTGACCAGCCCGTCGCCCCACACGGCCGAGGTCAGCACGCCGGAGCTCTGGTTGGGAAACAGGTCCAGCCCGCCCTGGGCATTGCGCCGCACGCGCAAAAATTCCTGACGTTTATCGGCGCGGGGCCAATCAAAGTCTGCGCGGGCAGCTACGGTTTTCATAGCAATATCGGTGACGCCCTGTAGCCGCAGCAGGAAGGGGCGCACCAGCACCAGAAAGGTCACGAAGCTGGACACCGGGTTGCCAGGCAGGCCGATGAAGTGCGCCGCACCCTGCCCTTGGGCAGTCCATATTTGGCCGTGTGCAAACGGTTTGCCCGGCTTGATGGCGATCTGCCACAGGTCCAGCGTGCCCAGCGACTGCACGGCGGGCTTGATGTGGTCTTCCTCGCCCACCGAAACACCGCCACTGGTAAGGATCAGATCGTGCGCCTGGGCTGCCTGCTGCAGGGCTTGCACTGTGGCGTCGCGCTGGTCGGGCACGATGCCAAAGTCCGTCACCTCACAGCCCATGCGGCGCAGCAGGCTGTTGAGGAAAAAGCGGTTGGAGTTGTAGATGGCGCCGGGCGGCATGTCCTGCGGGGCCTTCTCACCCGGCATGACCAGTTCATCACCGGTGGAGAACAGCGCCACGCGCGGGCGGCGCGCCACGCGCAACGTGTCCAGGCCAATGCTGGCCGCCAAACCCAGCTCGGCCGGCCCGAGGCGCTGGCCGCGCGACAGCACCACGGCACCACGGGAAACGTCCTCGCCAGCGCGGCGTATCCACTGACCCGGCTGCGGCTGGGCGTTGACCTGCACACGGGCTTCTCCAGCGGCGTTCTGCCCGTCCAGCACCGTGCAGTCTTCCTGCATGACGACGGCATCGGCACCGGCGGGAATAGGCGCGCCGGTGAAGATGCGCGCCACGGTGCCAGGCTGCAGTGCCTCACCCGAGGCCCCCGCCGCAATGCGTTGGGACACGGCCAGTTCCACACCTGCGGTGCCCACATCGGCACAGCGCACGGCATAGCCGTCCATGGAGCTGTTGTCCTGCGGCGGCACATGCAAAGCCGAGACGGCATCCTGCGCCAGCACCCGGCCATCGGCCTGCAGCGTGGGCACGGATTCAGTCGCGTCCAGCGGCTGGGCACTGGCCAGCAACTGCTGCAGCGCGTCGTCGAGTGACTTCAAAGGGGCCCGTGGTGTTGCGCTCATGACACTCCAGTTGCTATTATTTCAAGAGCTGCTTGCGCAACATCCATGCGGGCTACAGGCCTGTTTCTTATAAATTCAAGGGGTCAAGCGCCGCATTCCTGCGCGATCAGGGCCTTGATGGCAGCCACATTGGCGTCCATCACCTGCACGCGTTTGGGCAGGGCCTCGATGCCGTCGAACTTGGCCGGGCGTTCCGGCGGTCGGCCCAATGCTTCGACGATGGTTTCGGCAAACTTGATGGGCAGCGCGGTTTCCAACACCACCATGGGCACGCCAGCATCACGACGCTCAAGCGCCACCTTCAGGCCGTCGGCGGTGTGCGTATCTATCACCATGCCATGCTTCTGCCAGGTCTCGCGTATCGTCGCCAGACGGTCGGCGTGCGTGCTCTTGCCGCTGACAAAACCGTAGCGCGTGGCCGCTTGGGCAAACGCCGGGTCTTTGCTGAGGTCGAACTGGCCGTCCTTGTTGATGGCGTCAGCAAACAACGCCTTGGTCCGTGCACCGTCGCGGCCCAGCAGGTCGAACACGAAGCGCTCGAAGTTGGACGCCTTGGAAATGTCCATCGACGGGCTGGAGGTCTCGTGCGTGTCGGCCGTGCCGCGCACGCGGTAGACGCCGGTGCGGAAAAACTCGTCCAGCACATCGTTCTCGTTGGTGGCGACCACCAGCGTGGCGATCGGCAGGCCCATCATGCGCGCCACATGGCCGGCGCAGACGTTGCCGAAGTTGCCCGACGGCACGGTGAAGCTGACCTTCTGGCTATTGCGCTCTGTGGCCTGGATGTAGCCGGCAAAGTAATACACCACCTGCACCAACAAACGGGCCCAGTTGATGGAGTTGACGGTGCCTATCTTGTACTTGCGCTTGAAGTCCAGGTCGTTGCTGACCGCCTTGACCATGTCCTGGCAGTCGTCGAACACGCCCTTGACGGCGATGTTGTAGATGTTGGCGTCCATCAGGCTGAACATCTGTGCCTGCTGGAAGGCGCTCATGCGGCCATGCGGGCTGGTCATGAAGACGCGCACGCCCTTTTTGCCGCGCATCGCGTATTCGGCGGCGCTGCCGGTGTCGCCGGATGTGGCGCCCAGAATGTTGAGCTCTTCGCCACGGCGGCCCAGTTCGTATTCGAACAGGTTGCCCAGCAGCTGCATCGCCATGTCCTTGAAGGCCAGCGTGGGGCCATTGGACAGGGCTTCGATCCAGACACCGTCTTCGAGGTGGCGCAGCGGCACGATCTCGCCGGTGCCGAACACTTCGGCGGTGTAGGTCTTGGCGCACAAGGCGCGCAGGTCAGCGGCAGGAATGTCGTCGATGTACAGCGACAACACTTCAAACGCCAACTCGGCATAGCCTTGCTCGTGGTAGACCTTGCGCAGCTTGGTCAGCGCCGCGTCATCAATCTGCGGATACGACTCGGGCAGGTACAACCCGCCATCGGGCGCCAGGCCTTCGAGCAGGATTTCGCAGAAGCGTTTGCGGTCTGCGTGGCCGCGCGTAGAGAGGTACTTCATCAGGCCAGCTCTTCCTTGCGAATGCGGGTGATCGGTGCCAGCACCGTGGGCAGGGCCTGCATCTGGGCCATGGCAGCGTTCATCTTGGCCTCCACGCAGTCGTGGGTCAGGATGATGAGGTCGGTTTGCGTGCCGTTTTCACCGCTCACCTCGTCGGCCTCGCGCTGCAGCACGGCGTCGATGTTGATGCCGGCTTCGGCCAGGATGCCGGTGACCTTGGCCAGCACGCCGGCCTCGTCGGCCACGCGCAGGCGCAGGTAGTAGCTGGTGACCACCTGGTCCATGGGCAATACAGGCGTGTCGCTCATCGCGTCGGGCTGGAAGGCCAGGTGCGGCACGCGCTGCGCGGCGTCGGCGGTGTGCAGGCGGGTGATGTCGACCAGATCGGCAATCACGGCACTGGCGGTGGGTTCGGAGCCGGCGCCCTTGCCGTAGTACAGCGTGGTGCCCACGGCATCGCCCTGCACCACCACGGCGTTCATCGCGCCTTCCACATTGGCGATCAAGCGCTTGGCCGGGATCAGGCTGGGGTGCACGCGCAACTCCACGCCCTTGGGCGTGCGTTTGGTGATGCCCAGCAGCTTGATGCGGTAGCCCAGTTGCTCGGCGTACTTGATGTCGGCGGCGCCCAGCTTGGTGATGCCTTCCACATAGGCCTTGTCAAATTGCACCGGAATGCCGAACGCGATGGCCGACATGATGGTGGCCTTGTGCGCGGCGTCCACGCCTTCGATGTCAAACGTGGGGTCGGCCTCGGCATAGCCCAGGCGCTGCGCCTCCTTCAGCACCACGGCAAAGTCCAAGCCCTTGTCGCGCATCTCGGAGAGGATGAAGTTGGTGGTGCCGTTGATGATGCCGGCGATCCACTGGATGCGGTTGGCGGTCAGTCCTTCGCGCAGGGCCTTGATGATGGGAATGCCACCGGCCACGGCGGCTTCAAACGCCACCATCACGCCCTTGGCCGACGCGGCGGCAAAAATCTCGGTGCCGTGCACGGCCAGGAGCGCCTTGTTGGCCGTAACCACGTGCTTGCCTGCGGCGATGGCTTCCATGACGAGCTGCTTGGCGATGCCATAGCCGCCGATCAGCTCGATGACGATATCGATGTCGGGGTTGGCGATCACGGCGCGCGCGTCGTTGACGACCTTGACCTTGGGGCCCACGGCGGCCTGCGCGCGTGCGGTGTCCAGGTCGGCCACCATGGTGATCTCGATGCCGCGGCCGGCACGGCGCTGGATTTCCGCCTGGTTGCGTTGCAGCACGTTGAACGTGCCGGAGCCCACTACGCCAATGCCCAACAGGCCTACTTGAATCGGTTTCATACAGTTTCTAGGTTAAATGTGCCTGTAGCCCGCACCCACTGTGCGCAAGCCGCTATCAAAATAAGAGTACATCAGGTACCGTGCCGCTTGCGGTAGCCTTCCAGGAACTTGGCGATACGCGCAATCGCTTCGCGCAAGTCGTCTTCATGGGGCAGAAACACAATGCGGAAATGGTCGGGCGCGCGCCAGTTGAAGCCGGTGCCTTGCACCAGCATCACACGCGTTTCGCGCAGCAGCTCCAGGAAGAACTGGCGGTCGTCGTCGATCGGGTAGATCTTGGGGTCCAGCCGGGGAAACATGTACAGCGCAGCTTGTGGCTTCACGCAGGTCACACCGGGGATGGCGGTAATCAGCTCATAGGCCACGTCGCGCTGGCGGCGCAGGCGGCCGCCTTCCTTGACCAAATCATGAATGCTCTGGTAGCCGCCCAAGGCGGTCTGGATGGCGTACTGGCCGGGCACGTTGGAGCCCAGCTTCAGGTTGGCCAGCATGTTCAGGCCTTCGATGAAGTCGCGTGCATGGTCCTTGGGGCCGGACACCACCATCCAGCCGGCACGGTAACCGCAGGAACGGTAGGCCTTGGACAGGGAATTGAAAGTCAGTGTCAGCACATCGGTGGACAGGCTGGCAATGGCGGTGTGCGTCGCACCCTCGTACAGCACCTTGTCGTAGACCTCGTCGGCCAGGATCACCAGCTCGAATTCGCGCGCAATGGCCACAATGCCGCGCAGCAACTCGTCGCTGTACAGCACGCCTGTGGGATTGTTGGGGTTGATGACCACGATGCCGCGGGTTCGGGGCGTGATTTTGGCGCGGATATCCGCCAGGCTGGGCATCCAACCGTTCTCTTCTTCGCACTGGTAGTGCACCGGTTTGCCACCGGACAGGCTAGTCGCGGCCGTCCACAGCGGGTAGTCGGGTGAAGGCACCAGCAGTTCGTCGCCATCGTCCAACAGCGCGTTCGAGGCCATCACGATCAGTTCGCTGGCGCCATTGCCCAGGTAGATGTCGTCCAGCGTGACACCGGCAATGCCTTGCTGCTGGGTGTAGTGCATGACAGCCTTGCGCGCCGCGAAGATGCCCTTGCTGTCCGAATAGCCTGCCGAATTGGGCAGGTTGCGGATCATGTCCTGCTGGATTTCCTCAGGCGCATCAAAGCCAAACGGCGCCAGGTTGCCGATGTTGAGCTTGATGATCTTCTGCCCCTCGTCCTCCATCTTCCGGGCCGCGTCCACAATCGGGCCCCGCACGTCATAGAGCACGTTGGCGAGCTTGGCAGATTTCTGAATGGTTTTCAAAGTCCCTCCGGGGCGTTGCAGTACGGGGCGAAACCTATAATTGAACCACATTTCAGCGCGTTTCTAGTGCGCTGCAGCATTCAATTTCCCCTCTGATTCCCCCTTACAGCCCATGAAACTCCTGCCAGACGCCACCCAGGGCCTTTCCATCACAGGCTACGGGCCGGGCTGGGTGGCCGTCAACGGTGAAAAATTCAGCGCCAGCCTTGTCGTGAGCAGCATGGGACAGCGCCTGGACTGGAGCGCGCGCAGCTTCGAGGAACTGCAGGCCAGTCATTTTGACCAGCTCGCCGCGATGGACGCGGAACTGGTGATTTTCGGAAGTGGCGATCGCATCCGTTTCCCCCAACCCCAGTGGCTGCAGTCCCTGTATGCACGCCGCATCGGCCTGGAAACCATGGACACGCAAGCGGCCTGCCGCACCTACAACTTTCTGGCGGGAGAGGGCCGCAAGGTCATTGCTGCGCTTTTGTTGTGAGTCGGACTGGACTTGAAGCCAGGCAAGGCCCCAATTCAGAGTAAAATCACGGGTTGCGGTCGAGGGTGGTAAACGCTGTCACGTTTCACGCCCTTCACTATGACTGACACCTGCACGCGAGACTGAAATACCCTATGGCGATTGTTGTCAACAAACCCCTGCCCGAATTTGAAGCCAACGCCACCGGCGGCATCAAGGTGAGTAACACCACCCACGTCGGCAAAACCATGGTCTTGTACTTCTACCCCAAAGACAATACCCCTGGCTGCACTACCGAAGCGATGCAGTTCCGGGACAAGTACAAGGATTTCGTCAAGGCCGGCGCCACCGTATTCGGTGTGTCCCGCGACAACATGAAATCCCACGACGAGTTCAAGGCCAAGCTGGAACTCCCCTTCGAGCTGATCGCCGACACCGAAGAAAAAATGTGCCACATGTTCGGCGTGGTCAAAAACAAGATCATGTACGGCAAGAAGGTCAAAGGCATTGAGCGCAGCACCTTCCTGATCGGCGCCGACGGCATCCTCAAAGAAGAGTGGCGCGGCCTCAAGGTTCCCGGCCACGTGGACGAAGTCCTGAAAGCCGTCAAAGCGCTCAAAAAGGCGGCCTGAATCCGGCCTGTTGTTTTGGCGCACAGCGCTATGGACGCGCCGGCGAAAAGCGCATAATGGCCCACATGCCGTTGACGTTTGCAACCGCGTTTCTACAAAAAGCCGCCTTGGCTCAAGGCGGCTTTTTTGCTTTTGCAAACCCAACGTTCCCTGTTTCCCCTTCCATGAGCCCACTCCATGCCCCTGCCTCCCGCCCCGACCAAACGCGCAGACATTCTGTCCCCCAAGAATTTTGATGCCCAGGCGGCACGCACAGCCAAACGCCCCGCACGCAAACAGGACGCTCCGGCAGAGCACCCCACCTCAGCACCCGCAGCGCTGACCGAACGCGCCTCCCGCCCCCAGGCCAAGACCACCGTAGCCCACAAACCCGGCCTGGTTCTGGTCAGCGAAGCCGCACCGGCACCGCGCGCCACCACGGCCCGCACGGAGACCCGCCCCAAGAAACGCCCGCGCACCGGGCCGACCAAGCTGTTTGTGCTGGACACCAATGTGCTGCTGCACGACCCGATGTGCCTGTTCCGCTTTGAGGAACACGACATCTACCTGCCCATGATCGTGCTCGAAGAGCTGGATGGCCACAAGAAGGGTATGACAGAAGTCGCCCGCAACGCCCGCCAGACCAGCCGCACGCTGGACGCACTGGCCGGCACGCCGGGTGCCGACATCACGGCCGGCTTCCAGCTCGACAGCACCGGCCAACGCGATGCCGGCGGCAAGCTGCTGTTCCAGACCCAGCCGCTGAACTACACCCTGCCCACCAGTCTGCCCCAGGGCAAGGCCGACAACCAGATCCTGGGTGTGGTCGAAGCCCTGCGCCAGAAATACACACCGCGCGAGGTGGTGCTGGTGTCCAAGGACATCAACATGCGCGTGAAGGCGCGCGCCCTCGGCCTGGCCACCGACGACTACCAGAACGACAAAACACTGGAAGACGGCGACCTGCTCTATTCCGGCGCGCTGGCCCTGCCCACCGATTTCTGGGCTACCCACGGGCAAAAGGTGGAAAGCTGGCAGCAAGGCCAGCACACCTTCTACAAGGTGGACGGCCCGGTGGTGCCCAGCATGCACATCAACCAGTTTGTGTTCTTTGAGTCCCCCGGCGAGCCCAGCCTGTATGCGCGCGTTACCGAGATCCGCGGTACCACCGCCGTGCTCAAGACCCTGCGCGACTTCACCCATTTGAAAAATGCCGTTTGGGGCGTGACCACGCGCAACCGCGAGCAGAACTTCGCCATGAATCTGCTGATGGACCCGGAAGTCGACTTCGTCACGCTGACCGGCACCGCCGGCACCGGCAAGACCCTGATGGCGCTGGCCGCCGGCCTGACCCAGGTGCTGGACGACCGCCGCTACACCGAGATCATCGTCACCCGTGCCACCGTCAGCGTGGGCGAAGACATTGGCTTTCTGCCGGGCACTGAGGAAGAGAAGATGGGCCCGTGGATGGGCGCGCTGGACGACAACCTCGAGGTGCTCGGCAAGACCGACACCAACGCCGGCGAATGGGGCCGTGCCGCCACCAATGAGCTGATCCGCAGCCGCATCAAGATCAAGAGCATGAACTTCATGCGCGGGCGCACCTTCCTCAACAAGTACGTGATCATCGACGAAGCGCAAAACCTGACACCCAAGCAGATGAAGACCCTGATCACCCGTGCCGGCCCCGGCACCAAGATCATCTGCATGGGCAACCTCGCGCAGATCGACACGCCCTACCTGACCGAAGGTTCGTCCGGCCTGACCTTTGCCGTGGACAAGTTCAAGGGCTGGCCGCACGGCGGGCACATCACGCTGGCACGCGGCGAGCGTTCACGGCTGGCAGATTTTGCGAGCGAAGTGCTCTGAGTTTGCTACCAATTCAATAGCTGCATACGCATTAAGGACAAGGGCTGGATGCCAATTTGGCTTCCGGCCCTTTATTTTCTAGTAATCCCCTCCGCTGTACCCGCTGGCCAGGCTCTCGAATTTGGTGATATGGCGCAGAAAGGCCAGTTTGACGGTACCGGTGGGGCCGTTACGCTGCTTGGCGATGATGACTTCGGCCACGCCCGGCTCTTTGCAGGCGTCCTTGGTGTAGTACTCGTCGCGGTAGATGAACATGATGATGTCCGCATCCTGCTCGATGGCGCCGGATTCGCGCAAGTCACTCATCATGGGGCGTTTGTCAGGGCGCTGCTCCACCGAGCGGTTGAGCTGCGACAGCGCAATCACCGGGCACTTGAGCTCACGCGCCAGCATCTTCAAGCCCCGCGAGATTTCGCCCAGCTCCGTGGCGCGGTTTTCGCCATCGCTGCTGCTGCCACTCATGAGCTGCAAGTAGTCCACCACGATCAACCCTAGTTGCCCACACTGGCGGGCCAGGCGCCGTGCATTGGCCCGCAGCTCGCTGGAGGTCAGGCCCGCACTTTCGTCGATGTGCAGGGAGATGGTGCGCAGGCGCTCAATCGCTTCGGAGAGACGCGGCCATTCCTCGTCAGTGAGCTTGCCGGTGCGCAAATGGCCCTGGTCGATGCGACCGATGGAGCCCACGATACGCACGGCCAACTGGGCCGCACCCATTTCCATGGAGAACACCGCCACCGGCAGGCCTTCGTTCAGGGCCACGTGTTCGGCGATATTGATGGCCAGCGCCGTCTTGCCCATGGAAGGACGTGCGGCCAGCACAATCAGGTCGCCAGCCTGCAGACCCGCCGTCATGCGGTCGAAGTCGATAAAGCCGGTGGGCACCCCGGTCACGTCGTTGGGGTTGTCGGCCATCTCCTGCACGCGGTCGAGCAGGTTGACCACCAGCGAGTCCATGGCCTGGAAGCCCTGTTTGTTGCGCTTGCCCTGCTCGCCGATGTTGAAGATCTTCTGCTCGGATTCGTCCACGATGGTGGACACCGGGCGTCCCTGCGGGTTGAAGGCGTTGGTGGCAATCTCATCGCTCGCCGATACGAGTTTGCGCAGGATGGAGCGGTCGCGCACGATCTCGGCGTAGCGGCGGATGTTGCTGGCGCTGGGCACGTACTGCGCCAGCGAGTTCAGATAGGCCAGACCACCGATTTCCTCGGCCTTGCCCTGGCTTTGCAGGTGCTCGTAGACGGTGATCACGTCGGCCGGCTTGTTGCCATTGACCAGCACGCCGATGGCGGCGTAGATCAGCTTGTGTTCGTAGCGGTAAAAGTCACTGTCGGTGAGGATGTCGCCCACCCTGTCCCAGGCATCATTGTCCAGCAACAAGCCGCCCAGCACGCTGGATTCGCCCTCGATCGAATGCGGTGGAACGCGCAACTGGGCGATCTGGCGATCCTGCCCCTGGTCTTCAAAGCTGGAAAGTACGGCGGACATGGGTTTTCCTCTGAACTGCGGATGCTACGCTGCGCTGCGCACCGCGTCGAATGAAAGGCTGGGCAAAAACTGTGGGCAAGCTGTGTAAATCAGTGGATAACTGGTGCCCCCAAAGACAAAAGCCGCAAGGGTGCAACCCTGGCGGCTTTTGGGGGCCTCTTCCCGAACCCTCGCAGGCCCGGGAAAAGAAGGTCCATTTAGGCAGTTTCGCCGTACACGGACACGGTGATGTCCACCACCACGTCGGTGTGCAGAGCCACGGACACGGTGCTGTCGCTCACGACCTTGATGGGGCCGTTGGGCATGCGGATCTGGGCCTTGGCAACCTTGTAGCCGCCCTTGACCAGTTCTTCAGCGATGTCGTAGTTGGTCACGGAACCGAACAGACGGCCATCCACACCGGCCTTTTGGGTCAGCTTGATGGTCGTGCCACCCAGCTTTTCACCCAGGGCTTGGCATTCAGCCAGCTTGGCGGCTGCTGCCTTTTCCAGTTCAGCGCGCTTGGCTTCGAACTCTGCCTTGGCAGCTTCGGTAGCGCGGCGTGCACGGCCGGAGGGGATCAGGAAGTTGCGTGCGTAGCCGTCTTTGACCTTGACGATTTCGCCCAGGTTGCCGAGGTTCACGACCTTGTCGAGCAGAATGATTTGCATGGTCGGAGCTCCTTAGATCTTGTGCTGGTCGCTGTAAGGCAGCATCGCCAGGAAGCGAGCGCGCTTGATAGCGGTGTTCAGTTGGCGCTGGAAAATCGCGCGGGTGCCGGTCAGGCGTGCGGGAATGATCTTGCCGTTTTCGGCAATGAAGTCACGCAGCGTGTCGATGTCTTTGTAGTCAATCTCTTCAACACCGGTCACGGTGAAGCGGCAAAAGCGCTTGCGCTTGAACAGCAGGGATTGGGTATTGCGCTTGGGGCGCTTGTCTTTGTTGAAACGTTTCGGTCCGGGCATGATGGACTCCTAAAAAATTAATCTTGCAAAAAATCCTGGATATGGAAAACGACGGACTTGCCGTGGCGTGCATTGGCTAGAAAACCGTTGAACCTCCAGACACTGCCGATGGCTTGCTTGGCAAGCCGCTCAGCCAATGTGCCGAAAGCCACAGCTTTCACGAGCACCTTCACCGTTCTTGAGCCATCTGCCTCAGTCTGCTGCGACTCGTGCTCGAGTTGCAGATTCAGGGCCGGCAGGCCTGCGGGCGTGTAGCGCATGGACTCAGTCGCTGCGATACAGGCACTCAAAACCAGTGAATTCGCTTGCACTCCTTGTTGGGCAAATGCGTTGTGACGCGTGGGCCTTAGGCCTGGTACTCGGCCTGTTGGGCCTTACGTGCGTCTTCGCGTTCCACGGTCTTCATCATGGAGGAAGGACCAGTTTCGGCTTTCTTCTTCAGCACGGTGAGGTGGCGCAGCACTGCGTCGTTGAACTTGAACGCGTGTTCCAGTTCGGACATCACAGCCTGGTCGGCTTCAATGTTGACGCACAGGTAGTGGGCCTTGGCCAGCTTGTTGATCATGTAGACCATCTGACGACGGCCCCAGTCTTCAACACGGTGCACCTTGCCACCGCCTGCGGTGATCATGCCCTTGTAACGTTCCAGCATGGCGGGAACCTGCTCGCTCTGATCCGGGTGGATCATGAGGATGATTTCGTAATGACGCATTGATACTCCTTGAGGATTTCCCCGTATCTATCGATCCGGGTTGGATAAGCTGCCCCCCGCGTCGAATGGAGGTGCAGCAAGGCGAAGCCAAAGATTATAGCCCAGACTGACTAAAACCTCAAAACAGGGCTATCTCTTAGCGGCTTGGTCGCTCAACCCCGGAGCGGGTCACCAGGCTCAGTGCCACAGTAACGGCCAGTCCAGCCGCCACGCCAAAGACGCCCGCCGATACGGGCTGGATGCCCCACCACAGGCCGTCCCCTTCCAACCCCAGCGCCACGCGAACCACAGGCTGGTTCATCGCCATGTAGTAGATGGTGGTACCCAGGCCGGCCAGCATGCCGCCTACGGCGCCAGCGCGGGTACACCCTGGCCAGAAGATCCCCAACACCATGGCCGGCACAAAGGCAGCACCGGCCATGGAGAAAGATGCAGACACCAGGTACAGGATGCCGGCCGGGCGCTGCGCGGCCACATAGGCGGCCACCAGTGCCACCACCA
>JACXTT010003872.1_pt1 | contig 22634 bp, 24 predicted proteins | sample 9270951 | NCBI WGS metagenome assembly JACXTT01 (sample SAMN15532306, study PRJNA645909) | rock metagenome | isolation source: weathered quartz diorite | place: Puerto Rico | collected 2017-06-21
GTCGAGCAGGCAAAAAAGTCTTTGATTAACGTTCCTCTTGCACAAGGTACTATTCCTTATGAAGTGATAGGAAAACATGGTGCCGGAAAAGTGCTATTGAAACCGGCATCCCAAGGAACTGGACTGATCGCTGGTGGAGGTGTCCGGGCCGTCATGGAAATGGCTGGTGTCCGAGATGCGCTAACAAAATGTATCGGTTCGACCAATCCACATAATTCGGTCCGGGCGACACTCCAAGCGCTACGGCAGCTTGGCTCTCCAGAAGAACTTGTGGAACGGCGCGGCAAGAGTCTTTCCGAATTACAAGGATAAGTTGTATGTCGGATGCATCGGAAGCAAAAGTTCTTCACATTACGCAGAAACGCAGCCAAATCGGTTGTACACAGAGACAAAGAGATACTCTTCAGGGTATAGGGCTTAGTCATCTTGGAAAAGTAGTATTGAGAAACAATTCTCCTTCGTTACAAGGAATGCTACGTATAGTATCTCATCTGATCGAGGTGCGTGTCCATGAATCTAAGTAGTCTTCGTCCAGCTGTTGGGGCGAATAAAGAACGTAAACGTCTCGGGCGGGGACCCGGCTCTGGTCTTGGAAAAACCTCGGGGAAGGGGCACAAAGGTAAAGGTTCTCGTTCTGGAGGTAATACTCCTCCAGGATATGAAGGAGGGCAGATGCCTTTGTCCCGCAGATTACCGAAGCGTGGCTTTCGTAACCCATTTCGAGAAGAATATCAGATTGTCAATTTGGGAAGCCTTGAACGCTTCTCCGTTAATGTCATTGATATAGCGGCGTTACAAAACGCTGGACTTGTCCGTGGAAAAAAGAAAGTCAAAATACTAGCTGACGGGGATTTCACCAAGGTGCTTATGATCAAAGCTCACGCTTTTAGTGAGAAAGCTCGTGAAAGGATCACGGCCCTAGGGGGAACTGTCGAGGTCGTCTAACGATGCTCGAAGGCATTCAAAACGCGGCAAAAATTGCTGAACTCCGAAAACGACTCGTCTTTACTTTTCTTATGCTGGGAGTCTACCGGATTGGCGTGGCGATTCCTACACCTGGCATCGACGGAAAGGCGTTGGCTGATTTCTTTCAACATGCGAGTAGCACTGTCTTCGGTTTAGTTAATCTTTTTTCTGGTGGGGCTCTAGAGCGATTTTCCATCTTTGCTTTAGGGATTATGCCATATATTAGCTCTTCGATTATTCTCCAGCTCCTTACTGTTGTTGTTCCTGCGCTCGAACGTCTCTCTAAAGAAGGAGAAGCAGGAAGGCGGAAAATTACTCAATATACACGATATGGCACAGTTGGACTTTCCCTTTTGCAAGGCTTCTTTATCAGTGTTGGGCTTGAACAAATTCAGGCGCCTGGCGGTAGTTCTGTAGTGTTTCACACTGGATGGGGATTTCGCCTATTAACAATGATCACCTTGACCTCAGGGACAGCCTTCATCATGTGGCTAGGAGAGCAAATTACTGAAAGAGGGATAGGGAACGGTATCTCGTTGATTATTTTTGCGGGAATTGTAGCGAGCCTACCCTCAGCTGTAACGACGACTACGGAATTTGTACGAGAAGGAGAATTAAGCATCTTTGTCGTACTCCTCATTCTACTTGTAATGGTAGGCACAGTTGCCGCAGTAATTTTTATGGAACGAGGCCATCGTCGCATCCCCGTGCAATATGCAAAAAGAGTAGTTGGACGCAGAGTGTATGGCGGCCAGAGTTCTCATCTTCCCCTTAAATTGAATACTGCGGGGGTTATTCCGCCTATCTTCGCTTCTTCTGTACTTATCTTTCCCGCCACAATCGCAAGTTTTGCTGATCATCCCTGGGCGCAAGCTGTAGCGTCGGTATTGGCTCCGGGAAGTTTAGTCTACAATATCAGCTATGTAGCGTTTATTATCTTCTTCTGTTACTTTTACACCGCTGTTGTTTTCAACCCGGTTGATGTAGCTGACAATATGAAAAAGCATGGAGGATTTATTCCCGGTATCCGCCCGGGGCAACGTACTGCAGAGTACATAGATCGAGTATTGAGCCGGGTAACCCTTAGTGGGGCTATTTATATTGCCTTAGTCTGCCTTATGCCGACTTTGCTCATCAGTTCGTTCAACGTTCCTTTTTATTTTGGAGGCACGGCGCTTTTGATTGTGGTGGGCGTAGCGTTAGATACGGTAGCCCAGATTGAAACCCAGGTGCTTATGCGCAATTACGAAGGCTTTATGAAGCGCGGGCGCATTCGTGGGCGAAGAGGATAGGAGGAGTCGCGTGCGCATCGTTCTCATGGGGCCTCCTGGTGCTGGTAAAGGAACCCAAGCCCGTTTGTTGCAAGAGCATTTTAATATCCCCCAAATTTCGACTGGAGATCTGCTCCGGGAAGCTATTCGTGAAGGAACTCAACTTGGTAAGCAAGCGCAGTCTTTCATGGATGCTGGAGATCTGGTTCCGGATCACTTGGTGACTGCGATGGTTGCGGAGCGGTTACAAAAAGTTGATTGTGAGATTGGATTTCTCCTTGATGGATTTCCTAGAACGATTGCCCAGGCTGAAGCACTTACTAAAGAGTTATCTCAAAGAGAGCAAATACTGAACTCTGTGTTGAGTATTATTGTTCCTCAACAGGAATTAGTTGAACGCCTCAGCGGCCGATGGGTGTGCCGTAATTGCAGCGCGATGTACCACGAGCGATTTACTCCACCCCAACAGCCTAATCGATGTGATCGTTGTGCTGGCGAACTTTATCAAAGAAGTGATGACAAAAGAGAAACAGTAATGGCTCGCCTAGAGGTTTATGAAAGATCTACAGCCCCACTGGTTGATTTTTACAAGAAAAATAGGCTTCTACAAGTCATTGATGGGACCGGAGAACCACAGGCAGTGTTTCAGCGTATCATAAACGCTCTCGAGACCCTATGAGTATGTGGTCCGCATATGATTTTTCTCAAATCTCGACAAGAAATCGAGACAATGCGGACTGCCAATCGCATCGTCAGGGAAATCCTGGAAGAGCTGCGTGAAAAAGTAGTACAGGGAATATCGACTGGTGATATTGATCGACTGGCAAACGATCTTATTCGTAAAAAAGGAGTAAAGTCGGCGTTTAAGGGGTACCAGATTCGGAAGGGTGTTCCTCCTTTTCCGGCGAATATCTGCATTTCGCTTAATGATGAAGTCGTGCACGGTATTCCTTCTTCTCAACGAATTGTTAAAGAAGGTGATGTTGTTAGTCTCGATTTCGGGATAATTTATAAAGATTTTTACGGCGACTCAGCTCTTACTTTCTCTTTAGGGAGACAAGATGAAAGAGTTCTGAATTTGATCCAAACGACAAACGAAGCGTTAACGTGCGGTATTATTCGGGCCTGCGTCGGGAACCGCATCGGCGACATATCAGCAGCTATACAGGAAAGAGTGGAACGAGATGGATTCTCTGTCGTTCGAGAGTTCGTCGGCCATGGTGTCGGCAGAAGACTGCATGAAGATCCTCCAGTTCCAAATTATGGAATGGCAGGAAGAGGGGTACGCCTGAGAGAGGGAATGGTGATTGCCATTGAACCTATGGTCAATATGGGTGGACCAGAGGTTATGATGAAAAGCGATGGGTGGACTGCCGTTACAAAAGATGGGAGTCTATCTGCTCACTTTGAACATTCAATTGCTATCACTGAAAAGGGACCCGAAGTACTCAGCTGCATGTAATTGACAATCTGGGTAAAGGAAGAGAACGATGAAAGTACGAGCCTCTGTAAAGCCGATCTGTAGGAAATGTAAAGTTATCAAGCGAACTGGCGTTACCCGTGTAATTTGTGAAAATCCTCGACACAAACAACGACAAGGTTGAGGCGGGATTCTTTCAATAAAATTAAGCAATAGGAGAAAAGCACATGGCGCGCATCGCTGGAATTGAATTGCCGCGCAATAAGCGTGTTGAGATTGGGCTCACTTATATCTACGGTATTGGGCGCTCGATTGCTCTAAGAATTCTTGCGGATGCAGGGATCGATCCTGGAAAGAAAACCGATGTCCTCACTGATGAAGAAGTAGTGAACCTGAGACGGGTGATCGACCAAAGTTATAGAGTGGAAGGTGATCTACGACGTGATCTCGCTAGCAGTATTAAGCGACACATCGATATTGGATCCTATCGTGGACTCCGACATAGACGTAACCTTCCCGCAAGAGGACAGCGGACTAGGACAAATTCACGAACGAGAAAAGGACCTCGACGTACGGTTGCAGGAAAAAAACAAGCCCCAACGCCAAAGTAGTAAAGTAAGGAGAGAAGCATGCCAAAAGCGGGTGAACGCACTGCGCCCCGAAAAAAGAAAGTAAGGAAAGCTGTTCCTGAAGGAATGGTAAATATCCACTCGACATTCAATAATACCATAGTGACTATTTCGGACCCTCAGGGAAACGTAGTTGCGTGGGCGAGTGCAGGAACTGTGGGCTTTAAAGGCTCACGGAAAGGTACTCCGTTTGCGGCTCAAGTTGCTGCTGAAAGTGCGGCTCGTAAGGCTGCTGATGCAGGTATGAGGTCCGTGCAAGTGCAGGTGAAAGGGCCAGGAGCTGGACGCGAATCTGCACTTCGTTCGCTGCAAGCTGCTGGCTTCTCCATTAGCGTCATTCGTGATGTTACTCCTATTCCTCATAATGGGTGCCGTCCTGCAAAACGGCGCCGAGTATAAGAAGTATTGAAGAAAGCGTACTGAAGAGGAGAAAATCGTGGCGCGATACATCGGCCCTGTATGCCGCCTCTGCAGGAGAGAAGGAATAAAATTATTCCTGAAAGGCGAGCGTTGTTATACTGATAAATGTGCGATCGAACGACGCGCATATCCCCCAGGCCAACACGGTCAAGGTAGGGGCAAGAAGGCGACTGAGTACAGCGTGCAATTGCGAGAAAAGCAAAAGTTAAAAAGGATCTATGGGATCCTTGAACGACCCTTTCGTCGTTTCTTTGCGATTGCCGAACAAAAGAAAGGCGTGACGGGGGAAAACCTTCTGACCCTGCTTGAACGACGATTAGATAATATGGTCTATCGAATGGGGTTTGCTACCTCTCGTTCCGAAGCGCGTCAACTTGTGCGTCACGGACACATTACCGTGAATCAGCGTCGCGTCTCTATTCCTTCGTACCTCGTGAATCCTGGTGACGAAGTGCAGGTAAAAGAGTCTAGTCGTAAGATTGCACGTATTCAAGAATCTGTTGATCTTGCCCAACGACGGGGCGTCCCTGAATGGCTGGATGTCAATAAAGATACCTTTGCCGGTCGTGTACGGGCATTGCCCACTCGGGCGCAATTGATGTTGCCAATCAACGAACAACTCATTGTTGAGCTGTATTCTAAAGTGTAGCATGCCGGTGTTGCTGCAGTATGTTAACGCGACACCCGCATGGGAAGAGGAAACTGCATGCAGGAGAGCTTGCGCGATTTGATCAAGCCTGAGAGCCTCAAAATAGAACAAGAAACACTAGCTCCAACGAACGAGCAGAGCAGTTTGTTGTACGGGCGGTTTGTCGGAGAACCCTTTGAGCGAGGGTTTGGCTTGACTTTAGGCAATTCTCTACGACGAGTCTTATTGTCGGCTTTGGTGGGAGCGGCAATCATAAAGGTTCGTATTAATGGGGTATTGCATGAGTTTTCAAATATCCCCGGTGTGACAGGCGATGTTACAGACATTCTCTTGAATCTCAAAGAATTGCGTTTTCGTCTTCAGGACTACGACACTGTTGTAGCAAAAATAGATGCCTCTGGTCCACGTTCTGTGATAGCTAGCGATTTAGTAGCTGGTCCTCAGCTCGAAATTTTGAACCCTCAACATCCTATAGCAACTCTTGGTAAGGACGCACGTTTCGAGTTGGAAGCTGTTATCAGCAAAGGACGTGGATATGTCCTTGCTGAGCGTCATAAGTCCGAAGAGGATCCTATAGGAACACTTCCGCTTGACGCGGCATTTTCTCCTGTCCGTAAAGTGAATGTAACAGTTACTAACGCGCGTGTCGGCCAAAGAACTGATTACGAGCGCCTTTCTCTTGAAGTATGGACCGATGGTAGTATTCGTCCAGAAGAAGCCGTAGCTTCAGCAGCACGGGTTCTGCAAGATCAGCTCGTCATTTTCGCTGGTCAAGCTGAAGAAATTGAAGAGGGGACACCCCTGAAACCCGGAAAAGAACCCCTTAATGAGAATCTCTTCCGCCCAATTGAAGATCTGAATTTCTCGGTGCGGTCGGCGAATTGTCTCCAGAGCGCAGATCTGAAATATGTTGGAGAGCTGGTGCAGAAAACCGAAAACGATTTGCTAAAAACAAAGAATTTCGGTCGGAAATCCCTTAATGAAATCAAAGAAACTCTGCATAACATGGGGTTAGATCTAGGCATGCGGCTAGATAGCAATTTTCCTTCTCGAGAAGAGCTGGAGCGTCTCCGTTCTGCTCGTGAACGAGAAACCGCATAAACTCACAAAGAATAAGAAACTTGCAAGGGATAGGAAATCATGCGACACCTCAAAGATGGGAAAAAACTCAACCGTACGGCTGCACACCGTACCGCGTTGATGCGGAATCTTTTGAAGGCGCTGCTCATACGAGAACAAATCCGCACGACTGACGCTAAAGCAAAGGAATTACGCCGTTACGCCGATCGCATGGTTACCCTTGGTAAACGAGGAACCATCCATGCTCGTCGTCTTGCGTATGTATATCTCGGTAGCCGAAAACTTGTGAAACGGTTATTTGATGAAGTTGCCCCTCGTTTTCAGACACGCGCTGGCGGATATACTCGTGTCTTGAAATTAGGACCTCGCTCTGGTGACGCTGCTCCATTATCGCTGGTGGAATTTACTGAACGAGTAAAAAGAGCCTCAGGAAAGTCCGACACAAAAGAGTAAATGGAACAAACGCGTCGCTATCAATGAGGAACGTACGACTGAGGGGGAGTGCTGATCGAGAACAGCCTCCCCCTTAGCATTCCTGCTCTATGACGTACGGGAAAGAGGAGAATGGGGATGGCAGAGAGACGCTACGGTTTCCGCTTCAGTTTTGCTGAAGGATGTATTATCGTGGTGAGTATTGTTGGCTCCTTTTTTCTCGTATTTCTTTTCGGCATCTATACTGGAAGAGAATTGGAGGCGCGCAAAGCTGCTGAACACACGAGTTCTGTTCGTTTAACCGTTACTAGTGGAGGAGAGACAGGGAATTCTTTCAAAGAAGAACCAACAAATTCTGCTGCTGTTGTTCAACCTGCGACTAGCCCCACTGTAGATAAACCAAAAACTGTGGTGGTGGTGACTTCCCCTCGACTACCGGAACAAACCCCCACTGTTGCTTCCCCAGCGAATCCTCCCTCAACGGGTTCTCAAGGAGCTCCATTAACTCCAAAACCAATTCCTTCTCAGAATCTGCAAGGCGTTTCTGCTGTTCCTGAAAAAAAGGTAGCCTCGTTACCTACAAAAGAGTCGGTCGCAGCGGTTGAATCGCTCAAGAAGGTGCAGACCAATGCTGCGACTCTCACAACGCCGCCTACGCCGGCTGTTGCTGTGGGTAGTGCTGGTGCTGAGGAAAAGAAGCGAGTGAAAAAAGAAGAGTCGCATCCGCCGCTTGCGAAAAAGCCGTCACCTGCCCAAGGGCGTTGGAGTGTCCAGGTGCAGGCCTTGCGAGATGAAGAGGGCGCACGAGAACTTATTAGGAGGTTGCAGAGTCAAGGCTATGAGCCGATGATCAGCCGGGTCGTACGAGATGGCGAAGTATGGTATCGAGTACGAGTCGGATCTTTTGCCAGCTCTGAGGAAGCGCGTACTTCGGTGGAGCGACTCCGGCGAGAAGGAAAATTTCCTCAAGCGTACCCCGCGTCGAACTAATATGACCATAGGTGTGAAAGAAGCGATTGCGCGTGTTGCTGCAGGGCGCGACTTAACTGAAGATGAGATGGCCGCCGTGACCACTGAGATTATGGATGATCAGGCCACCCCGGCCCAGATCGGCGCTTTGTTAACCGGACTGCATATCAAAGGAGAAACCGTCGGTGAGATTACTGGAGCCGCTCGTATCATGCGTGCTTTGGCGACTCACGTTCGTTCTTCCCGAGAAACCTTAGACACCTGTGGTACTGGAGGTGATGGTTCTCACACATTCAATATCTCAACAGCTGCGGCGTTGGTGGCGGCTGGAGCCGGGCTATGTGTAGCCAAACATGGTAACCGCGCGATGTCTGGCGCCGTTGGCGGAGCCGATGTATTGGAAGCCCTTGGCGCTCACATTGAGTTATCAGCTGCTTTGGTCGAACGTTGTCTGGAGGAAATAGGGTTTGGGTTTCTTCTCGCTCCGGCATTTCATCGCGCCATGCGCCATGCGGTTGGCCCGCGTCGAGAGATTGGTATCCGCACTATTTTTAATCTCCTCGGTCCCCTGACGAATCCAGCCAGCGCACGCCATCAACTCATTGGAGTATTTGCTCAACGCTGGTTGGAACCGCTCGCCGCTTCCTTGGGACGTTTAGGTAGCACCCATGCTTTGGTTGTTCATGGAGAAGATGGATTAGATGAAATTACCTTGACGGGATCAACATCTGTAGCGGAATGGCGTGAAGGGAGAGTGTATACGTTCACTATACAACCCACTAAGCTAGGGTTTCCTTTGTGTCGACTTGCCGATTTGCAAGTTTCAAGCGCTCAAGAGTCGGCCGCGATCATTCGGGATGTGTGTGCTGGTGTTCCTGGACCAAGTCAAGATATCGTCGTCCTGAACGCCGCTGCAGCTTTGTACGTCGGAGACCTGGCGCCGTCGCTGACCGCCGGTGTTGAACTGGCGCAAAAAACTGTGGCCAGCGGCGCCGCGGCGCGGACTCTCGAAAAATTCATCGCTTTTACCCAAACGGAATCTGTATGATTCTTGACGATATCGTCTCCTATAAACGAGAAGAACTTGCTGTACAAAAGCAACAGATGTCTGTCGCGCAACTTCAGCATCTACCGCTTTTTGCGGTCTCGCTGCCGCCGTTCTTGCACAGTATCAGGAGCAAAAAGGGACGGTCGATTATTGCTGAAGTAAAAAAGGCCTCTCCATCAAAAGGCGTGATCCGCGCTGATTTCGAGCCGCTTCAGTTGGCGCAGACATATGAAGCGAATGGAGCCGCTGCGATCTCAGTATTGACAGAGAAGAAATTTTTTCAAGGCAGCCTAACTTATCTGCAATGTATTCGAGAAAACGTGACCTTGCCGCTCTTACGAAAAGATTTTCTATTTGATCCCTACCAAGTGTACGAAGCCCGAGCTTTTGGAGCCAGCGCTATCTTATTGATTGTCGCGATCCTTTCTGATGGACAACTGTTGGAGCTGAACAGTTTGGCTCGCACCTTGGGGATGGATTGTCTGGTCGAAGTCCATGATGAGACGGAACTAGAGCGAGCTCTAAAGTGCGGGGTCTCGCTTCTCGGAATTAATAATCGAGATCTGCGGACCTTTCACACGACTATTGAGACGAGTGAGCGGCTGGTGCGTCTGGTTCCGGCTAACGTGACAGTTGTTTCGGAAAGCGGTCTGTCTAAGAGCGAGCAGTTGTCGCGTCTGGAAGCGCAGGGAGTGCGAGCCTTTTTGATTGGTGAGACGTTTATGGCGGCTCCCAATCCCGGCGTTCCACTGCGGGAAATGCTAGGAGGCGCAGGGTGAGCGTCCGCGTTAAAATCTGCGGAATCACGACCATTGCTGACGCAGAGCTGGCGGTTCAGTGTGGCGCTGACCTCATCGGTTTGAATTTTTATCCTTCGAGCCCGCGTTTTGTCTCTTACGCGGTTGCCCGGGAGATTTGTGCGGTCCTCCCTCCTCATATCCTTCGTGTTGGCGTATTTGTCAATGTGGAGCGCAGCGAGATTGTCTCACTTGTAGATCAGCTTCATTTGGATTTAGTGCAGTTCCACGGCGATGAAGAGGAGACGGATCTCTTAGGCTGGTCCTGCCGAACTATTAAAGCCGTGCGGGTTGCTCTGGATGCCCCTTTACCGGACCTAACTCAGATTCCGACTGATTATATCCTCCTTGACACCCATCGAGCTGGACGATACGGGGGAACGGGAGAAACATTTGCATGGGAACCGGTTGTCTCTTATCTCCCGCAATGTGAAGAGCGACTCCTTCTCGCTGGCGGTTTAACCCCGGAAAATGTTGCGTTAGCTGTACGAACCGTACGTCCCTGGGCAGTCGATGTCGCAAGCGGCGTTGAGTCGGTTCCTGGACGAAAAGATTTAGAAAAACTACGAGCGTTTATTACCAATGCCAAGACTGCCTGATGCGTATGGTCACTTTGGTCCCTATGGGGGGCGCTATGTGGCTGAAACCCTCATGCCGGCCCTCATTGAGTTAGAAGATGTGTATCGAAGCTGTCGGCGTGATCCTGAGTTTCGTCGAGAATTGCGTGCTTTGTTACAGGAGTATGTTGGACGACCAACACCCTTAACATTTGCATCGCGTCTGACGCAGCAACTCGGAGGAGCCAAAATTTATCTCAAACGTGAAGATCTGTGCCATACGGGCGCGCATAAGATCAACAATACCATCGGCCAAGCGTTGCTAGCTAAGCGGATGAAGAAACCGCGGCTGATTGCCGAGACCGGCGCTGGACAGCACGGTGTCGCTACTGCGACCGTGGCGGCGCTGTTTGGGTTAGAGTGCGAAGTTTTTATGGGCAGCGACGATATCGAACGCCAAGCGCCAAACGTGTTCCGCATGCGGTTGCTTGGCGCCAATTTGCGTGAAGTCACAAACGGAACGCGCACGCTGAAAGACGCGATGAACGAAGCGCTGCGCGATTGGATTACGCATGTTGCGAGAACATTCTATGTCATCGGCACTGTAGCTGGTCCACATCCTTACCCTATGATTGTACGTGATTTTCAATCCGTCATTGGGCGTGAGGCCAGGAAACAGATTCTTCAATGCGAAGGCCGACCCCCTGATTATCTTATTGCCTGTGTCGGCGGCGGCAGTAATGCGATGGGCATCTTCGCCCCATTCTTAGCTGATGCTGAAGTGCGCATGATCGGAGTGGAAGCGGGCGGATTAGGGGAAGGCCGAAACGCCGCTTCCATTTCTGGTGGACATGTAGGGGTGTTACACGGTAGTAAAAGTTACGTTTTGCAAGATGAGACCGGCCAGATTCGTGACACCTATTCTCTCGCTCCGGGGCTCGACTATCCGGGCGTAGGGCCGGAGTTGAGCTATCTGAATGATCAACAACGCGTACAATATGTCACTGTTAGTGACCAACAAGCAGTGGATGGCATGAAACTCCTAGCGCAAACCGAAGGGATCATTCCTGCTCTAGAAAGCTCGCACGCGATCGCTTACGCCGCGACGCTAGCTCCGCGGTTACGATCTGAACAAGTAATGATTCTCAACATTTCCGGGCGTGGAGACAAAGATCTGCAAACCGTCGCACGCTTCTTCGGAGAACCACACTAAAGTATTCCATGACCCGTATTACTGACACCTTTGCTGCTCTTCGCGCACGAGGCGAAGCCGCCCTGATTCCCTACATTACTGCCGGTGATCCGGATTTAGAGGCGACTTTTCAGTTAGTGTGTGAACTCGAAAAGCAAGGCGCCGACTTGATTGAGTTGGGAGTGCCCTTTTCTGATCCGATGGCTGACGGCCCGACGCACCAGCGCGCGGCCGAGCGGGCATTGCTCCGCGGCGCTTCTCTCGCTCAGGTGCTGGCTCTGGTGCAGCGCTTGCGTGCAAACGCTGTACGTTTACCTATCATTCTTTTCAGTTACTATAATCCGATCTTCCGTTATGGCGGCGAACGTTTTGCGCGAGATGCTCGCCAAGCCGGAGTAGATGGAGTATTAGGTGTTGATCTGCCCCCGGAAGAGGCCGAGGAGCTCAAACAGGCGACTGATCTTTACGATCTTGACCTGATTTTTCTCTTGGCGCCGACTAGTTCTCTTGAACGCGCACGTAAAGTGATCACCCGAGCGCGAGGTTTTGTGTATTATGTCGCCGTCACTGGCGTAACCGGAGCGCGTTCAACATTGCCTACTGATCTAGGGGAAATGGTGCGGCGAATCCGGTCGCTTTCTCCTGTGCCAGTAGGCGTAGGGTTTGGTATCTCCACACCGGCGCAAGCCGCAGAAGTTGGGCGAATTGCTGATGCAGTGATTGTGGGTAGCGCCATCTCTCAACTGATTGAGACTCATATCGACCAGCCCGATCTCGTGCAAAGTGTTGGCGCTTTCGTTGGCAGCCTCAAGCAAGCGCTCCGCGAAGTCTCTGCCCAGGCGTCGACATGAACGAGGAGGAATACCTGCTTCAGCACCGTGAGTAAGGACGGTTTTCACAACACGACAACAACCGGCCAATGTCGAGTTCTCTGAGTGTCGATAGGCTCTGGTAGGGAGCTAAGACTTCAGGTACCCTGCCCAAAATGTGTGGAGTGGTTCTACGTAGCGTACGCGCTATTGTTGTTGGTCTTCACTTATGAATCACAAGCTGCGGAGCAACATCTGAACAAGGTGTCGAGGAGGATGAGCCCATGGCTGCACGCGAGTGGCGGCGAGTGCAAGAAGAAGCCGAGACGATTTGGGTCAAGTGCTCTGGGTGTCAGGAAATTCTCTTCCGAAAAGAAGCAGAACGGCGCTTATTCGTATGTCCGAAGTGCAGTACCCACATGCGCCTGACGGTTGAGCAGCGGTTACTCACGCTTGTTGATCGCGGTTCTTTCATTGAACATGATGCTCACCTCAGTTCTGCTGATGTGCTCGAGTTTCGCGATCGCAAACCTTATCCTGTCCGACTGATTGAAGCGCAAGAAAAAAGTCGACGAGAAGAGGCTGTGGTATGCGGAGTCGCGACCATCCACGAACGGCTTGTGGCCTTGGGAGTTTTTGATTTTTCCTTCCTTGGCGGCAGTATGGGATCTGTCGTTGGAGAAAAACTCACACGTATTATTGAACACGCCATCGCCATGCGCTTGCCAGTAATTTTCTTTGCCGCCTCAGGCGGCGCCCGCATGCAAGAAGGCGTGCTTTCTCTCATGCAAATGGCCAAAGTGAGTATGGCGCTGGGTCAGTTACGTGAAGCTGGGCTGCCTTACATTTCGGTAATGACTGATCCTACGACCGGAGGGGTTGCCGCTTCGCTTGGGATGCTCGGTGATATTCACATTGCTGAACCGCAAGCCTTGATTGGTTTTGCCGGTCCTCGCGTCATTGAACAAACTATTCGGGAAAAACTGCCTCCGGGATTTCAACGCTCTGAGTTTTTGCTTGAACATGGCATGGTGGACATCGTCGTTGAGCGGAAAGAGTTGCGGCGCGTTCTCGGTCAAGTTGTTGAACTGCTCTGTGATCCGATTCGTTCATGAGTCTCTGACAAGAAGCACGACTAAACATTATTGACCGCTGATTGTCATCTCTTTGCTTATGTTGACCTACGAGGAAACGCTCAATTTTCTCTATCATCTGGAAGTTGAGCGCATGGACCTCAAACTCGAACGTGTTGCTGAGGCGCTGCGCCGCTGCGGCTCTCCCCAGCTTCGTTTTCCGGCTATTCACATCGCAGGGACGAATGGGAAGGGCTCAACCGCGGCGTTCCTTTACGCCCTTCTGAGCACGGCTGGCTATAAAGTCGGACTCTTCACTTCTCCGCATCTTGTTGACTTTTGTGAACGTATCCGACTTGGCGCTCGGCGGATTTCTCGAAGCGAAGTCATCGACGGCGTCGCCGCCATCCGCGCCGCCGTTGAGCCAGTCGGGATACGACTGACTCCTTTCGAGATGATGACGGTGTTGGCTTTCCTTGCCTTTGCTCGTGAGCAGATTGACGTGGCCGTGGTGGAAGTGGGCTTAGGGGGACGCTTAGATGCGACCAATGTGCTTTCTCCTTTGATTTCAGTGATTACCTCGATTGGATTAGATCACCAAGCGTATCTTGGGCCAACCCTTACCCACATTGCCCGAGAAAAAGGCGGTATTATCAAGGCGCACATGCCGGTGGTGATCGGTCGCATGGACCCAGGGAGCAGTGAGCTACTTTGCGGCGTCGCCGCGAACCTGAGGAGCCCGGTCGCGCTTTTCGGCCAAGACTTCACGATATCAACAAATGCAACAGATGGGTTTGATTACCAGGGTCCGGTTTGGCAATTGGCAGATTTGCAAATAGGACTGCGTGGCCATTTTCAGCGTCAAAATGCTGCGGTGGCGCTGGCGACATTGGAAATGCTTCGTGCGGCTTTCCCGCTGACCGAAGCACAACTCCGCTCGGGGTTAGTGCGAGCCTCTTGGCCGGGGCGGTTAGAGATTGTGTCCGAACGCCCGTTTGTTGTACTTGATGGCGCTCATAATCCTCAAGCAATGGAAGTATTGTGCGCCGAGCTGCCAGACGTGTTGCAGGGAAGACGGGCCACTGCGTTGGTAAGCGTCATGCGCGACAAAGATTGGCGGTCCATGATTCCTCTGTTGACGAAGGTTGCCCAGGAAATTGTTGTGACGCGCGCGCAACAAGCCCGGGCGGAGGATCCTATAGTATTGAAGAAAGAAATTGCTCCGTCGTGCCCGAGCCGCATACTGCCCGATGCGCAAGCGGCGTGTCGACAGTTGATGACTGAGGCAAAACCTAACGATGCGCTTATCGTCTGTGGCTCTTTGTTTTTAGTGGGAGAAGTTTACCCGCTCTTTTTTCCTCTCGACGGAGACGTTGCGGTGCATCAATGAGCAGTGCTGTCGAGCTGTGGCGAGGGGGAAGTCTTTCCCTGTTTTTTGTGCTATTTTTCCTTCTATTTGCGCCCTTCGGTTGGGCCCAAACCTCACAAAAAGAGCAAACTCCCACTCATGTGCAGGCCGACACCTTGCACTATGATGAGCAACAGAACACCGTCACCGCTTCGGGTAATGTTGATGTCCACAAAGGTGAAACAACCTTGAAAGCCGACACCGTGACCGTGCACCGCACAACGAACGAGCTCGAAGCGCAGGGCAATGTGGTCGTTAAAGATCCGCAAGGGCAGATTGATGCAAACGCTTTGACTTTTGAGATGGAGGATGAAACCGGCACGATCCACGAAGGAACGGTTCGTCTCCCCCGCAACCAATTTATTTTAACCGGTGAGACGCTGCAAAAATCGTACGGACAAACGTACCATATTGAAAACGGTAAGTTTACAACTTGTCAATGTGAAAATTTTCAGAAAGCAGATTGGAGTATTGGCGGGAAAACCATTGACGTGACCCTGCGAGGGAAGGGCGAAGTGCATAACGGGCTATTCCGGGTGCGCGACATTCCCATTGCCTATATTCCCTATGGAACAGTGTCGGTACGGACCGATCGCCAGAGCGGACTCCTTTTCCCTCACTATGCCTTTTCCAGCAAACGCGGGTATGTATGGCAACAGCCCTTGTACTGGGCGATCAACCGTAGCTACGATTTAACTTTAACAACGGATATCGAAACTGCCGCACGCGCGGGGCTCTGGGCGGATTTTCGTTACGCGCCGAATATAGACATTGAAGGTCAGCTCTCCGCTTCGTATTTTAACGAACAACTTCGTGGGCCTGCCACCACAAGCACTTCCATTAATCGCTGGAGTGCTACCGGGACTCATCGGCAAGATCTGACGGACGATGTGCGTCTTTACGGCGACTTATTTCTTGTCAGCGACAAGCTCTTTTTACGGGAAATTACCCATTATGCATTGAATCTGCCGCAGTCCGATGATTTTTCCGACTGGACGCTACGGACGCGACGGTTTACTGATTCCCGCGCTGGCGGAGTAAAAACATGGGATAACGCCATGCTGCGCGCCGAAGCCACCTATTATCAAGATCTGGTCGATAAGCAAAGTTCGGCCTTTCAAGTGTTTCCGAGTTTGCAATTTCAAGAGCGGCAATACTTGTGGCACGATCGCTTGGAGGCCAGCGTCGCTGTGGAAGGAGATAATTTTTATCGAAATAAAGGCTATGCCGGACAACGTTTCGATCTTGCGCCGTCCCTTGCGCTGCCCTTTCATCTTGGGGATTATGCCTTTGGTTCTGTCGGTGTGACTGGGAGAGAGACGGCTTATCATATGACTTCGCAAGCGCCCGGGCCCTCCACGACTACTACTCCGAAGCTGCGCGGCGATCAGACCCGTGAAATTATGCAGTTTGACGCTGAGCTTGGCACTCGCTTCTCCCGTGTGTTTGACGTCAATTGGGGCAAGTTTTTAAAACTGCAGCATATTGTCGAGCCGGAAGTTTCCTATCGCTACATACCGCTCGTGAATCAGGACGACCTGCCTTTCTATGATCCTCTTGATCGTATTAACAAGAGAAACGTATTTATTTATGGAGCCGCAAATCGCTTCCTGGGAAAATTCCGGACAACTCCGGCGGAGGGCGATGCGACGGAAGGAGGCGCGGAAATCCGAGAACTTGGGCGGCTGACGATTACACAAGCCTACGACCCTGATCGGAGCCTGAGTAGAGAGATTAAACACTACTCTGATGTGAATGTCTCAGCTCGGTTTACGCCATTTTCTTTCACTTCCTTCACTTTTGACTCTACTTATGCCGTGGATAATGGGCATGCGACTACGATAAGAATGGGAGCGTCTTTACGGGATCCTCGTCCGTTTCCTGCGTTGCCGCCGCTCCTGCAACATCTCCAACGAACTTCTAACATTGGCGTCACCTACCGCTGGACGAGCCCTCGCGTCATTAATCAGTTCAATTCTGGGCTTACGAATCCCATCGATATCACTCGACCGAAAGAAGTCGATACCGTTATGATCCTTCGGCTGACCGATTCCCTCATGGGGTCCTATATTGCCCGCTATGATCTCAATACCTCTTCATTCCTAGGGAATCGCTATTTCCTTCGGTACATTGGTCCTCAAAAATGTTGGTATGTTGATTTTGGTATTATTGACAAAGTCAATCCTCGTGAATTTGAGTTTCGTCTGCTCTTCACTTTGGTTGGGCTGAGCTCTTCTAATCACACGATGTTCTAGCTAGCAGGAAAATGAATAGCTATTCCTGTCGACAAGTTGATATGCTCGGCGGAAAAATTACGCTATGGCGAAAATATATCCCTCTGCTGCAAAGCTTCAGGAAAAGCTAATCGCATTGCGCCGGCAAGAGAAAAGAATAGTGTTCACGAATGGGTGTTTTGACTTGCTGCATCCGGGGCATATTTATACGCTCACGCGCGCGAAAGCCTTGGGCGATGTGCTCGTTGTGGGAATCAATAGCGATGTCTCAGTAAAAAGACTCAAGGGAGAGAAACGGCCGATCCTCAACGAACTGGAGCGTGCGACTATGCTGGCGGCTCTGGAAGCTATAGATTATGTCATTACGTTTGAGGAAGATACTCCTTTACAACTGATTTGTGTGCTACAGCCGGACATTTTGGTGAAAGGCGGAGATTGGAGCGCCGAGGCCGTGGTTGGCAAAGAAGAGGTGGAGGCCCGGGGTGGACAAGTGGTGTTGATCCCCTATCAAACCGGAGCTTCCACCACAGGTCTCATTGAGCGGATATTGGCAGCCTATGCCGAACGTCGCTGAAGTAGGCTCTTCTTTTTAACTTGCTTTAAACGTAAAGGCGATTTCTTTCGTCTCTTTGGGGCCTAGCGTAATCTTTTGTGTTTGCACGCCGAAGCGCTCGTGCCAGGCTTCGAGCGTGTACTCGCCTGGAGGCAGATTTTTCAGCGTGAAACTGCCATCTGCCGCGCTCACTGCAAAATAAGGGTGATCGAACACGCCGAGATAGGCGCGCATCCAGGGATGAATGTCGCATTTGATTTCTATCATCGTCTCCGGTTTGCTTACGTTCGTCGTGCGAGAAGCGCCTTTAACGCCGAGACTGAAATTCCACGGTGAAGAATTTTTGGGTAATCCATGCACATTGTGTGCGAGTGGATCGCTGTTCAACATCAGGAGCGGCTGATCCGTTTGCAGACCAAGAACTCGCGGAGTAAAGATACACCCTCGTTGATCGAGTGCGGCTGGTGTCGCAGGCACGGCAAAGACGCGATTGCCTAAGCCGTCTTTTACATACACTATTGCGTTTTGCAATTTGACATTGTTAATAAGCACGTCATTGGCTTTGGGGTTGCCTTCCGGGTGTTGCGCAGCGCATTCGGACCAGCCGCTGAGTTGGACAAGCGACGGCTCCGGCGCCGCGCCGTCGAAGAGGATACTGCCAGTCACGGTTCCTGTAGTGGAGAGGTCCAGCGGCGTAGGTTGTCGCTCCGGTTTTGTCCCTTCATTCTTGCCGCAGGCGAAGACCAGGGTCAGACATACGCCCATCAACATGAGTTGACCGAATTTACCTCTACGTAATCCTGTCATGAGTCCCTCCCTGATTCAAAAATGCGTAGGTTCATTTTGTTGACGGTCCTGTGGTTCGAGTTGAATGGTGGTGTGGTCGATTCCGAATGAATCCTGAATGGTCTGTTCAATCGCGTCTAACAAAGCGTGATGATCCGACGCTCCATTGACCACGACATGGGCAGTGAGAGTAAACAGCCCCGAGGTGAGCGTCCAAACGTGGAGATCATGTACTCGCGCCACACCAGGAACCGCTTCGATTGTGGTCTGAATTTCACCGAGATTGAGATGACGCGGAGTCGCCTGCATCAAGATGTCGATCGATTCCCGTACGATGCCGAACGAGCTGAAGAGAATCAGTATGCCAATTATAACACTCGTCACCGGATCGGCCCAACTCCAGCCGGTCGTCACAATGAAAATACCGGCGACGATGGCTCCGACCGATCCTAAAGCGTCGCTCAACACATGTAAAAACACGCCATGCACGTTGAGATTATCGTGGTGGGGATCGTGCAGCATCCAGGCTGTAACGAGATTGACGCCGAGACCGATGCTTGCAATGAGGATCATGCCATTTCCGTGAATGTCAGCAGGAGAAAAGAACCGGTAATACGCCTCCCGGAAAATCACGCCAGCCACGAGCCATAAGGCAAGCCCGTTGAAAAAGGCGGCGAGTATCTCTGCGCGATAGTAACCAAAAGTTTTCTGCGAAGTGACCGGGAGAGTCGCAATATAGGCGGCAAAAAGCGACAAGCCCATAGCCGAGACATCGGACAGCATGTGGCCAGCGTCAGATAAAAGCGCGAGGCTATGGGTGAGGAGGCCCCCAACAAATTCGACAATGCAATAACCACCGGTGAGCACAAGAGCGAGTTTGAGCCGGCGTTGATTATCGTCATGATTATGGTTGTGATCGTGTCCCATGAGTGCATTCTAGAACAAACTGTTAGGGCTTTGCTGCTTCCTTCGGCTTTGGGCCCCAGGACTGGATCTTCTTCGGCTTGAGGACAATGAGCACGCGATTCTGCTTCTTAAGATGTTCGAGATAGGGATCGCCCTCTCCTTTACCGTAATATTTGTACACGATTTTGCTGGTCATGTCCCAGATATCGTTCTCGCGGATCTTTGCTTTTCCGGAAGCGATGACACAGTGATGGTCGAGCACATCATCGACAATGACGCTGATTCTTGGGTCGCGTTTGATGTTGCGGTACTTCACCGTTTCTTTGGTGATCGAGAAGTAAAAGGCTGAGCCATCCCAATAGAAAATGACTGGGGTTAGTTGGGGGTCGCCTTTGGTGTTCAGTGTAGCAATGGCTGCATTGCGCCGCTCGGAAAGGAAATCAGCAAGCTGTTCTTTGGTAAATGGTTGAAGCCCACCGAGGACTTTACGCTGCGCTGGCTTCCCTGTGGGTTCCTCCGCGTATGTAGATACAGATAATAGGGTAATAACAATCTGAACGAATAGAAAAATGAAGCACCCTTTTCCCAAGGTTAGGCGCAGGTCAGACATGATTTTTCCCTCCCGTTTGCTTTTACATGGACACGGTGAGCAACTGCAACCGGCATCAATCAGAATTTTAATGCGGCTAGGGTAGGGGACCATTTAGCTCAGGCGTGAAAGCCTTGACAAGCGAGAGCGTCCCAGGGAATACTATGCGAAATTTTACTGTTTTCGTTCCCCGTCGCGAAGCACGCTATACCGCGAGGCGGGGCGCGGTAAACTCAGGAGTTAGCCAGACGATTTGGAAGGCCAAGAATATGAAAGCGTTCTTCGTTGGCGCCGGAGCCTCGTATGGAACTCTTTGCGGCAGGCCGGAGTGTCCTCCGGTAGCCAAGTATTTCGGGTTGGTACTGAAGTCAAGGCACCCATCATGGGAAACGGAGTACCCAGGCCTCGCAGAGGTCGTGCGGCATCTTGGTCGCCCAATCGAGCAACTCGGTCTAGAGCCAATTTGGACTTGCATCGACTACTACGCCAAACTCGGACGCGTGTTGCCCGTCTGGCCACAATGGGATCCGAACGCCACTTTGGATTTAAAACGGGTGCTGCTTCAGCTTTACGGCTCAGCCTGTGACAAGGCGGCGGCATTGCTTCCCAAAACGAACGACTACACACTCGGACATCTGTTCGGTAAGCAGTTGAACCACGGTGACGTCGTTATCTCGTTCAACTACGACACAGTTGTCGAGCAAGTTGCAAGCACGTTTCATCGCGTGCTGGTGCCACCGTCCTCGATCAGAAGAGACGAAGCCATAGGGTTCGCGAAACCACATGGTTCAGTATCGTGGTGCATGAACTGGACTACCAAACAGATCGAGTGGCTGACCCAGGAGGGCGGTGTCGCCAAGGCTATGGAGTCAGATCAAGTGGACCAGCAGCGCGAGCCGCTTGTTTTGGGAGCCGTACCGATCAAGAGTGAGTTAATCTACGAGGTTCAGAAGATGTACTTTCCTGCCGTATGGGAGGTCGTGAGCAATCAATGGAAACTAGTAACGCGCGCGATCCGCGACGCGACTTCATTCATCATTGTTGGGTACGGTTTCCCGAAGGAGGATGAGTACGGGAGGTTTCTGTTTCGCGAGGCCATGAGGCTTCGAAAAGAACAACTTCCTGCGGTTGAGTTCTACGAACTGGAGGAACGTAGGTCGTGCACTGAGGCGAGTATTCGGTCAGCCTTCGGATGCGACAAGCTGCGGCCGAAGTGGAAAAAAAAGGTAACTCCAGCACCGCACTCCGACTAATCAGGCTCTAGAGCTGATGTCCAACACCTCCACTCGTGCCTTGCTTTGGCTCTTGGGCGCGGATCACCACGGGCGCTCAGCATTATACATTTCTAACAAGCGTTAGCGCCCGGGCGCGCTAAGAAACCACCTGTGCCTTATGCCATTCTGGAGGAAGCCTTTTCTTGGTGCCTGTGCGGGCTTCGGCAAGGGCCCGTCTGGGAGGCGGTTCGGGACAGCAGCAATATCCTCTCGTTAATGTACCCAGAACGGGAGCCCATTCAGTGTGACATGGAAAATCGGAAGACCGAGCAGATAGACAAGCATCGTTAAGACTGCTGCTCCAATAAGGTCCAGGCCAACTCCAGCTTTAATCATCTGGGGAACGGTGACGTGGCCGCTCGCAAATACAATGGCATTGGGTCCAGTCGCGGATGGTAACATAAAGTTACATACTGAAGCAGCGAAAGTCGCAGGAACCATAAGCAATAGAGGGTCGAGTTGCATCGCTTGCGCCGTGGCGGAGAGCACGGGCAACATCAATGTGACCGTGGCGGTGTTACTGGCGAACTCTGTGACCCATGCCGTTAACAACGTCACCAGGAAAATGCCGCTGAGGGTGGATAGTTGCCCGACAAGCGTAAGGCGAGAGCCGAGCCACACTGCGAGTCCAGATTTCTCTACTCCTGCAGCTAGAGCTAGTCCTCCGCCCAGAAGTAGAAGCACTCCCCACGGAATGCGCTCCGCCGCCGCCCAATCCATGAGGAACGTCCCCGCTTTTCTATCGGCAGGAATGAGGAACAACAGCAACGCCATCGCCATAGCGACGGTCGAATCTTGGACTGTCGCTGGTGGAGGCAACAAGCTAGACCACCCCGGAATCGTTACACTGCCGAGGAGAAGGTTTTCCCTGAAAATCCACAGCAGGGCGGTGAGTACAGAGACCAATAAGACCTTTTTCTCTTCTGGGCTCATGGGACCAAGCGCCATGAGTTGATTTTGTAAAAATTGACGATTCGCTTGCCATCCGATCGTTGGGTAACGAAAGATAACGAAGCTGAGATACGCCCAGGTGATCAGCACCAGAGTAATGACTGTGGGAACGCCAAACAGCATCCACTGTAAAAACACGATGGGCGGCGCTTCAGGAAAGAGCTTTGCGAATGCTCCGATAAAGATGACGTTTGGCGGGGTGCCGACCGGCGTACCGACCCCGCCAATAGAGGCGCCATACGCGATCATCAGTATAAGGGCCGCGCCAAAACCTTTCTTGGTGTTATAGCCCTGCGCATCGGCATGGGCGAGCACGGCGGTGGCGATCGGCAACATGATGAGGGTTGTCGCCGTGTTCGATACCCACATGGATATTGCCGCTGTCGTGCTCATGATGCCCAAGGTGAGCGAGCGCGGTGAAGCGCCGACACGGGTGAGAATCTGTAGAGCGATGCGGTGATGTAGATGCCATTTTTCCATGGCTAGCGCAATCAAGAAGCCACCCATGAAGAGAAAGATCACCTGGTCCGCGTACGCGGCGGACACTTCCTGCGGCGTCAAAATGTGGAGAAATGGAAAGAGAGCGAGCGGCAGCAGGGCTGTGATTGAAGGATGCATCGC
>JACXTT010003873.1_pt1 | contig 22632 bp, 15 predicted proteins | sample 9270951 | NCBI WGS metagenome assembly JACXTT01 (sample SAMN15532306, study PRJNA645909) | rock metagenome | isolation source: weathered quartz diorite | place: Puerto Rico | collected 2017-06-21
TGCGCGGCGTGCGGCCGCGCGAGCCGGCGGCGCGGCCGCCGGCGCTGCGCCTAGCGGGCCTCGAGCCGCTGAACATCGACGAGCGCTCGCTCTTCGTCAACGTCGGCGAGCGCACCAACGTCACCGGATCGCGCGCCTTTGCGCGCCTGGTGCTCGCGGGCGACTACGCAGGGGCGCTTGCGGTAGCACGCCAGCAAGTCGAGAACGGCGCGCAGGTCGTCGACGTCAACATGGACGAGGCGATGCTCGACTCGGAAAAGGCGATGCGCACTTTCCTGAGCCTGCTCGCCGCCGAGCCCGATATCGCGCGCGTGCCGGTGATGATCGACAGCTCCCGCTGGAGCGTGATCGAGGCGGGGCTGAAGTGCGTGCAGGGCAAGGCCGTCGTCAACTCCATCTCCCTCAAGGAGGGCGAAGCCGAGTTCCTGCGGCAGGCACGGCTATGCCGGCGCTACGGCGCGGCGGTGGTCGTCATGGCGTTCGACGAGCAGGGCCAGGCGGACTCGCTCGAGCGGCGCGTCGCCGTCTGCGAGCGCGCCTACCGGTTGCTCACCGGCAGCGGCTTTGCGGCCGAGGACATCATCTTCGATCCGAACATCTTCGCCATCGCCACGGGACTGGAAGAGCACGCGCGCTACGGCATCGATTATCTCGAAGCGGTGCGCTGGATCCGTGCGCATCTGCCGCAGGCCAAGGTGTCGGGCGGCGTCTCGAACCTCTCGTTCTCGTTTCGCGGCAATGACGCGGTGCGCGAAGCGATGCACACCGCGTTCCTCTACCACGCCATCAAGGCCGGCATGTCGATGGGCATCGTCAACGCCGGACAGCTCGGCGTCTACGAGGAGCTCGACCCGGAGCTGCGCGAGCGCGTGGAGGACGTCATCTTCAACCGTCGCGCCGACTCGACCGAGCGGCTGATCGAGTTCGCCGGCCGCGTGAAAGCGACGGCAAAGCCGGCCGGCAAGGAGGACGCGTGGCGCTCGGGCAGCGTGGAAGAGCGCCTCGCGCACGCGCTCGTCAATGGCATCTCGACCCACATCATCGCCGACGCCGAGGAAGCGCGGCTGAAATACCCGCGGCCGATCCAGGTGATCGAAGGTCCGCTGATGGACGGCATGAATGTCGTCGGCGATTTGTTCGGTTCAGGCAAGATGTTCCTGCCGCAGGTCGTGAAATCCGCGCGGGTGATGAAGCAGGCGGTGGCGCACCTCGTGCCGTATATCGAGGCGGAGAAAGCGCAGTCAGGAGATGCTGGACGCGCCAAGGGACGCCTGGTGCTTGCTACGGTCAAGGGCGACGTGCATGACATCGGCAAGAACATCGTCGCCGTCGTGCTCCAATGCAACAACTACGAGGTCCTCAACCTCGGCGTAATGGTGCCGGCGCAGACGATCCTCGACACCGCGCAACGCGAGAAGGCAGACGCCATTGGCCTGTCCGGGCTGATTACCCCGTCGCTCGAGGAGATGGCGCATGTCGCGCGCGAGATGGAGCGCCTGGGGTTTCGCCTGCCTTTGCTCATCGGCGGAGCGACGACCTCGCGCGCGCATACCGCAGTGAAGATCGCGCCGAACTATTCGGGGCCGGTCGTGTACGTGCCCGACGCGTCGCGCAGCGTGCCGGCGGTGCAAGGGCTGCTTGCGGATTCGCGCGAGGCGTACGTGGCGCAGGTGCGCGCCGACTACGAAAAGATCCGCCAGCAGCATAGCCAGAAGAGCGGGCCGGGTCCGCTGCATCCGCTGGCGGAGGCGCGACGGCTTGGCTTGAAAACGGATTGGGCGGCGTACTCGCCGCCGAGGCCGCAGCGTCTGGGCGTGATTGCGCTGCGGCGCTATCCCCTGGCGGAGCTCGTGCCGTACATCGACTGGTCACCCTTCTTCCAGGCATGGGAGCTCTCCGGTCCCTACCCGCGCATCCTCGAAGACCCCGTTGTAGGCAGCGAAGCGCGCAAGCTTTTCGCCGAAGCGCGCGCCATGCTGGGACGCATCGTCGATGAGCAGTGGCTCGACGCGAATGGCGTCGCCGCGCTTTACCCGGCAGCGCAGGTCGACGGTGACGACATCGAGCTCTACGCCGACGAGGCGCGCCGCAGCCGGCTCATGACCTGGCACAACCTGCGCCAGCAGAACCACAAGCCGCAGGGCCGGGCGAACCTGTGCCTCGCCGACTTCGTCGCGCCAAAAGCGGCGGGGGTTGCGGACTGGGCCGGCGCATTCGCGGTGTGCAGCGACGGCCTCGAGGAGCGCGTGCGGCGCTACGAAGCGGCGCACGATGATTACAACGCCATCATGCTGAAGGTGCTGGCCGATCGCCTCGCCGAGGCGTTTGCCGAGCGGCTGCACGAGCGCATGCGGCGCGAATTCTGGGGCTACGCGGCAGATGAAAAGCTGACGAGCGAGGAGCTGATCGCCGAGGCGTACCGCGGCGTACGGCCGGCGCCGGGCTACCCCGCCTGCCCGGACCACACGGCGAAGGCGGGACTCTTCCGGCTGCTCGAGGCCGAGCGCCACGCCGGCATGAGGCTCACTGAATCGTTCGCGATGCTGCCCGCCTCCTCGGTTGCGGGCTTTTATCTGTCGCATCCGCAGGCGAGCTATTTCGCCGTGGGCAAGATCGGCCGCGACCAGGTCGAGGACTACGCGCGGCGCAGCGGCAAGACGCTCGCCGAGGCCGAAAAATGGCTGGCGCCGAACCTGGCGTACGAACCGCAGCCGGCGCCGGTCAGCGCGTCGCTATAATCGCCGCATGGGTAAAGGAGACAAGCGCACGCGGCGCGGCAAGATCTATCGCGGCAGCTACGGCAAGAAGCGGCCGCATCGCGTGAAGAAGACGAGGAAGCCGGCCTGACTATTCCTCGCGGCGGCCTACCGGCAGCCCGAGTGCCTTGAGCTTGCGATAGAGATGCGTGCGCTCGAGACCCGAGCGCTCGGCGACGCGCGACATGCTGCCGTGCTCGCGCGCCAGCAGGTTCTCGAAGTAGACCCGCTCGAAGGCTTCGCGCGCCTCGCGATAGGGACGGTCGAGCGTCAATTCCGGAAGCGCGCTGGGCGAGCCGCGCGCGGCGAGCACCCGCTCGGCGTCATGCAACTGGATTTCCTCATCGAGCGAAGTGAACGCGAGATCCTTCACCACGCTTTCGAGCTCGGCGAGGTTTCCCGGCCAGGAATGGTGGCGAAGCGCGTTCAGCGCCGCGATCGCCAGCCGCCGCGGCGGGCAGAGGCGCGCCTCGACGAGCTGCGCGAGCATCAGCGAGGCGAGGTCGGGCACGTCCTCGGCGAACTCACGCACCGCCGGAAGCTTGAGCGTGAGCTCGGCGAGCCGCATGCAAAGATCGGGATCGAACTCGTGCTTCTCGACCAGCACGCGCACATCGACGCTCGAGAAGGACACGAGGCGCGCCTTGTGCTTGTCGGCGCGCGGCAGCAGGAATTCGAGATGGCGCTGCTCGGCGCGCTCAAGGCGGCTCAGGTCGGGAAGAAAAAGCACGCCGCCGGCGGCCTTGCTGAGGAGCTCCGAGGGCGCCTCGTCGAGCATTTGCGCACCGTCGACGAACGGCGCGCCGGCCGGGACGAGCAGCCGGGCGAAGAGCTCCGCACGCATGCCGCGCTCGCCGCGCAGCATGAGCGGCGCGGCGACCTGCGCGAGCTGGGCGAGACGCTTCTTCGCATCGGCGAGCGCCGCCGAGCGCCCGAGCGCGGTCAGCGCAAGCTGCGGCGCAGGCACCGACTCCGGATGGCGCAGCGCGCGCTTTACGGTTGCCAGCAGGCGCTGCAGCGCGATCGGCTTCTCCAGGAAGTCGAGCGCGCCGATGCGCGTCGCCTCGACGGCGGTCTCGATGGTCGCGTGCCCCGACATCATGACCACCGGCATGGTGAGCTGGCCGCTCGCCGCCCATTCCTTGAGCAGCGTAATGCCGTCGGTGTCGGGCATCCAGATGTCGAGCAGCACGAGATCGGGACGGCCGCGCTCGCGCACGCGGCGCGCATCGGCCGCGCTTTCGGCGAGCGCTACCTGATGGCCTTCATCCTCCAGGATCTCCGAGAGAAGCTCGCGGATGCCGACTTCGTCGTCGACCACCAGGATCTGCGCCATGCTTCTACGCGGCCTTCGCGAGCGGCAGCAGCACGCTGACCGAGGCGCCGCGCGGCTCCCGGTTCTCGATCGCGACGCTGCCATGGTGCTCGTCGATGATCTTCTTCACGATCGCAAGGCCCAGGCCCGTGCCGCGCGGCTTGGTAGTGACATACGGTTCGAAGATGCGCGCGATCAGTTCCTCCGGGAAACCGCCGCCGTTATCCGATACCGCCAGGCGCACGCGGTCGCCGTCGAGCTCGGTGCGCACTTCGATCGACGGTGAACGGCCCGCGGCGCGCACGTTCTCGAGCGCATCCTGCGCATTCTGAACCAGGTTGTGGATCACCTGCCGGATCTGTGCGGCGTCCGCCCACACTGCCGGCAGGTTCGGCGAGAGCCGCTTGCTGACGGGCACCGGCGAGGTTTCGTACAGCGCGAGCACCTCGCTCACCAGTGCGTTGAGATCGAGGCGCGCGAGCTCCGGCGCCGGCAGCCGCGCATAGTCGCGGAAGTCGTCCACCATCGCCTTCAGCGCTGCGACCTGGTTCACGATGGTGCCGGTAGAGCGGCGTAGCGCCTCGGCATCCTTGCGCGACAGGCGCTCGGCGAGCTTCATCTCGAGCCGCTCGGCCGAGAGCTGTATCGGCGTAAGCGGGTTCTTGATCTCGTGCGCCAGGCGCCGCGCCACCTCCGCCCAGGCGGTGGCGCGCTGCGCATTGATGAGCTGGGTGATGTCGTCGAATACGACGACGTAGCCGCCGTCGGTGGCCTGGGGCAGGCGCGCGGCGCGCGCATGCACGCTCTTGCCGGTGGCCTTGAGCTGGAGCTCGAGCTGCCAGGGCTTGTCACCCTGCTCGCGAAAATGCTGGCGCATGAGCTCGGCGAACTCTTCGAGCTCGGCGCCGAGGATGGCGCCCGCGCCGCGGTTGGAAATCGACAGGCTCAAGTCCTGGTCAAAGACCAGCACGCCTGCGGACAGGTTGGCGAGGATGTTCTCCAGGCGCGATTTCGCCGCCTCGAGTGCCGCGCGATTCGCCTCGACGACGCGCCGCGCCTCCTCGAGCTGCCGGGTCATCGAGTTGAACGATTCGGTCAGTACGCCGAGCTCGTCGCGGCTCGTCACCGGCGCAGGGCGGGAGAAGTCGCCGCGCGCCACCGCCTGCATCGCCTGGGCCAGCGTCGCGAGCGGCTCAGCGAGCAGCCTGGATTGCGTTACGGCGACGGCGATGGCGATCGAGAGCGCCATGAGAAGCGCGAAGCTGAGGGTCACCACGTAGATGCGCTTCAACCCCTCGCGCGACAGCGCGAGCTGGCGATAGTCGCGATACGCCGCCTCGACCGCCTCGGCGTTGCGCGCCAGCGTCGGCGGCACAACGGAGCGCAGCTGCAGGAAGCGCGGCTCGGCGGCGAGCGCGAGCGGCTCGAGCGGGACGATGGCGCGCAGCGCGAGCGCGCGGCCGGGCGCGGCGTCGATGGCCGTCTGGCCGCGTTGCAGCCGCGCTTGACGCAGCAGCGCCGCACTCGGCAGCTCGGGCACGAGCTTGGCGACGTCATCGCTCGCCGCTGCGACCAGCCGTCCCTTGGCGTTGATCACCAACGCTTCCTGCACGCCGGCCTGCAGCCGCAGGCGCTCGAGATGTGTCACGAGCTGCGCGGCCGGGATATCGGCAAGCTCCAGCGCCATGGTGCGCGCCTTGGTCTGTAGATCGATCAGCATCTGGTCGATCACCTGCTGGCCGAGGTTCATGCCGCCCTCAAGCGCGGCATCGACCTTGACATCGAACCACGACTCGATGGAGCGAGTCAGGAACTGCACCGACACGGCGTAGACGATAAGCCCTGGCACAACGGCGAGCGCGGCGAAGCGCAGGAAGAGCCGTAGCGTAAGCCGCGTGCCGAAAACGCGTGCCCGATAGCGCCGCGCCATGACGCCGAGCTGATAAATCACCAATGCTGCGAACACGGCAGCGAACGCAGCGTTGAGCGCGAGCAGCAACGGATACTGCCGTGCGAAGAACGTGGTGTCGCTGCTCGCCGTAGCAAGCAGGAACAAGCCGACCGCCGCAACGCCGCTGGCAACGATCAGCACGAGCTTCATCGAGCTTCCTCGCGCGGCTCGCGGCTTTCCACCGGTGCGGGCAGCTGCCGCGGCGAATGCACGATGAAGCGCCTCCAGTGTGACTCGAGCTGGAGCTCCCGGCTGGTGAGCGCGCTCAGCTGAAAGGGTTTCGGCAGCATCGTGGTATCGAGGCGCATACGCACGGCGGCCTCGTAGTCGGCATCGGAAAAGGTTACGGTGCGGTCCACGACGAGCCAGCTGCGAAGGTGCTTGAGAACGTTCAGCGCGTCCTCCAGCGTAGCGAAGCTCTGCTGCAGGAGGCCGGTCGACAGCCGGTATTGGCGCGACAACGCGTGGTAGGACAGTCGCAGCTGCAGCCGCTTCGACGCGGCCGTCTCGTCGAGCCAATACCAGCGCCGGCGCGTGAGCTCGAAGTCGACCCGGAAATAAAGGGGCACGCCGCCGGCAACCACCTCCGCGAGCCGCGGCGTGAGCTCGAAGTCGAAGTCGGCGTCGAGCATCAGGCCTTCTTCGGCGGCGCGCAGCTGTGCAGCGCGCACGTCGATTTCGTTGGCCCGGGCGGGCTGCAGTAGCAGTAGGGCGACCAATCCGGCACACAGTGCGATGCCGCGCATCGCGCTCATGTCAGACTTGTTTTTCGATCAACGCGTAGAAAAATCCGTCATGCTGGGCGTCGGGCAGCCATTGCGCGCCCGAACCGTCGGGCAGCGCCGGCTGCCGCGCGCGGGGCTCGCTCGCAACGAACGCGGCGATGAGCTCTTCGTTTTCCTGCGGGAACACCGAGCAGGTGGCATACAGCAATTTACCACCCGGGGCAAGCAGGCGCCAAAGCGAGGCGAGAATGGCGCAGCTGCGCTCGGCGCAGTGCGCGATGTCGCTCGCGCGGCGCAGCCATTTAACGTCGGGATGGCGGCGCGCCACGCCGGAGGCCGAGCAGGGCACATCGGCGAGGATCCGATCGTATGCGCGCCCGTCCCACCACCGCTCGGGCGAGCAGGCATCGCCGATCCGTATCTCCGCGCTCAGTCCCAAGCGCTCGAGATTGGGCGCAATGCGTGCCGCTCGGCGCGGGTCGATGTCGAGCGCGGTGAGCGCCACGTCGGCGAGCTCCAGCAGATGCGCGCTCTTGCCGCCCGGCGCCGCGCAGGCGTCGAGCACGCGCTGGCCACCCTGCGGGTCAAGCAGATGAGCGGCGCGCTGCGCGCCCAGGTCCTGGACCGAAACGCGGCCGGCCTCGAATCCGGGCAGGCGCGCTACCGGCAGCGGCCGCTCCAGCAAAAGCGCCTCGGCGCCGCAGTGGCGCGCGCCGACGCCCTGCTCCGCGAGCTCAGCTTGGTACGCCACCACGTCAGCCCGCCGCCGATTGACGCGCAGGCACATCGGCGGGTGACCGTTGCTAGCGTCGAGGACCGCGGCCCATGGCTCCGGGTACGCGGCGCGCACAAGTTCGATCCACCAAGCCGGATGCTGATGCATTGCCACCGGGTCACCCCCGAGCCGCGCCTCGATTGCGGCTCGCTCGCGCAAGAATCCCCGCAGTACGGCATTGACGTAGCCCTTGGCCGTCCAGCGTTCCAGCAGCACGCAAGCCTTCACCGCCTGGTCTACCACGGTGTGTTCGCCATACCGGCCAGACTCGAGCGCGTACAGCGCGCACCAAAGCAAGGCTTGTACGAGTGCATCCGGCGGTCCGCGGCGCGAGAGCGCTTCCACGATCGCTTGCACGCGTCCGTAGCGGCGCAGCGTGGCGTGCGTAAGATCGATCAGCGCCGCGCGAGAGCCACGCGTGATATCCGCCCCAAGGCGCTCGAACTCGTCGGCGAGGCTCTTGCCGCGAGCGACCTGCGCCACGACGCGCGCCGCCTGCGCGAGCTCAGCAGCGAGCGCCGCGCCATGCGTCATTCGAACCGGGCGCCGGGCGCAAGGCGCCGACCGCGCAGGAATTCGGCGGCCGGCATGCGCCGGCCGCCCGCCGGCTGCAGCTCCTCGAGCGACAGGGAACCGGAACCGCAAGCGACATGCAGCGCATTGCTTGAGCGCAGCACGCTTCCCGGCGCGCCTTCGCCCGCGACGACGCGCGAGCGCCACACCTTGACCGGCTCTCCGGCGAGATGTGCGAACGCTCCCGGCGCGGGCCTGAACGCACGCACCGCGCGTTCGAGCTCGACCGCCGGGCGCAGCCAGTTCAGCCGCGCTTCCGATTTCTCGATCTTGGCCGCATACGTCGCGCCGACCTGCGGCTGCGGCGCTGAACGCGCACGGCCCGCAGCGATGTCGTCGAGTGTTTCGAGCAGTGCGTCGGCTCCAAGCAGCGCGAGCCGATCGTGCAGCGTGCCGGAGTCGTCATCCGCCCCGATAGCGAGCCGCCGCTGCGCGAAGACCGGCCCGGTATCGAGCCCCTCGTCCATCTGCATGATCGATACGCCGGTCTCGAGGTCGCCAGCGAGCAGGGCGCGCTGAATCGGCGCGGCGCCGCGCCAACGCGGCAGCAGCGATGCATGCACGTTGATGGCGCCATGGCGCGCGACCCGCAGCACCGGCGGCGGCAAGAGCAAGCCGTAGGCGACGACGATCATGGCGTCGGCCCGGGCGGCACGCAGCTCCTCGATGATGGTGCCTGCGCGCAGGCTCTGCGGTTGCAGCACTTGCAGGCGGCGATCCAAGGCCAGGCTCTTGACGGCGCTTGCGCTCGCGCGCAGGCCGCGGCCGGCAGGCCGGTCGGGCTGCGTGAGCACAAGGGCGATGCTGTGGCCGGCGTCCAGGAGCCGGACGAGGGAGCGCTCCGCGAAGGCGGGAGTTCCCGCGAAGATTAGGCGCAGGAACGCGTCAGGCGGACTTGCGCAGCTGCTTGGCGAGCTTGGCGCGGATGCGCTGCTGCTTGAGCTGCGACAGATGTTCGACGAAGACTTTGCCCTTCAGATGGTCCATCTCGTGCTGAATGCACACGGCGAGCAAGCCTTGCGCCTCGAGCGTGAACGCGTTGCCGTTGCGGTCGTAGGCGCGTACTTTGACGCGCTCGGCCCGCGGCACGAGCTCGTAGATGCCCGGCAGCGAGAGGCAGCCTTCCTCAATGTCCGATTCGCCGGTCGCTTCGACGATCTGCGGATTGACCAGAACGACCAGCGAGTCGCGGCGTTCCGAGACATCGACCACGATCACTTGCTTGTGCACGTCGACCTGCGTGGCCGCAAGCCCGATGCCGGGCGCGGCGTACATCGTCTCGGCCATGTCGGCCACCAGTTTTTTCAGACCATCATCGAATACGGTAACCGGCGCCGCCAGCTTGTGGAGCCGGACGTCTGGGTAGCGGAGGATGTTCAAGATCGCCATCTGAAGCCAAATTTATTTGCAAATTGAATAGATTATATGGAGAATCTCAGGCGCCATATAAGCTATTGGAAAAAAGGCCGATCCACGAGCCGCAAAAAACAACGAGGCGGGGTCAACATGGTCCAGCAATTGCGTAAGTCTATCACAGCACTCGCTTTCTTCGCGATCTCGGCGACCGCCTGGGCCCAGGCGCCGAGCGCGCCGCTCACGCTGCGGCCCGACGCTCCGGACCGTTACGTCGTGGTTCCTGGTGACACCTTATGGTCCATCGCGCAGCGCTACACCGATTCGCCTTGGCGCTGGCCCGAGCTCTGGGGACTCAACCGGGACGAGATCCGTAACCCCCACCTGATCTATCCGGGATACGTGATCGTGCTTGACCGTGCCCGCGGCCGGCTAAGCATCGGCGGCGAGCCCACGGGCGCTCCGACCGGCGAGCCCACGGGCGCTCCGACCGGCGAGCCCACGGGCGCTCCGAGCGGCGCGCCGAGTGGCGCACCTGCGGGCGCCCCGACAGAGGCGCGCACGCCGTCAGGCACGGTGAAGCTCGGCCCACGCGTGCGCGTCGAGTCGCTCGCGAAGGACGAGATTCCGAGCATCCCGTCGTCGGTGATCGAGCCGTTCCTGTCGAGGCCGCTGATCATCGAGCCCGACGGCCTCGACAAGGCGCCGACGATCGTCGGCACGCAAGCCGACCGCGTGGTCCTCGCTGCAGGCAACCGTGCTTACGTGCGCGGCATCGGCGGCTCGCAGGAAGAGAGCTGGTACGTATACCGGCGCGGCGTGCCGTTGGTCGATCCAGACAGCAACCAGACGCTCGCCTATGAAGCGATCTACCTCGGCACGGCGCGACTTCAACGCGGCGGTGAGCCGGCGACGGTGGTGCTCACGAGCGTCGCGCAGGAAGTCGGTGCCGGCGACAAGCTCGTCGCCGCCGGCCGGCCGCAGCCGATCAACTACGCGCCGCACGCTCCCCACAGCAAGATCCATGGCCGAGTGATCGGCATCTACGGCAGTCTGGGCAAGGTCGGCGAAGCGGGCCCGCAGTCGATCATCAGCATCAACAAGGGCGCGCGCGACGGTTTGGAAGTCGGCCACGTGCTCGCGCTTTATTCCCTTGGCGGCGCAGTGCGCGATGTGTCGAGGCCTAGAGGCACGATCAAGCTGCCCGACGAACGTGCAGGCCTGGCCTTTGTATTCCGTGTCTTCAACCGCGTGTCCTATGCTCTGGTCATGAACATCACGCGGCCGGTCAGTCCGCTCGACGTCGTACAAACGCCCTAGCGAATCGAGCCTCGCTGCGGTATGAGACCCGATCCGGACCTTGCGGGCTGGCTGCAGCTCTCGCTTACTCCGGGCCTCGGCGCCGCCACGCTACGCAATCTGCTGCGTAAGTTCGGTCTGCCGCGCGAAGTGCTGGCGCGCACGCGATCGGAGCTTTCTGCTTTCCTCGCGCCCGAGAGCCTCCAGGCGCTCGAGTCGCCGGGCGTGCGCGACGCCGTCGCCCGCGCGCTTGACTGGGTCGCCGCGGATGCGCATTACGTAGTCACGCTCGCCGATGAGTCTTATCCGCGTGCCCTCCTCGAGATCGCGGATCCACCGGCTGTGCTTTATGCGCACGGTCGCCTCGAGTTGCTGCAGCACCCGGCGCTCGCCATCGTCGGCAGCCGCAACGCTTCCGCTCAGGGCGAAAGCAACGCCGAGCAATTCGCCCGAACACTGAGCGATGCAGGTCTTACGATCGTCTCGGGGCTCGCGCTCGGCATCGATGCTGCTGGGCACCGCGGCGGTCTGGCGGGCGCGAGTTCCACCATTGCGGTGCTCGGCACGGGCGTCGATGTGGTGTATCCGAACCGCAACGCCGAGCTGGCGGCCGAAATTGCGCGCCGCGGCCTGCTGGTCTCGGAATTTGCGCTCGGCACACCGGCCATCGCGCCTAATTTTCCGCGCCGCAATCGCCTGATCAGCGGTCTCGCACGCGGTTGCCTGATCGTCGAAGCGGCGATCGCTTCAGGATCTCTCATCACGGCGCGCTGCGCCGCCGATCAAGGGCGAGACGTTTTCGCCATTCCGGGATCGATCCACTCGCCGCTCTCGAAGGGTTGTCACGCGCTCATCAAAACGGGCGCGAAGCTCGTCGAATCAGCCGACGACGTGCTTGCGGAACTGGCAGGGTTCCATCCGACCGCTCGTGCAAGCACGCTTGCGGGTGCGCCCGCCGCCGATACGGGCCTGCTCGCCGTCATGGGACACGATCCGGTGGACGTGGACTCCCTTTGCGCGCGGGCGGGCCTTTCGCCAGAGGAGGTGACTTCGCAGCTGCTGCGTCTGGAGCTCGATGGCCGGGTAACCGCGCTGCCGGGAGGGCTTTACCAGCGCCTGGAGAAGGCGCACCGCGGGTAAACGCTTAGCCGCGCTCCCGCGTTAATAAGAAAGGAGTGCCCATGTACGACATCTTGGCTTATCTCTTCGAGAACTGTCAGCAGGCCGAGCTCGCCGATGATCGCGAGCGCGTGGTGCGCAAGCTCTCGGCAGCGGGCTTCGAAGACTCGGACATCAGCGAGGCGCTGCACTGGCTCGCAGGAGTGCTCAGCGCGCCGCGCGGCACGAGCCGCGAGCTGCCCGATGCCCGCGCGAGCTTCCGGGCCTTTGCCCCGCGCGAGCTCGCCAAGCTCGACGTCGAATGCCGCGGCTTTCTGATCACCCTCGAGCAGTCGGGCATTCTTACGCCGGAGACGCGCGAACTCGTGCTCGAGCGCTCGCTCGCCGCTTGCGGCGCCGCGCTGTCGCTTGATCAGCTCAAACTCATCGTGCTCATGGTACTGTGGAACCAGCAGACTTCCACCAGCCGGCTGCTGGCCGAAGATCTCTTTAGCGCAGCGCATACTCGGCTACCCAACTGATTGATTCTTCGCGCGCGCACGCGCGCGCGTAGCAAGCGCATGGCGCTTGCACCGGTTGAAGCGGCCGCGGCTTTGCACTTATGATCTGCGGCCTTTCGCCGGCATGGCCAAGAAACTCATCATTGCAGAGAAGCCGTCGGTGGCGGCCGACATCTCGCGCGCGCTAGGCGGCTTCGCGCGCAAAGGCGACTACTTCGAGAGCGACCGATATGTGCTGTCGTCGGCCGTGGGGCATCTGCTTGAGCTCGCGGTGCCGGAGGAATACGAGGTCAAGCGCGGCAAGTGGTCGTTCAAGCATCTTCCGGTCATCCCGCCGCGCTTCGAACTCACGCCGCTTGAGAAGACCGAGCAGCGCTTGAATCTGCTGCTACACCTGATGAAACGCAAGGACGTGACTTCGCTCATCAACGCATGCGATGCCGGGCGCGAGGGCGAGCTGATCTTCCGCTACCTCGTGCAGCACGCGCGCATCAAGAAGCCGATCGAGCGCCTGTGGCTGCAATCGATGACCCCGCAGGCGATCCGCGAGGGCTTCTCGAAGCTGCGCCCGGACCGCGAACTGCTGCCGCTCGCCGACGCGGCGAAGAGCCGCTCGGAGGCCGACTGGCTGGTCGGCATCAACGGCACGCGCGCGATGACTGCCTTCAATTCCAAGGAGGGTGGCTTCTATCTCACCACGGTTGGCCGCGTGCAGACGCCGACGCTCGCCATCCTGGTGGAGCGCGAAGACAAGATCCGCGCCTTTACGCCGCGCGATTACTGGGAAGTGCACGCGCGCTTCGGCGCCGAGGCCGGCGAGTACGAGGGCCGCTGGTTCGATCCGGCATTCAAGAAGCAGGACGATGGCGAGCTCAGGCCCGAGCGGCTGTGGCGTGCCGAGCAGGCAGCGGCCGTGGTACGAGCGTGCCGCGGCAAGAAGGGCATCGCTACCGAGGAGACCAAGCCCGCAACGCAGCTCTCGCCGCTGCTCTTCGACCTCACCAGCCTGCAACGCGAGGCGAATGCGCGCTTCGGCTTCCCGGCGCGCATGACGCTCGCCCTCGCGCAGGCGCTCTACGAGCGCCATAAGGTGCTCACCTACCCGCGCACGGATTCGCGTGCGCTGCCGGAGGACTACCTCGGCAGCGTCAAGGACGCGCTCGAGGCGCTCGGCGCTCAGCAGGGCTTCTCGCCGTTTGCGCGCCAAATCTTGAAGCAGGGCTGGGTCAAGCCGAACAAGCGTATCTTCGACAACAGCAAGGTCTCCGACCACTTCGCTATCATTCCGACAGTTCAGGCGCCGAAGCACCTGAATGAGGCAGAGCAAAAGCTCTACGACATGGTGGTACGGCGTTTCCTCGCAGTGTTTTTCCCGGCTGCCGAATATCTGCAGACCACCCGGATCACGCGCGTGAACGAGCACCCTTTCAAGACCGAGGGCCGGGTGCTGCAAAACCCGGGCTGGCTTGCGGTCTACGGGCGCGCTGCGGGCGAGGACGCGCAGAACCTGCCCGCGATCTCCGCGGAGGACAAGGTCAGCGTGCTGCAGGTCGAGGAGAAGGCGAACCAGACAAAGCCGCCGCCTCGCTATACGGAAGCAACGCTGCTTTCTGCGATGGAGGGCGCGGGCAAGCTGGTGGAGGACGACGAGCTGCGCGCGGCGATGGAAGCGAAGGGACTCGGCACGCCGGCGACGCGCGCGGCCATCATCGAAGGGCTGATCCGCGAGGGGTACGTCAACCGCGAGGGTCGCGAGCTCGTGCCTACGCCGAAGGCGTTCTCGCTGCTCTTCGCACTGCACATGCTGCATCTGGTCGAGCTCGCCTCGCCGGAGCTCACCGGCGAGTGGGAACACAAGCTGAAGCTGATCGAGGCTGGCAAGCTCACGCGGGACGAATTCATGAAGCAGATCGACGAGCTCGTGCGCAAGATGGTCGCGGTGATCAAGCACGGCGAGATTCCGGACGTCGTCTACGCCACGGTTCCCGCGCCGTGCCCCAAATGCGGCGGCGTGGTGCAGGAGAACTACCGCAAGTTCCAGTGCCAGAAGTGCGACTTCGCGATCTGGAAAGTCACCTCCGGACGCGAGTGGTCGCCCGAGGAGGTGGCCGAGCTCATCACCAAGCGAGTGGTCGGACCGCTGACCGGTTTTCGCAGCAAGCAGGGCCGCCCGTTCAGCGCGCTCGTGCGCCTGACCGAGGACCTGCGTCCCGAGTTCGACTTCGGGCAGGACCGCGGCGGCGACGCCGAAGAGGCGCCCGATTTCAGCGGCCAGGAGCCGCTTGGCCGCTGCCCGAAGTGCGGCGCGCGCGTCTTCGAGCATGGCATCACCTACAGCTGCGAGAAGGCGCTCGGCCAGAAGCGCACGTGCGATTTCCGCTCGGGGCGCGTGATCCTGCAGCAGCCCGTCGAGCGCGAGCAGATGAAGAAGCTTCTCGCCACCGGGCGCACCGATCTCCTCACCGGCTTCGTCTCGAAGAAGGGACGGCGCTTCAAGGCGTTTCTCGTAAAGACGCCGGACGACAAGATCGGCTTCGAGTTCCAGGCGCGGGCCGCCAAGGACAAGCCCGAAGAAGCGAAAAAGCGCCGCCGCGCCGCTTAGACGTCCAAGTTGCGCACGCCGAGCGCGTTCGATTCGATGAAGGCGCGGCGCGGCTCGACCTCGTCGCCCATCAGCTTGGTGAAGATCTCGTCGGCGGCGATGCCGTCCTCAATTTGCACCTTGAGCAGGCGCCGCGCCTCGACGTTCATCGTCGTCTCCCAGAGCTGCTCCGGGTTCATCTCGCCGAGGCCCTTGTAGCGCTGCAGCGTCATCGATTTCTCGACTTCGCCGAGCAGCCAGCGCATCGCTTCGGAGAAATCGCGCACCGGCTGGCGCTTGTCGCCGCGCTGCACATAGGCCCCATCGCCGATCAGCCCGGCGAGCATCTGGGCGGTCTGGCGGATCTGCGCGTAGTCGCCGGAATGGACGAACTCGGTGTCGATGGTGCTCATGCGCACGTTGCCGTGGCGCGTGCGTTCGATGCGCACCTGGTAGCGATCGGTCTTCTGGTCGAAGTGCGGCGCGACCGCAATGCCCTCGCCGCCGATCGCGCTCTCCAGGGCCTCGGCGGAAGCCTCCGCGGTATCGCGGCGGCTAAGCTCGATCTGCACGCCGCGCAGGATCGCCTGCAGCGCGTCGCGGTCGATGAGCCGCGACACGCGCTCGATCACTGCCTCGGAAAGCAGATACGATTTCGCGAGCTGCGCGAGCGGCTCGCCCGCAATCGGCTCGGCACCGGCGCGCGGATAGAGCGCGGCGTCGACCAGCGCCTGCTTGAGCATGAACTCGTTCAGCTCGTGCTCATCCTTCAGGTAGCGCTCTTCCTTGCCGAGCTTCGCTTTGTACAGTGGCGGCTGCGCGATGTAGATGTGGCCGCGCTCGACGAGCTCGGGCATCTGCCGATAGAAGAAGGTGAGCAGCAGCGTCCGGATATGCGAGCCGTCGACATCGGCATCCGTCATGATGATGATGCGGTGGTAGCGCAGCTTCTCCGGGTTGTATTCCTCCTTGCCGATGCCGCAGCCGAGCGCGGTGATGAGCGTCGCGATCTCCGCTGAAGAAAGGAGCTTGTCGAAGCGCGCCCGCTCGACGTTGAGGATCTTGCCCTTGAGCGGCAGGATCGCCTGGAAGCGCCGGTCGCGGCCCTGCTTGGCGGAGCCGCCCGCGGAATCGCCCTCGACGAGATAGAGCTCGCACTTCGCCGGGTCGCGCTCCTGGCAATCGGCGAGCTTGCCCGGCAGCCCCATGGAGTCGAGCACGCCCTTGCGGCGCGTCATCTCGCGCGCCTTGCGCGCCGCCTCGCGTGCCGCGGCGGCTTCGACGATCTTCACGGTGATGGTGCGGGCATCGACCGGATGCTCATCGAGGAACTCGCGCAGCTTCTCGGCAACGATTTCCTCGACCACCGGCCGCACTTCGGAGGAGACGAGCTTTTCCTTGGTCTGTGACGAGAACTTGGGCTCGGGCACCTTCACGGACAGCACGCACGCGAGGCCCTCGCGCATGTCGTCGCCGGTCGTCTCGACCTTCGCCTTCTTCGCGAGCTCGTTTTCCTCGATGTACTTGTTCAGCACGCGCGTCATCGCCGCGCGCAACCCGGTGAGGTGCGTGCCGCCGTCCTTCTGCGGAATGTTGTTGGTAAAGCAGAGCACCGACTCCTGATAGGAGTCGTTCCACTGCATCGCCACCTCGACCGTGATGCCGTCCTTGATGCCGCGGTCAACGAACACGGTGGGGTGCAGGACGTTCTTCGCCCGGTTCATGTACTCGACGAAGCCCTGCACGCCGCCGGCGAAGGCGAAGTTCTCCTCTTTCCCGGTGCGCTGGTCGATGAGCACGATGCGCACGCCGTTGTTGAGGAAGGAGAGCTCGCGCAGCCGTCGGGCAAGAATGTCGTAGTGGTAATCGACGTTGCCGAAGATTTCCCTGGAGGCGAGAAAGTGCACTTCGGTGCCGCGGCGCTCGGTGACGCCGGTGACCTTGAGCGGCGCGACGGCATCGCCGCCGCGGAACTCCATCTGGTGCACCTGGCCATCGCGCCAGATCGTGAGGCGCAGCCACTCCGAGAGCGCGTTCACCACCGACACGCCGACGCCGTGCAGCCCGCCGGAAACTTTGTAGCTGTTCGAGTCAAACTTGCCGCCCGCGTGCAGCTCGGTCATGACGATCTCGGCAGCCGAGCGCTGCAGCGTATCGTCCTGCTTGATGCCGGTGGGAATGCCGCGACCGTTGTCGATCACCGAGATCGAGTTGTCGGTGTGAATGGTGACCGTGATCTCGTCGCAGAAGCTGGCGAGCGCCTCGTCGACCGAGTTGTCGACCACCTCAAACACCATGTGGTGCAGGCCTGTGCCATCGGAGGTGTCGCCGATGTACATCCCGGGGCGCTTGCGCACCGCCTCAAGGCCCTTCAGGACCTTAATCGCGTCCGAGCCGTAGTCGCCGCTTTCGCCGTTGCCCTTGTTCTCAGACATTTCTGGCTCTAGATCCTCATCGGCATGACGACGTACTTGAAGCCCTTTTCGCTCTCGTAACTGATGAGCGCGCTCGACGAGGCGTCGCCGAAGGCGCATTCCAGCTCGGCGCCGGGCACGTTGTTCAGCACGTCGAGCAGATAGTTGACATTAAAGCCGATGTCGAGCGCATCACCGTTGTAGCTCACCTCGAGCTCCTCCTGCGCCTCCTCTTGGTCGGCGTTTGAGGAAATGATCTTCAGGCTGCCGTCGCCCAGCACCCAGCGTACGCCGCGGAATTTCTCGTTCGAGAGGATCGCTGCGCGCTGCAGCGCCTGGCGCAGCGGCTCGCGCTCGGTACGCAGCCGGTTCCTGTGCTGCGCGGGTATGACGCGCGTGTAGTCCGGGAACTTGCCATCGACCAGCTTCGACACGAGATCGATCGCACCAAAGCTGAAGGCCGCTTGCGTGGCGGACAATTCGATGCGCACTTCGTCCTCGGTGTCGGTCAAGAGCTTGGTCAGCTCAAGCACCGTCTTGCGCGGCACGATGGCTTCCTGGCGTGGCAGGCTTGCGGGCAGCTCGAGTGAGCTGAATGCGAGCCGGTGCCCGTCGGTGGCGACCAGGCGCAGCTCGCCGCCGCCGACCACCATCAGCAGTCCATTCAGGTAGTAACGGATGTCCTGCTGCGCCATGGCGTAGTGCACAAGTCCCAGGTGCCGCCGCAGCAGGTTCTGCGGCAATGTGAAGCGCGCCGGCTCTCCGGCCGCCTTGGCGAGCCGCGGGAAATCCTCGGCGGGCAGCGTCTGGAGAGTAAAGCGGCTGCGACCTGCCTTTAGCAGCAGGCGCTTGTCCTGCGCCTGCAAGCTCACTTCCGCGTCTTCGGGCAATGCACGCAGGATGTCCAGCAGCTTGCGCGCACCCACCGTGAGGGCGCGCGTCTCGCGCGAGCCCGCAAGGCCGCTGCGTGCAGTGATCTGGATCTCGATATCGGTCGCGAGAAAGGCGAGCGTGTCCGCTGCGCCATCGATCAGCACATTCGACAATATCGGCAGCGTATGGCGCCGCTCGATGATTCCGCTTACCGCGGCAAGCGGTGCCAGGAGCTCGTCTCGCTTTGCTTTGATCATTCTTCTACCTAACTAGTAGTAGCTAATAGGGCCACCATTCGCGCGGGAAAAAGCGCAAAAGGGCTTTGCGGGCAGTCGCTTGCCGTCATGCTGGAAGCGGGAAAAGCTGTGGAGCTGCGAAAAGACGCTGGGGACAGTTTGCGGCCGTGCTGCGCGCCGGGCCGCTTATTCACAAATTGCACGCGCTTCGTACACAGCTTGTTCCACCGTATCAACCCTTGAGCACCTGTTCGAGCACCAGATAATCGCGGTTCAGCGAGCTGTCACGGCTTCGCAGGCTGGCGATGGTCCGGCAGGCGTGCAGCACAGTGGTGTGATCGCGGTTGCCGAAGGCCTCGCCGATCTCGGGCAGGCTCATCTGCGTCAGATCCTTCGCCAGCGCCATTGCGACCTGACGGGGCCGCGCCACGTTGCGGCTGCGCTTTTTCGAGTGCATGTCCGAGATCTTGATCTTGAAGTACTCGGCCACGGTCTTCTGAATGCCTTCGACGCTGACCTGGCGGCTGTTCAGATTCAGGATGTCACGCAGGGCCTCTTTCGCGAGGTCGAGCGAGAGCTCGCGCCCAGTAAATCGCGCGAAAGCCAAGACCTTCTTGAGCGCCCCTTCCAGTTCGCGCACGTTCGAGCGGATATGCTTGGCGATGAAGAACGCGATCTCTTCGGACACGGGAACCGCCTCGGCTTCGGCCTTCTTCAGCACGATCGCCACCCGCATCTCGAGCTCCGGGGGCTCGATCGCGACGGTCAGGCCCCAGCCGAAGCGCGAGATGAGCCGCTCCTCCATGCCTGCGATTTCCTTCGGGTACGTATCGCAGGTGATGACGATCTGCTTATGCGCCTCGACCAGCGCGTTGAAGGCGTAGAAGAACTCCTCCTGGGTGCGTCCCTTGTTGGAGAAGAACTGGATGTCGTCGATCAGCAGCAAGTCGAGCGAATGGTAGTAGCGCTTGAAGTCGTCGAAGGATTTCTGTTGGTAAGCGCGCACCACATCGGTGACGTACTGTTCGGCATGGATGTAGCGGATGCGCGCCTGCGGCCGCCCGTCGGCCACCTGATTACCGATCGCCTGGACCAGATGCGTCTTGCCGAGCCCCACACCGCCGTAGATGAACAGCGGGTTGTACGAGATGCCGGGATTCTCGGCCACCTGGATCGCCGCCGCGCGCGCCAGCTGATTTGCCTTCCCGGTCACGAAGCTGTCGAAAGAAAACCCCCGATTGAGCCGCGAGCGCTCCTGCACCACGGGTTCTGCTGCGGCGCGCGCCACCGGCGCCGCCGGGCGCTGGCTCGGTTCTCCGCCGCGCGCCAGCACCAGGCGCAAGCCCAGCTCGCGCCCGCACGTTTCCGCCACCAGCCGTTCGATGCGTGCCGCGAAGCGCTCGCGCACGAGCTCGAGCACGAAGCGGTTGGGTGCCGTGAGAATCAGCGCGTCTTCGGATGCGCCGGACTCGGGCGCCAGGGGCCGAATCCAGGTATTGAACTGTTGCGCGGGCAACTCCTGCTCAAGACGACGCAAGCAGGCGTCCCAGAGGTTTTGCATCTTTTGGTTGGCCTAAAGCGAGTTCGAATTTTACCTTGGACGCGATGGGTTATCCACAGCGCGCGCGGCAGGTTTTTTCGATTTGACAACGCGCTCAGCAGCACGCTCTAATACCGCCCTTTTCGCATCGGGGCAGTCCATGAAGCGCACTTACCAACCGTCCAAGACGCGCCGCGCACGCCGCCATGGCTTCCTCGTGCGCAGCCGCACGCGCGGCGGACGCGCGGTGTTGCGCAACCGGCGCGCGCGCGGGCGCCGGCGCGTCGGGCTGTAGCGGTTGTAGCGGCGCCAGGCAAGCGTTTCGGGCTCGATGCAAGTCGCCGCCTGCGTCGCAAGGCGCAGTTCGAGCAGCTGCTACGTGAAGGCGAGCGGCGCAGCCTTGGCGGCTACATGTTTTACGTTAGGCGCCGCGCTGCACGTGGCCCGCGCCTGGGAATTCTGATCTCGCGCCGGCACGCTGCCGCTGCCGTCGAGCGTAACCGCATCAAGCGATGTATCCGCGAAGCTTTCCGACTCGAGCAGGAAAACCTTGGGGGCATCGAGCTCCTGGTCCGGCCGCCCTACGGCGTGCGCGCCTCGCCCAGCATGATCAGGGATTTGCGCGAGCTGCTGCGGCGCCTGGCGGCGTGATCACGCCGGTGCTGCGCGCCCTGGTGCGCGCCTATCGTTGGTTCGTGCGTCCGGTTCTGCCGTCAGCCTGCCGCTTCCACCCGAGCTGCTCCGAGTACGCCGAGCAGGCGCTCGAGCGCCACGGCGCCTGGCGCGGCAGCGCGCTTATCCTGCGACGGCTTTGTCGCTGCGGGCCCTGGCACCCCGGCGGTTACGACCCAGTGCCTTGAGCATGGACACGCAGCGGCTCATTCTTCTGTTCATCTTCGGCTTTTCGGTCCTCATGCTGTGGGAGGCGTGGCAGCGCGAGCATCTGCCCAAGCTGCCCGCGCACGCCGAGCAACCCGCCCCGCCTAAGCCACCGACCGCCGCTCCTGCGCCGACTCCGGGCGCGATTGGCACGCCCGCAACCGCCGCGCAGAAGGGCGAGAGCATCGTCATCACCACGGACCTCGTCATCGCCGAGATCGACACGCTTGGCGGCACGTTGAAGCGCCTCGAGCTCCTGCGCCACAAGGACTCGGCGGACCCGGAAAAGAATTTCGTCCTCATCAGTCCCGCTCACCAGTACGAGGCGCAAGGCGGGCTCACCGGCGACGATGGACCGAACCATCGCAGCCTGTGGCACGCCGAGCCCGGGGCACGCACGCTGGCGCCGGGCGCCGATACCCTGCAGCTGCGTCTCAGGGCCCCGGGCAAGGACGGTGTGGAGGTGGAGAAGGTCTACACCTTCCGGCGAAATAGCTATGTCATCGATGTGGCGATGCGCGTGCACAACGGCGGGAGCGCCCCGGTCGCCACATACGCCTACTTCCAGCTCGCCCACGACGGCAAGCCGGAGGGCCAGCGCAACTCGGTCGCCGAGACCTTCGGCGCGCAAAGCTTTACGGGATTCGCCGTCTATAGCGAAGAGCACAAGTACCAGAAGGTCCATCCCGCTGATATCGACAAGGGCAAGGCCGATTACGTGAAACAGGCGAAGGACGGCTGGCTCGCCCTCGTGCAGCATTACTTCGTCTCAGCCTGGCTTGCGCCGCAGGGCGTGCAACGCGACTACTTGCTCGAGAAGCGCCAGGACGGCAGCTACGCGGGCCGTTTGCTCGTGCCCGTGCGTGTCGCGCCGGGAGCCAGCGCGATCGTGGAGGTACCGCTCTACGCCGGCCCGCAGGAAAAGCGACGGCTGGAAGCCGCCGCGCCGGGCCTGGACCTGGTCGTCGACTACGGCTGGCTCGCGATAATCGCCTGGCCGCTCTTCTGGCTGCTCGAGAAGCTGCACGCGCTCACGGGCAACTGGGGCGTGGCCATCATTCTTCTCACGGTGCTGATCAAGCTGATTTTCTTTCCGCTTTCGGCGGCAAGCTACAAGTCGATGGCCAAGATGAAGCTGATCACGCCGCGGCTTACCAAGATCCGGGAGATGTACGCGAACGACCGGCAGAAGATGAACCAGGCGATGATGGAGCTCTATAAGACGGAGAAGATCAATCCGCTGGGTGGCTGCTTTCCGATCCTGGTGCAGATTCCCGTCTTCATTGCTCTTTACTGGGTGCTGCTCGCCGCGATCGAGCTGCGCCATGCGCCATTCATCCTGTGGATCAAGGATCTCGCTGCGCTCGACCCGTACTTCGTGCTGCCCATCCTGATGACCGCCACCATGGTGCTGCAGACACGCATGAACCCTACGCCTCCCGACCCGGTGCAGGCCAAGATCATGCAGTTCATGCCGTACTTCTTCAGCATCTTCTTTTTCTTCTTCCCCGCGGGCCTCGTGCTCTACTGGCTGGTCAACAACATCCTTTCCATCCTCCAGCAGTGGCAGATTCAGCGCATGTTCGATCGCGACAAGCCTGCCCATGCCAAGCGATGAGGTAGTCCGCGACACGATCGCGGCGATCGCCACCCCGGCCGGTGGCGGCCGGGTCGGGATTTTTCGCAGCCCCGGAACCGCCCGGACCCCCACGCCCCGCGGCCCTCCCCGGCCGCCCCCCCGCC
>JACXTT010003874.1_pt1 | contig 22629 bp, 24 predicted proteins | sample 9270951 | NCBI WGS metagenome assembly JACXTT01 (sample SAMN15532306, study PRJNA645909) | rock metagenome | isolation source: weathered quartz diorite | place: Puerto Rico | collected 2017-06-21
CTGGCAGGGCAGATGCTTTCGCCAGCAGTTTCCTGGTTTCCGCGATCTCCTTTTTCAATTCAGGGTCGTCTGCCGAGTACTCTAGATAGCGCAGCAACAGCAAAGCTGCGCGCGGTTGTCGGTTCGAGGCTGGCTGAATTTGGCCTACGTCGGAGAAAGAGTCCTGTAGAAGAGTCAGAACCATTTCCACCTCCGCCCTGGTAAGACTCCTGTCAGAGATAACTCTGGCGATCGCAACAGCACCTTCATCACCTAGAGGCTTGTTTGAGAAGCTGATCGTAGAGACCCAGGCTTGCCGGTCGGCAGCAATGCGTTGGTTCGTCGCCATGGCCGCTGGTTTGTTCCCGTTCATCCGTGATTCCTGTCCTGCCAGGATGCTACTTGTAGCAATCGGCCCTTCTCAGTCGGGAAAGACCAGTGGTGCCCAGCGCTTCACCCTTCTTCACGGCCTCGGACAAGTTAAGGGCGACTTCACAGTGGCGGCTCTTTCTAGCCTCGGTGACATTGGCCTACTGGCGATGGACAACAAGGAACAAGCAAATTTCACGCAGCCGCTCATCGACTTCGCCCTCTTCCTGGCGACTGGCGCCGAGCGCGGTCGGTCTCAAATAAATGGGCAATTGCGGACCACGGGCACCGGCAGACCGGTCGGAATTATTACGACCATCGAGGGCCTCGCCAAAAAGGAGTTGCGGGCGCGATCGGTGGAGATCCAATATGGCGTGACCGGTGAGAGGATCCAACGGGGCCCGATCGAGGCGGAAATTAATAGACACCGTCACGAGATCGGATCGGCTCTTGTGAGGGTTCTTCAGCGCTATCTCCAACTGCGGAGAGAATCGCCTCAGGCACTGCCGAACCCGATACCCGAGTTCGAGGAGCATTTCACGGCCCTCTGTTACTTCCTCCTGGCCTTCGCTGATGTTGCACGCCAGCCTCGGGAATGGAGCTGGCGTCTGATTCAGGAGTGGGGTCTACAGCTCGCCAATCGCGAGGACGAAGGCGAGGAAGAGGATTTGGAGCAGCCGCTTCTCAGACTGCTAGACGAGCACGATAGCGGCACCCTGATCGATACCTACTTCACTACGGAAAGCCGCGAGTACGCAGGCAGGCGCGGCAGGCTCTACGTCACCACCGCAACCGGCGTGCTGACCATGCTCCAAAGACTGAGACTGGGCAATCTAGTATTGCCAAAAAACGCGCAGGGCCTTAGTCGGCGACTTGCCGACGCGAAGTTCCGCGCCTTCACCTTTTTCAAATCCGATACGGAGGGCATACCGCAATTGAAACGCACAGAAGGGAAGAAACCGATCGGCTTCTTTCGACCCACTGATGATAATGACTCATCATGATGGTGGCGCCGCGAGACATCGTCATTCCGTAACTCGTGTAGCCTGAGCCGGTTGACCATGATGATGACGATGATGACGATGAAATAAAGAAAAGAAAGAGAAGAAGAGAAACGGTGTCCTATAGCATTATCACGTGTCTATATGTTTCTGTTCGCCTAATATCGTCATTGCGTCATTCGATGGATTAATGCTGGGTGTTCAGCAACTTAACAATGACGCGCGAAAACAGGATGACGCACGCGGGTTGCGTCATTTGAAAAAATCGCGACTTCGCCGTGGTGTGTACACCCAGAGTTACGCCCACAGCGGCCGCCTCTAATATTGGGCTCCGGTAAACCAACTTGTGGCACCGTCGGCACGCCAGATCGGTGAAGGGCGGCGGCATGTAAAGCCGGAGGTAGCCAGTGCCGCACCGCGGGCGCGAGGCGTGCGCTGGCCGTGGCTACTGACTGGCTACCTGATTTGCCCTCACTTGCCACCAGATTCTGTCACCAGATTCACGGGCGCTGGCTTAGATAAGGCCATTGGTTAGGGCGAATCTTTGGGAGTGCTGACTACGAATTCGGGGACAGTCAACGGCGAGTGACACGGGTAGGGTTGCTTGTTTAGCGGGCGCCGATCGCGGGCTTCTTCTGGTCGGTGAACTTGAACGTCTAGCTCAGCGGATCGCATCGGAACCGCTTGTTGGGCCGACTGAGTGCATTTCAAATTGGATTCCAAGTGTATCTCCAATCGGAAATCGCTGCTCTTTATCCACTGCATCTGGCCGACCCATCTTCGCTTTGGACACTACTCGACTGGACACCGATCAAACTGCTGCTTTGGCACTCAAACTCTTAGAAGCATCAGGAGTACAGTTCGCGCTGCCTCGATGCACTGATTGATGCTGTAAATATAGTTGTTCGGGCGCACGACCACAGTCGGCACGCTCCCGCACCCACCGAAACACCTCGACAGTCCACTCGCCTCCTGAAACGCGGGCTGCGTCCGGCAGCACAACCGGATTGCTCAGACGAAGGAAGTATGGATACGCAAGCTCGGCGCGGATTGCTACATCGTAATGTTTTATTTTCTGGTGTTGCTGTGCGGGGCGAGGCTGGACAACTGCCGTTACTTGTGACGCACCGACGCGCCGGCCCGTCAAGAGATTAGTTATTGCAGCGAACTCTATTTTTTCATCCGAGTGTCGAACGATGAGTGGGCGCTCGCTAAAACAGACTAGCGCGTAGTGGACTTGAGGCGGCGAACTCAGATCGAAGCGACTGGTGACAATTGAGTGCTTTGGCAAAAGGAATGAGGCGCCGTCCAAACCTTCGCCAGCCACCCAGGCAGCGACCGCAGGCGGTGAAACATCCCTCAATTTGGGCACCGATTTGATTGGGCTGAAAAGCACCTCCGGGCGAGCGCTTCGGCGGAGAAGTTCACGGATCGACGGTCCCACGGCGTTGCCAATCCCCCAGATGAACAAGCCCCCGTTAGCAATCCTCTCCTTTTCTTTCCGGGCGAGAATGTGGTCCATGGGCTGGCCTGCCTCAGTACCGAAACGGGTCCAGCAAAAGCAGTCAGGCAGTGGCATCAGTTCGAGTGTAATATATACTATGCAGCAGTATTCAGTTTTATGCAAGAAAGTAATGCCGAAACCCTTCGCCAATTTATGGCGAAGGCTGGCTGGAGTCAAGAAAAACTCGCTAAAAAAGCGGGTGTTAGCCAGCCAACAGTATCGAGAGCATTGGCGAGACAAGCCGCGCGCAACTCCCGAGCACGGCACAGATTATTCAGTTTCATCCATAAATGGCGTCCGCCAGCGCGTGGACCGGGCCAAGGCATCGTCTTGCAAGCGTTTGAACGAATATGGGACGGATCAGAAGTTCACGCAAACGCGGTGGCAAGAATAATCGATGCGATGCAGGGGCTGAAGCCTGCTGAGAACGGAGGAGGAGTAGAATTCGGCTTGATGACGAGTGCGTCTCGTTTAAGACAACGCCTGAAGACTTTCGGCTTTGCGGACCCGGCGCTCGATGCGGCGTGGCCCTCATGGTGGAGCGACGACGCAGATGAATCACTATCCGCGCGAACTGAATTGCGCTTCTCCTTGGCCCGTAAGTTGGGCCTCGACCCGCGATCTCTTCTGGAGGACTCGGAACTACCACGATTTGTGTGGAGGGACGAAGCACGGTTCAAACGTCTACGAGGAGAAACCGAACTCGAAAAAGCCGCGATCACCTCGTTTGGATCGGTTCTAGGGGCCGCGTTAATCGCCGGATCGGTTCCTCGGTCAGAAATTACGAGCAGCGATCCGAAGAGGATACGCGATGTGATCCTGCGTAGCCAACAATGGGTCGACCTCCCAAATCTGCTCCTGAGCTGCTGGGCCATCGGCCTCCCGGTTATCCACTTGCGTGTCTTTCCGATGCTGCGCAAGAGGATGGCTGCCATGACTGTACGCCGAGGTAACCGCCACGCAATTTTGCTGGCGAAAGACGCTGTGTACCCAGCGAGCATTGCTTTTTATCTGGCACACGAACTAGCCCATGTGGTCCTCGGCCACCTCACCCGCGACAGCGCCCTCGTCGACCTTGACGACAATCAATTGACGACAGCCGACGCAGATCCGGAGGAGGCGGCTGCTGACACCTTTGCCCTTGAGCTGCTGACTGGTGAGCCGAGTCCTGTGGTCCTATCGTCTTTGACTCGCCGGTCTACGGCGAGAGCTTTGGCCGACGCAGCTCTAAATGCCGCCGATGAGCTCAGAATCGAACCTGGGACGCTCGCCCTTTGCTTTGGACACTCAACGAATGACTGGGCAGTCGCAATTCGCGCGATGTCATACATTTATTCGTCGGCTCGACCAGTCTGGGAGTTTGTCAACGGCATCGCCATCCGCGAGCTGTTGATTGATCAGATTCCGGATGATATTCAACCGTACCTTCGGGCCGTAATGGGTAATGTCGCATTAGCATGATCGCAGTAGTCGATAACGATATTTTGATCAAGGGTGCGTGTTATGGGCTGCTGGCTGAGCTAGTGCTACCAACTGGCACGGCAGGAGCGAATATTGGTGTATTAGGCGCCGCCCGATTCGTTGTGCCAAAGCAGATCCTTCGGAAGGCGCCCCAAAAGGGAGTGCCTGCCGCAGTTACCACGTTCGAAGATTTCGTGCGAAACTCATCGATCCTTGAACCGACTCCAATCGAGCAGGCTATGGCAGCGGACTTGGAGTTAGCCGCCCAGCGAGAGGGGCTTAACCTAGACATCGGCGAGAGCCAGTTGGTCGCAATCGTGTCCCTCCGATCGGTGCCACTTTTCTTAACTGGGGACAAGCGGGCGATCCGAGCGATTGAACAATTGCTTCGGCCCGACAACGGTTTGGCCGGTTTACGTAACCGCGTAAAATGTTTAGAACAACTCGTTCTGGAATTGCTGACAACCACCGGATCAATGACAGTTTTGCGATCGGCGATCTGCATAGAATTGCATATCGATAAGGTACTCACAATATGCTTCGCATGCCATAGCACAGAAATCAATCCACAGGAAGTTGTGCTTGGGCTCAGGAGCTATGTTGACGACCTTCGCCGTAACGCTCCGCAAGTACTCGCGTGGTAGATATTCTTGCTAAGATCGATTGCGTAGATAGACCGCGTATGGTTCGACGATCTGGGCCACCAAACCTATCTTTTTTACCAAAACGTTTTCGGCCGGCCGAGTCTCAAGGTCGGTCATCTCGAGACAAGCCTTGTCGACTCTGCCAGCGATATACTTCGCGCCAAGAGTCCCCATACTGTTTCCGATTGCTACCCGTGTTCTGTTCAGTGGCAACTCGAATTCAGCGGCCTGCAAATCTTTGATTGCTAATGCGTATCTGGAGCCTAGGACCTGGATTCCTCGGGGGACGGGTGTCCAGACGAGACCATCCGTCGAATATTCATCTGCGGCGATCTGTTCGGCACTATGCTTTGAATCCATCTCCTCCATACAAAGGTAAATAATGCCCCCGCGCCGTTCGTAACTTCTTGCAAACGGCTGGACCATTGTTTGGGGGTGACAGGTATTTCCTCCGTATCCCCAAAAGGCCATGCCTGCATCCTCAATCTCCTTGCGCTTTCGAGCGATAATATGCTCCAAGGATTCGCGAGCATGCGTCCCGACCTTCATGTACACGAGCCGCTGCCCCGACGTGAGTATTACTGGCGCTATATCGTTTCCCATAATTCAAATGAATACTCCTCTTCCGAGGCCTTGCCATAATCTAGGCGCTTTCTCTCACGGACGTACTTAACTCGGGGCGGGTTGTCTTGTCCGTAAAAGTGAGCCAGACGAGCGGGGTCGGTGATGGCGGTGCTGATCCCCCAGGTTGTCGCACGACTCGGCAGTGCCCTGAAAATTAAGTTGCACGACCGAAGCCCCGGCGCATCGTCTAGATGATAGGAGTGCAGCCGCGACATCATTCTTTGAACGTAGAAGCCAGACTCCAAGGCGTATGCTTGAACGTTGGCCAGCACTTGTTTTGGCCATTCTGGCTCTTTATCGTCGACACTCTCGTCGGCGATGACGGCCATTCCCTCGCCGCGATAGTTTGTTGCCTCCATTCCACGCTGCACAAAGGCCTTGACGCTTTCGCCTTGATTACTTGCTCCCCAAGGTGGATTTGTGTAAAAGCAATCGAAGTCTGTAGGACCAGGAAATGGATCGAGACAATTGTATAATTGAGCGCCAAGCGTCTCCAGGCGCTCCCTGTCAGCAAAGCGATTGACTGCGCCGCATATCCTCTCGTCAAAGTCATAAACCACGATTTGCGACGGGCCGTAATTAACTATTTTGCGCTCACGGAGGTACGCGACGCATACGCCGATTGCATCGCCATCACCGATAAATGCGAGACGCTTGCCATCGGCCCATTGAGCAACCAACTGGCTCTGCAGGACCATGTCTCCAGTCTTCATGTAAATCTGATCGAATTCCCGCAACGGGCGAGGGCGATTCTGCACGACATCGGAGATTGCGTTGATGGCGGCCCTAAGATCAATCTCTGTCATGTCGGCCATGCAGCCACATGATTAACGCAGCTTCTTGTCGGTAGGTTGTCACATCGCCAAAGCAGGGCTCCCGAACGCTCGGCAGTTAGCGCATCGAAAGACCAGATTGTAAAATCACGACCTCTGAGATTGAGCTAGGGAGGTTTATAGCCGATCCGGTCCTTTGGGGTCTTGAGGAGGATTAGGACCGATAAACGCTCTTGTCTCCGCGAACGGCCTCAGGACAATGCCCCGGCCTTGGGCGATCAGTTCCGCGAAGCCCCGGTCCAAGCAGGAATAGAACGTTAACACGCGGTACGTTCTGCGAGATCTCTGCGATCTTTCAACTGACTCTCAACGTCCGCTCTCGACGAATGCGGCCGGGCTCTCCCGCGTAACCCTAGAATCGAATGCATTTTCGACCAATCGGTCGGCTGGACCTGACCTGCGGTACCGCGGCGTCTCGCGCACAAAGCGCTCCAGGAACACTGGCAGACCATTTACCTCCACAAATTTCACGAGGATGCCCAGAAATTCGCGTTTTGAGTTCGCCGGCTTGCATTCGTGATTCTCCCATCGCTTTACCTCACGCACAGATGTGTTGAGAATCCGCGCAAGCTGTAGCTGCGAGAGGCCACACTCGCGCCGAAAACTGGCCACCTGATCGCAAATTCGATGTTCCGCCTCCGACAAGGGATGTCGGCGCGGCCAGCGCGGCCAGATTCTCCGCTCGCGTTTTGCCGGAGGTTGCACTTCAAGAGCGGGTATCCGGCTGGTGACCCCAGGCCCTTTTGCTGGCTGTAGTACCGCTGGGCTGGCGGGCTCCACAATACGAGTGACTTTGGCGCCGGCGTGCACAGAACTGCCAGTAGACGGAGTTGTCGGACGAAACGGTTCGGAGCCTTTGCCCGGCTCACTAAGACCACCCCACCACAGAGCCATTTATTTTCTCCGTCGCCGCAGGAAGCGAGTAGACTCAATTGTATCCTGTTCGAAAGATGGGAGACCTTCTCTACTGCGGTCCGCGGCTACTGGTTCGCTGCTTGCAAGAAGTCCGGCTGAATGAAGTAGCGCCCAACGCGCCCTTCTACCGCCGCGCATGGCGGAGAAGCAAACTTGAGTAGTCAGGCCATCAAGGTTTGCGGCGGCCGCGACCACCCCTCGGACATCGATATTGAGTTCGTAAGCTATGGCGACGACGGCGCCGAGAAACTTCGAATCGCCCAGACCGACTTCGCGACAGAGATTGGTCAGCGACATGTTCTTGCGGTCCGCTCGCCCGAGCACGTTCCAGCGCAACGCCACTTCGCGCACGTTCTCGTCTTCGCACAGCCGGGCTAACGCGATCATCGTGTCGATCCCGCCGCGAAGGTAGAACGCGAGATATCTTAGATTGTCGGTCAGAGCCAGGTACGGGGCGGGCCTTCGTTTTCGGCTCGGTAATGCATCGATTTATCCGGACAGCAGAACATTCGTTTCCGCGATCCTGCCGCGAACCCCTTCGCTGGGGCAACAGGTTCAGTGTGAAGCTCCTGCCCGCCATACGTCAACATATCGCCATCTTCTTGACCATATCGCCTAGGTCCTTTTTTTTCGCAGACCATCAGCCCGTTTCTGAACCATTTTGAACAATTCCGAGAGCGTAATCCCAAGTGCTTTGGAAATCTTCTGTAGATTGCTGAGGCTGACGTTTGCCTCGCCCCTCTCCAGAGTGCCCATATACGTGCGGTGAACGCCAGCAGCATCTGCAAAGCCTTCCTGAGAATACCCAGCCTTCTTTCGTAGCTCCCGAATCCGCTCTCCCAGGGCCACCTGCAATGCTGACTCCGCGTGTTCTTGCACGCTCCTGAGTTTCGGTGTAGGATACTGACGCGGTCTACATGCGTTACATAGACATGTTTTACATAGATAAGTAGATGCGAACGAAAGTACTCTTGTCGGGTAGAGCCGGGACCACGCCGGTCACACTCGGCCTCGCGAAAGGAACGAAGTTTGACCTGGGTCAGGAGGGACGACTACGTGCCTTGGATCGCGCACTCGGTCGCGAATTACTGCAAGTTTACGATGAACGCCAACCTTACGAGGGAGGTCTTTCACTGAGCGCGCCGAAAGTGCGTGCAATCTGCGTCGAGGGTGTCGCGCGGTACTTGCCGGACCGTGGGCGCCCCAGCGCTGTTGCGGAACGAGGAGGCGTGGTTTGGCAGAGCTAATAGTGCTGGTGTTCTTGGGCATTGGCCTCGCCATTTACGGCGCCTCGTTCGAACTCATGACCGCAAAGCGGTACCTTCCCGATCTGAGCTGGGTGGCCGGACATAAAGAACCAATCTGCCTCGCTTGTCCACAGCTTGACGACTCGCACCTCGTGCTGCCTCCGGAAAAATCCGAGGAGTTCAACCAGCGGGCCGAACTGGTGAGAGTCGAGTACGAAAGTTGCCTTAGCTCACCACGATATCCGAGCTCCGAAGCCCTGAAGCAGTTTGCAATAAATCCCGGCGTGCATTACGAAGACGATCCGCTCAACCTTCGCTCCGACGACGAGATCCGGCAAGTGAAGAAAAAACAGTATTGTCAAAAAAGAGCGGGCGATCGTTGGGATCACGAATTTAAGCTTGCAGCCGGAGTTTCTGAATTCCACTACAACCCGTTGTTTGGCTATCGAGAGGCCCGTCAAAGGTGGAATATGACGTGGAAAAGTCAACGCTTTCGGGCAGCCTGGGACATCGGTTTCGGTGTGTCGCTGAATATCGTTGGCGCATTGTGGATGCTCGTGAGTGCTGCAATGCTCTGGGTCGGTCTGGTAGACAGGATCGGTGAGATGTGCCCAAACGGCAGACCTGTCCCCCATTGAAGCCGAGAGTCGCTGACAATGAGAAAATGAGCTGATTGGTATCGCTCAGCGATTTGGGCCGCTCCGCTCTCTACAACCAGTTGATCCGGTGGTTGACACGGTGGAAATTACACACCCTTATCTGCCCTCATTGCAAAACTGAATTCGATCCAACCTTGTCGCCCCCATGAGGCCAGTCGATTGAACACATGAATTCCGGCAGACGCTAACAGGTGGCGCGCGGAAAGCGAAAAAAGCGCGTTTTATCAGCCCGTGCGGAAAGCGTTGGCAATCCGATAAAGAATCGCGCCCTTGCGCTATGCGTCCTTGGTGCCGAACATCGGCGAAGGTTGAATGCCGCCCAGGCTCTTGGGCGCAACGGCGCGCATGAAATCCGATTGATTAAGTGGTGAGCAATCGAGGCGTTCACGCCACGGGGAGAAAGATTCGGCCGGCTCCGTAGACGGCAAATGCCACGATCCCACACGTCCATATACGACCTCTCATGGGCCCGTCATGCCAGAACAATCCAGCGAGCATCGCGAACGCCAGCGGACTCAGAGCATTGAAACCGAGCGCTTCGCTCCAGTGACCCTTCGCTATAGCGAACATTGCGCGGGTGAGACCGCAGAGAGGGCAGGGACGCCCTGTGAGCCAGTGGAATCCGCAAAGCTGGAACGCAGGCTTCGCCGGAGGTTCGAAATACCATAGAAACGCCAGCAGCAACACACCCGCCACCACACGGAGCAGGACATTGCGCGGCAATTTTGCTGCCACAGTTATCAAATGATTTCCACAGTGCTTGGTTCGAAGCCGACGATCTCTTTGTACGCGACAGTGATCGCGGCGAACGTCACCGGCATCGTCACCAACAGCCCGACAATACAGCACAGCAGTCCGACCAGGTTCAACCCAGCCATCGCCAGCAGGAATATTGTGAAGCCGAAGTAATCATTCTTCACGACCGCGTGGCTCGCTTGCATCGCAGGCCAGAAGTCCATCCGCTTGTCCACGATGAACAGGTAAGTGAACTTGTACATGGCAGCGAGGACTAAGCCAGGAATGATGCAGAGAAGCGTTCCGCCGACGACAAACAGCGAGATGAGGAGCGACGCCACCAGGGTGGGTACGAAATAATCGAAGCCCTTGAAGAGGTCGGCTAGCTCGGCCGGGCGGTTCAGCGTTTTCTTTATGCAGAAGATGTGGAAGCCGGCGAGTAATGGGCCTTGCAAAATCAAGGGCACCGCTCCGTTGAGGACCATTACGACAAGGGCGAGCAGAACGTAATTGCCCATGTCAGCGTTCACCATTCGCCACCCCTCCCCGATCCAATGGCCCGTTTGCGATTGCACTCCTGCGGGAGGCGTCCAGGCAACCAGAGGGGCGGTGGCGGACGCAGCAGCTGCGAGCGACTGCCCGCACACAGGGCAAACCTGTACGTCGGAGCTGATTTGGGAACCGCATTTCGTGCAGAACATTTAGTCTGGGATTCCCTTGCTGGGTTCCAGGGTAGATGCGAGTATACACTACGCGCGACTCTGCAATTGCCTCTGGTTCTGAGGAGAAAGAATAATCGCCCGACGCCCCCCGCAATTCACTAGCGACGCTGGAAATCGCGATCCCGCAGCGCTTCCATATCAATTGTGATATCGATGTCGTTGCCCATCACAATTCCACCCCGATCCGCGCTTCTGGGATCAACCTAAAACAGTTCGCCGCTGATCTCGACCGGGCGATTCGAGAGTCGCGGCAGGCATAATCTGAGCGCTGTTATCGACGAGGATTACCAGCGTGGAGCGAGATGCGCGCCGAGTTCTATTCGTGCCGCAGGGCGACCATCGGATCGACCCTCGTTGCCCGGCGGGCTGGCACATAACACGCTATCAGGGCAACCGCGGTCAAGACGAGCGCCACGATCGAGTACGTCACGGGATCAGTGTTCTTGACGCCAAAGAGGAACCTGGCAATCAGACGGGTTAGGGCGAGCGATGCGGCGGCACCCGCGGCCAAGCCGATAATGGTCATCTTGACCCCTCGGCCGATCACCATCCGCAGCACATCCACGCGTCTGGCGCCCAGAGCCACCCGCAGGCCAATTTCATGCGTGCGCTGGGCAACCACATACGACATTACGCCGTAGATTCCCACGGCCGCCAGAACCAGGGCCAAACCGCCGAATATCCCGAACAGGGTCATCTGGAATCGAGGAAACGATGCGGAATCTGCGAGTCCCTGCTCCATGCTCTTAACCTCGAAAAGAGCTTGGTCCATGTCAATTTCCGCCACCGCCTTTTGCAGCGGAACCACTAGGTTCATCGGATTCGCTGCGGTCCGCAGCGTGATGCTCTTCCAAGTATGGTAGGAGTACGTACCTCCCGGATAATCCAACCCATGCTGATGGTACGAGCCGTACATGATGGGAAATGGATCTGAACCGAAACCGAAGTGTCGGACGTCGCCCACCACGCCTACGATTTCCCGCGGCCGGTTCTCTTCTAGGGTCAGGTCTGAGCCTTGTAAGATTTTTGTTTGGACCATCTTGCCGATTGGATCTTCATTCGGGAAGAACCGCCGGGCCAGAGTTTCGTTGATGTCCACCACCCAAGCAGATCCCTCGTTGTCCCGCTCCGTCACATAGCGACCCTTCCGCAATGGGATATCCAGGCTGCGGAACAGACCGGCGCTGACTTCGTTATAACCAGCCTCCGGCTCCTGCCCCGAGGCCGTAGCAGGCCGGCCGATAATCCGAAATGTCCGTTGCTCAATGTCGCCTGGAGGCGCGGTGTGGCTGATCCCCGCGGCGAGCACCCCTGGAAGCCGCTCGATGCGGTCGAGAAGCTGCTGGTAGAAGATATCCCCTTGCGGCGTAATGGTCTTCATGATGCCAGGTTTACCAGGACTGTCGTACCAAAACTTCGGCCCATCGAGAAATATGTCAGCGCTCAAGACGTTCCGGGGGTTGAAGCCGAGATCCACCTTGTGCATCCGGATAAAGCTGTTGATCATGAGACCCGCTCCCACGAGCAGCACAATGGCGAGAGCAATCTCAGAGACCAACAGAAAGCTTTGTCCGCGCTGACGCGAGATGCCGGACGATTGTCTGCCAACCGCTTTCAGCGATTCGTGTAGATCGGTCTTGGACGTGCGAAAAGCTGGGGCCAGACCAAACAGAATACCCGTCAGTACGGAGACGCCAAGAGTGAAAGCAAGTACTCGCAGATCCAGGCTGAGGGACACCGACCGAATCCATTCCATGGGCGCCGCGGAAATCAAAATTCGCATGCCCCAAAATCCGATCAACACGCCCGTACCTCCACCGACGAGCGCGAGCAAAGTGGCCTCGGCCAATAACTGCCGGATCAGGCGCCACCTGGCGGCTCCCAGTGATGCCCGGATCGCCATCTCCCGCTGTCGCACGGCGCCACGGGCCAGGAGAAGGTTTGCCACATTCGCGCACGCGATGAGCAGAATGAAGCCCACTGCACCCAGCAAGAGATAGAAGTATCCCCGAATTTCCCCGACAAACCCTTTTTGGAGTGGTTCGAGTCGAATGCTCCATTCGGCATCCGCATCCTGGCGTTGCTCCATGCCGTGTGCGATGGCCGCCAATTCCGCTTGGGCCTGTTCCAGCGTCACGCCGGGCTTGAGGCGGCCGATCTTAGGTAACCAGCGGATTTGCAATGACCACGCCGGATCTATGGCAAGCCACACGTCGATGTGCATGTCCCAGGGGAGGATCGAGAAGCCGGGCGGGAGTACACCGACAATGGTCTTCTTGTTGCCGGCAATGACCACGGTTTGACCCAGAATGCTGGGGTCGGCCGCAAAGGTTCGTCGCCACAGATTCTCGCTGATGACGACCGTTGTACCCTGGCCCTTTTGAATCTCCTGCAGAAATAGTTGGCCTCGAAACGGCTTAACACCCAGCATGGAAAAGAAATTAGTTGCACAATAGCCTTCATTGACGCGCTCCGCCCGGCCGATACCGGAGAGAGTCACCGGGTCGCCATAGAATCCTGTCTGGGAGAGATCTTGCAGTGTCTGGCTATGCTTCTTCCATTCGAGCATGGCAGCCATCGTCGGGACACGCCGCTTTTTCTTTTTCAGCTTCGTCTCAGTTATCATCACCAACTGGTCGGGGTTCTGAACGCGCATCGGGCGAAGTACGAGCGCGTTCATCAGGCTGAAGATGGCAGTATTGGCGCCGATTCCCAAGGCCAGAGTCGTGATGGCCACGGCGGTGAAGGCTGGGCTCTTGCTCAGCATGCGAACCGCGTAGCGCAGGTCCTGCCACAGAGTTTCGATCCAACCGATAGTGTCCATATCGCGAGTCCTTTCTTTCAGAAGCAGTTGGTTGCCGAACAACCGCAGCGCTTTATGCCGGGCGTGTTCCGGCGCCATGCCACTGGCGATGAATTCCTCCGTCCGCATCTCGATGTGGAACCTCAGTTCGTCATTGAGCTGATCCTCCAGCTTGTTCTTCCGGAGCGAACCAAGCAGACGATTGATCCAAGACATCGCGTATCCTCAGGCGAACCGAAGGACTTTGGCCACCGCTCGCGTCAACCGGTCCCAGTTCTCCTCTTCCTTGGCGAGTTGCTTGCGCCCCACAGCAGTCAGCCGGTAGTACTTCGCCCGGCGGTTGTTTTCAGATGTGCCCCATTCGGAGCTAATCCATCCGGCCTGCTCGATGCGGTGGAGTGCCGGGTACAATGACCCTTCCTCTACGCGGAGTGCTTCATCAGAGACCTGTTGAATGTGGACGACAATGCCGTAGCCATGCTGCGGACCGCGGGCGAGTGTCTTCAGGATCAGCAGGTCAAGCGTGCCCTGCAGCACGTCAGGATTGGCCTTGCTCATGATTCATAGATGTCTATGGAAGTATGCGCCTGGAAAAAGTGGGTGTCAAGCGGGATTGGACAATCAGGCAATGAGAGTTGCCCTGCGAGGCTACCCGCGACAAATCAGGAGCAGAGTAGTGGCCGATTGGAGCGCAGATTATTCCGGTTTGGCCTGCTGCAACAGCGCAATCGCGAGCAAAACCCAGGCGGCGATGAACGAGAGGCCGCCAATTGGAGTAATGGCTCCGAGCCAGCGGATTCCAGTGACCGCCAGTAGGTATAAGCTCCCTGAGAAAATGACAGCTCCAGTCAGGAGTAGAGCGCACACCCATGACCCAGCGGTCAGCGACACGATTCCGAGTCTTGGCAGTATCGAGACGACCAGCAACCCCATGGCATGGACAAAGTGATAAAACACAGCCCGCTCATACACGCCCATCGAATAGGCATCCAGACGTGTTCTTAGGCCGTGCGCGCCGAAAGCGCCAAGAATTACGGCGAGGGCAAGACCGATCGCACCGGTAGCAGTCCAGTTCATGTTGCAGGGCGCCGCCTTGACGCCGTCCACTCTTCAGCTTACCGGCACCAGGCGGATTCGTCGAGGAGATCCAGTGATCCAATCTAGATCAAAGCCCGCGACCGCGAAGCGCTCGATGAGTCCCGCGGCGCGAAGGAAAATTGCGGCTGCAACGGAAAAGATGGTCGTTGGTGAGAGTGAAGAAGCGCGGCTAAACGACAATGCGGCGACTAAAGTGATCCCGGATCACACTTCCTCGAACGCCGTCTCGGGCGCTTGCGTCCGCCGAGTAAGTGCAGATCACTGTACGGTTACAAGCCGAACCGCTGCCTGTATGCACTAGGGGAGACCCCTGTGTGTCCAAGGAAGAGGTCGCGGAAAAACGCGACATCCCAATACCCCACGGCACCACTGATCTCCTGCACGCTGCGATGACGCCCCTCCAGCAAGCGCTTTGCAGCCGCAATCCGCAGTTTCTGCAGATACAGCAACGGGCTGTCTCCAGTAGCCTGCTTAAAGCGGCGAACGAAATTGCGAAGGCTCATGCCCGCCCTCCCGGCCGGGGTCTCGAGAGGAAAGCTTTTGTGAAAGTTCTCGTGCAGCCACTCCTGCGCGCTGGAGATGCTGTCGTCATTGTGCTCGGTTTTTAAAGGCACAATGGCGAATCCGGCCTGCCAGGCGCGCGGTGTCTCGATGAGCATCGCCTTAGCACTTTGCATAGCAACCTCATGGCCGCAGAATTTCTCCACCAGATACAGGCTGAGATCGAGCGCCGCATGCACGCCGCCACCGCAGTAGAAGCCGCGGTCCTCCGTCACCATCAACTCTGGCATCCACTTGACCTTGGGATATTTCTGACGGAACCGATCGGCTAAGCCCCAATGCGTGGTGGCGCGTTTTCCGTCAAGCAGGCCGCTGGCTGCCACCAGCCCTACGCCAGAGCAAACGCTGGCAATAGCAGCTCCGCACTTGTGCCAACGCCGAAGCCAGGGCACCACCGGCCCGTTGCGCTCGACGACGTTGTCGATGTCCATCCCGGTCGTCGGGATGAAAATGAGATCGGTCTTGCGAATGGATGTGAGGGCTGTCTCAGGCTGAACACGAATCTGTCCGTCACAGCGGACCGTCCGTCCGTCTACCGATGCTGTAGTCACGCGAAAGCGAGGAACCGGCGGGGTTCCCCTGAGGAAATTCCAGAGCGTGCCGGCGTGGCGGAAGACTTCCATGGGACCAGCAGCGGTGGAAGAGAAAGTTTGGTCGAGAAACAGGACCGTTACCTCTATCACGCGCATCCTCCGGGTTATTCAAGTTGGCGTTGTGGCTTAATCACCTATGTAGAATGGCATATCTGCCATACATCTCGCAACTCCCACCTGCATCTACTCCTAGTGGATGGCAGGCAGATTGTTCAACACCTGCTGTCCGATTAGGAGGACGCAAATGACTGAACATAGCCATGATGTTGGTGAGCTGAAATTGCAGAACAAGATGGGCAAACTCGTGAAATCGAGTGAGGAAGCCTTAACGGGTGCGCCGCAGCCGGAAATAAAAGACACAGCCGAACCGCCTCGCATCAGGTACTTGCGCATCGCGTTGCAACTGGTGGGTGTGACGTTTATTTTCGGGATTTACACATTTACGATTGTTTGGCCGTCTGGCTGGTCGTGGCACACGGGCCACATACCGCACTATCTCCAGATGATCCTAGGTGTCTATGCGACGCTAGGGATCTTTCTTTTGATTGCCAGCCGCAAACCTCTAGCAAACTTGAGCCTCATCTGGTTCACGGTGTGGTCAAGCGTGGTACACGCTGGAATCATGGCAGCGCAGGCTATCGCGAACCCCGAGCACATCGGGCATCTTTGGGGCGATGTGCCGGCACTATTTCTTGCCGCTGCTGTCCTCGGGTTTCTGACGCCTCGACGTGCGGTAGCAAAGTCCCACTAAAACGTTTGTGGTTAGCAACAGACTTTGGTCGAACTTCATAATGCAGCCAAAGGCAAGGATCTCTGAACGTGTTTCGTATATCTACAAGGAGGAATTACGAGAATGGTATCTACTAATGAGGTTCTGGAGCATCACCTGAAATCGTTTGCGGAGTGTGATGTGGACGGCGTCGTGGCCGATTATTCATCGGATGCAGTATTGTTTGTGCCTAGCGGCCCATTAAAGGGCCCCGCCGCGATCAGGCCCATTTTTGAGTCCCTCATTTGGGAGTTTGCAAAGCCGGGCTCTTCGTTCACGATGCAGTTGCACTGCATTGAGGGGGACCACGCCTACATTCTGGACCGCAGAAACGGCAGACAATTCGTACGAATTCGCTACTGATACTTTTGTTGTGCGAAATGGAAAAATAATAGCCCAATCCTTCGCTGCTAAGATGAAACCGAAGCGCTGAACAGCCGGGTCCAGCGGGCTTCGTGCCGGCATTGCTGATGGATTACGCGCCACCCGGAAACTGCTCGGAACTAGGCACGTCGGTCCAGATGTCCGGTTCTGTTCCTTCGAAACTATGGGCCCCAGGTAACTCGTGATTCACAAGAGTTTTCTGTGCTCCGTGGCGGTCCATTGTTTCTGAAAGAAAGGCTGGCCATTTCGCGTTACGTTCAGATTAACCAAGATATGAAAATGAGTTTCAGTCGCTCGAATGGTGCTTTCCGCACTCACCTCGATCAAACCGTCTTCCCGCTGCAAAGCGATCTTGTGCATTCCCACAATGCTGGAGCGTGCCGGATCCTGTGAGGATGCCGAACACCGCCAACTATCCTCCGACAGAATGGTCCCCAGGTTCTCGTCCAGGATCGTCGCGGCCTTGCGGTGGCCAAGCACTGTCGTCATGCCGGTAATTTGGTCATAAGACACCTGTAGGGTCGGGGGTTCCCCGCTGCTGCGGACCACGGAATGTAACTGCGGGGCTGGCAAGAACTCCGGCCGCGGCAAATCCGATTCGGGCACAACCGGCAGGATGACTCGCGATGAATATCGCGAGCCGCGACAAATCCGATTGAGGGCCTTCTCCGGCGTCGGCCAGAGATTCGGGAAATCAGCACTAGAAACGGCCAACCGTAACCGATGTCCTGGCTTCACAACCCAGCCAGTGGGCAGCATTGGTATCTTCAGTTCATAAATTTCGCCAGGCGTCATGGGCGAAGGCTCAGTATACGAGCTTCGCCGCGTACCGTTCAGGGCTCCGTCCACAATCAACGCCGAGGGTCCATCCGGCGCAACGTCAGCCAGCTTGGCTACGAACGCCGCCACCCGTGCGGTGGATGAGGCGTGCAGAATCACCTGCGGCCAGCCGAGAATTCGTGTCTCCTGCTCGAACGGCGCCGTCGTATAAACCAGCGAATAAGCCTCGTCGGCGCGCTGATCGTCGGGCAAATAAAAAGGAATCCCTCCCCCGGACCAGTACCCGTTGCTGAGTCCCACCGTCGGCTTGTAGACGTACTCATCGTAGTACTGGCGCTGATTCTCGCTCGCGGCACTGGCGAGTTTGCCATCTTCGGCCAGATAGAACGTCATCTCGCGCGTGCCTGACACCGGGAAGTCGGCATCATTGCGCCAGTGCCCTGGCGTGATATCCAGGGTTCGGTCCGGCTCGTGGTAGTCCTGCATGTAAAACGATGCTGGTGGCTCCTTCATGATCCCGGTGTCCTCGCCGCGCAGCCAGTGGGCGAAGAAACGGGAGGCTTCGTTGATCCAGTCGATGCGCGGGCCGGGCACCGAGCCATGCGGTAGCGCGTGCACCCACGGGCCAATCATTATTTTCTTGGGCACCTTCAGATTCACATAGGCCCGCAACATGGGATTGGGATAACCGTCGCGCCATCCGGCGATCAGAAACACGGGGCACTCAATGCGGTCGTAGCCCGGACGCAGTGAACCATTGCGCCAATACGCCCCGTCCACCTGCTGTTTCATCCACTTGAAAAGGTACGGTTCGTTATGTTCCAGCCGTTCCTTCCAGAGCTCGGCCCAGTGGGGTCCAGCTAATTCGGGGATTGGCGGCAGTGCATTCATGGCAACCATCCAGCCGCCGTAGTGCCCTACGTCGTAATACATGCGCATGTTACCGCCACGATCGTAATGGCAGTCGTCGGTGTAACGGTCGTCAGTGGCATAAATGGGAACAATGGCCTTCAGGTGTGGTGGACGGTGCAACGCCACTTGCAGGGTCGTAAACCCGCTGTAAGAGATACCGTACATTCCGACATTCCCGTTGCACCATGGCTGGCGCGCTACCCATTCCACGGCGTCATATCCATCCTCCTGCTCCTGAGGTACGTATTCGTCAGTATTGGTCCCCTCTGACGTTCCTGTCCCGCGCGCGTCCAGCCGTATCGAAATGAATCCACGCTCGGCGAAATACCAATGCTCACCGATGCCGCCGCGGCCGACGTCATCTTTGCGATAGGGGTGATACATGATGATGGCGGGAAACCTGCCTTCCGCGTCTGGCCGAATCAGATCAGCTGACAATCGTTTGCCATCGCGCATGGGGATCATGACGGTGCGCTCGATGCGGACCTGGTAACTCGGTTTGATGATGACAGTCTGGCTAGACGCTGCCGGCACGGCCGTCACGAGCAGCCAGACGAGTGTGTTGAGCGGCCCCCATAAAGCGGTTTCAAATCTCATGAATGCCCTCCTGTCCGGGTTGATGATAGTAATGAGTTTGTCGCGAGCCTCGACAAATCCCGCACGACGCTGTGACGGCTGCTGAGATCATACACCCTGCATGTCGCCGCAATCGTGGTACGCATCGCCTTCGCCCGTCCGATCGCGATCTCTTTTGCGGTTAAGTGGAAGGCGCCAAAAGAACGCGAAGTCCGGTTCGAGTCAATTAACGGTGCAACGGCAGCTCTTGGAGCCCGACTGCCCAGGCGTTCACAGCAGCCCGAACCGCCGGAACGCTTGCTTAATCGCCGCGACTTTTTCCGGCTGGCACGGATTGTCTTTGAGCGCGGTTCCCGGCGCTACGAGGCCGAACTGATCCTTGCAATCCTGAAGCCACGCGCTTTCGGGCACAAAGCCGTGCTGGCGCGAGACCCATTTCTGGATTTCCTGATCGGTGGCGTGTGGGCGCGTCAGTTGCTGCTCCCCGGCCTGACGGTGCGGCTGGCGCACAAATCGTCGATCATCTTTGCGAATTCTCATTTTCTTTTCGGCCCAAGTTTCGACGCGACACAACTCCATCAGACGTGCCATGCCGCCGCACAGAGAGTCCATTGTACGCCGAGCTACCTAAGCCCACGTTTACGTCCGAACCCGCGCTGTGCAGCAATTCCAGGCCGGAATTCTCAACATTCCGTGGGCGACAATCCATTCGGCCGGTTCCTTCAGCATGCACCAGCGCCGGCTGCACCTCTGCCGGTAAAGCCTGTACGACCAAGTGAGCTGGGATCAATGCCCAGATTTCTGCGAGGCAGTTAACTTCTGCAACTGCCGATTGGCCTCTGCCAACTTGCTCGCAGTCTGAATGAGCAGTTCCTCTGTTTGTTTGCGGCCGGTGATGTCGGTAAAGGATGCCACGACACCAGAAAGGGTCATTTCGTCTGGTCGAAATAAGGGTTGCGAGTTAATCGAAATCCAGGTTAATTCTCCGGTAGGCTTGTGCACTCCCATGATTACATTGGAGCAGGGCTCGCCCGTGCGCAAGGTCACGGCGGCTGGGAACGTGTCGCCAGGAAAAACAGTTCCGTCCTCGTGAATCGCTTGCCAACGTGGATCGAGAGACGTTCGCCCCATCATCTGCTGGGCTGACAGCCCGAGAATGCGTTCAGCGCTGAAGTTGCAAGCTCGGATACTGCCGTTGGCGTCTAAAAGCACGATCCCGTCCTGCATGGCGGCGATTACCGACCGATACCGTTGTTCGCTTTCTCCCAGGGCTTCTTGAGTCCGCTTGCTTTCCGTGATATCGCGCGCGGCAGCATGAATTAGTTGCTGATCGATGTCATGCGTCGCGGTCCATTGCATCCACCGGTACGAACCGTCCTTGCAACGGTAGCGGTTTTCGAACAAGATAGTGTTGACACCAGCGGCTAAGCGCTCCATTTCGGCGATAGTGGCTGCCCGGTCATCCGCGTGGACGAAGTTCAAGAACGGCTCCGCACGCATTTCCTCGATAGTGAACCCCAGTGTACGCTCGAAGGAGGGGTTCAGTCGTTTGAGATAGCCGTCAAAGCCTGCCACACACAGCATATCGAGCGAGAGCTTGAAGAAGCGATCGCGCTCTTCTTCCGCTTGCCTACGCTGCACTTCCTGCCAACGTTGGACTTCCTGAGCCAGCTCGGTCGCTGAACCGTATCGGTCCGCCGCCTTCTTGCCCAAGGCTCGAAGGCAAGCGGTTTCCAGCGCCGCGGGCACATCAGGCCAAAACTCGTGAGGTGGGACCGGTTTCTCCTCCCGAACCTTTCGCAACACTTCCCGCGTGTCGGCTCCAGTGAACGGGCGGTGGCCGGTGAGAACCTCGTATAGAATCGCGCCCAGACCATAGACATCCGTGCGGCGGTCTATGAGGTTCAAGAATCCAGCGGCTTGCTCCGGCGCCATATAGGCCGGAGTTCCGATCATCTGCCCCTCAATGGTGAGGTCGATGTCTTCTGCAACAAGCGGGTCGAATAGGACGAACGGCAGCTGGGGCTCTCGGTCGGGTTGATCGACCATTTTGGCCAGGCCCCAATCCAACACGACCACCTCACCGAAATCTCCTAGCAGCACGTTCTGACCCTTTAGATCGCGATGAATCACGCCGCGTGAGTGCGCATAGGCTATTGTGTTGCACACGATGACGAACGAGTTCATGAGGGCCAGAAAATCCAGTGAATCTACTTGGCCCTCAGCTCGCTTTTGGTGATATGCCCGAGCCGCTTCAGTCAGTGTTCGTCCGTTGACGAAACGCATCGTGTAGAACGGCTGTTGATCGTCCGGCTTTCGAGCCAGTTCGTAGACGGGAACGATGCCGGGGTGCTCCAGTTGGGCAGTAATTCGGGCTTCTCTAAGGAACCGCTTCCGCAGCACCCCACTTCCAGCCTTATCCGAGCGAAGTTCTTTGAGAGCAATCTCGCGTCCCAGGTCGCCATCACGAGCTACCCAGATCCGTCCGATGCCGCCGGTGGCGTGCAAGCGCGTGAGGGTGTAACGCTGGCGTGCCTCGGGGACGAGGTCGAACGTGAGCGTCAAATCGTGATCGTCCGACTGGACCAGACTTGTTAGGCACTGCTGGATTTCTGGGTCATTTAAGGCAGCAAGCTGGCGCTTCACATCATCGTCGACAGCCACAAGAGTTGCGCCCGCATCGCCTCCATGTTGTTCTAGGTTTCGTCGCAGTAGGTGCTCAATCGGGGCCACATCACTGGCCAGAATCCAGCCACGCTCGATGAGCAACTCCGTCAACGGTGCTTTTTTCCGGGTCGTCCATATTGTGCAGGCCTCAATGAACTGTTTGGAGTCAATCAACCCCGCCTGTAACGCGAGTACTCCAATGAGGAGATTACGGTCAGTTTCCATGGGTAGCCCCCAGGACGAATCGGTTAGAGAGGCGCGGCCTCTTCGTCAGAATACATCGAACTGCTCAGGACGGGTTTGCCAACCCCAATGGCACCTTCTTTTGAATTGAGGGATGCGCCGCGGCGGCGCCGGCCCGGCCCCCGACGCCCAGTGGCTCGGTGCCCGCGAAATTCGGCATGGACCTTCCGCTGCCTCCTGACCGAGGTAACAGAGGGCCGTCCGCCCGTGTGCTTTGACCAGCCGTAGCTGAGAACTGGGAAGGTGAGAAAACGCTTGAGAATTGCCATGCCCTCCGGCTACTTCTTCGAGGGTGTGATATCGGTCACTGGAAGATCCCAGTGGGCCAGCAGAATCTCGAACCGCCGCTGTTCCTCACGTTTGTATGTCTCCTGGTCAGGCCAGAGCTGCTTGATTACCCGCTCTTGGTCAGGATTAGCTGTTGTTGCCATTGTCGAGTTCTTGAACCGGATCGTAACGCGATAATCCCAGCGCGCATCCTCGGTCGTGTGGTTGGCAGGCTGCTCGATTTTCACCGAGATCATGCGGCCACTCTCGACGATCTTCTGGA
>JACXTT010003875.1_pt1 | contig 22626 bp, 26 predicted proteins | sample 9270951 | NCBI WGS metagenome assembly JACXTT01 (sample SAMN15532306, study PRJNA645909) | rock metagenome | isolation source: weathered quartz diorite | place: Puerto Rico | collected 2017-06-21
GATCGCTATCAAGCGTGTGGTGTGCAGGGGCTCACGGATCGTAGCCGGCGTCCCTATCGCTATGCCCATCAACTCCCGTTTCAGGTGGAGAACTACATCCTGAACGTGAAGCACGAGCATCCCAGCTGGGGTGCTCGGAAAATTCGCGAGCGTCTCATCCACCGCTTCTCCGACATCAAGCTTCCTGCCAAGAGCACGATCCATGCCGTGCTGGATCGCCACGGCCTGGTCGAACCGCGCGGCCGAGTGCGGAGCCGCGCCCAAGGCACTCCGCTCTCCTTAGGCCAGCGGCCCAATGAACTCTGGTGCACCGATTACAAAGGCGAGTTCCGGCTCGGCCACCGTCAGTACTGCTATCCGCTCACGGTCACCGATCATGCCAGCCGTTATCTGCTGTGCTGCGAAGCCCTGTCCTCCACCTGCGAGGACTACGCTTTTGCCGTGTTTGAGCGGCTGTTTCAGGAGCGTGGCCTGCCCGCCAACATCCGCAGCGACAACGGCGTGCCCTTTGCTTCCGCACATGCCTTGTTCAACCTCAGCAAGCTCGCCGTCTGGTGGCTGCGCCTGGGCATTGGCATCGAACGCATCCAGCCTGGCCATCCCCAGCTGAACGGACGTCACGAGCGCATGCATCTCACCTTGAAGAAAGAAGCCACCAAGCCGCCGGCTGCCAACTTTCTGCAGCAACAAGCTCGCTTCGACAACTTCATGGAAGTTTTTAATCGCGAGCGGCCGCACGAGGCGCTGGACATGAAGTGCCCGGCCGAGGTCTATCAGCCCTCCACGCGCCCTTATCAGGGATTGCCCGCCATCGACTACCCCTTCCACGACAAGGTGATCGTGGTCACCCATTGCGGACGCCTCTGTCTGGGCCAAAAGAAAATCAATTTCAGCACGGTCTTCGCCGGCCAGGCAGTCGGCATCAAGGAAGTGCACGACGACGTCTGGCTGGTTAGCTTTATGGATTATGATTTGGGATACTTCGATCTGCAGACGCGGGTGCTCGAACCACTCGACAACCCGTTCGGCCCAAAAGTGTTACCCATGTCTCCGGTACGAACTGTTACCTATGTCTCCGGGCCGGACCTGAAAAGAATGGTCGGGGAGAGAGGATTTGAACCTCCGACCCCCTGGTCCCGAACCAGATTCCAATGCTTATTGAAACTTGTAGGATTCTGCGCTTCTCAAGTGATTGCTGTCGAACCTGTTGCGGGCTGGTTGTTGAAAGCTGTTGAAATCGGTTGAAATGGGGTGCTTTCACAGCTACAAAATCGTCTACATTGCCCTAGAGTGAACCCTTCCAGTGAGACAAATTCTGATTCAACACCTGCCATCGTTTTCTTGAAGTGAACCCACACGTGATACAGGCCCAGCTCCTACAGGTTTCGACATTCGCTTCGATTTCTAATTTCCATAGAGTCATCTCGTTGATTCCCCGAGCAGGGTAGACCTGACTGTGGCTGCGGTTAGAGCTTCGACAGGTTCTGCCTGCTGTTCGAACTCCTCCGGCGAGCGATAGCCGAGCGCCGAGTGCAGGCGCTTCGGATTGTAATAGCGCTCGATGAACTCCGCGATGTGATCGCGCAGATCATCCAGATCGGCGTACTCGGTCGCGTAAATCTCTTCTCGCTTCAGTGTCTTGAAAAAGCTCTCGCAGCTTGCGTTGTCGTACGGGTTTGCCGGTCGGCTCATGCTTGGCACGATGCCGTACCGGTTCAGGATCGCGACGTACTCGACCGACGCGTACTGGATGCCACGGTCGGAGTGGTGGACCATGCCAGCCAGCGGTCTGCGTGATGCGATCGCCTGCTCCAGCGCCTCGGTCGCCAGCCGCGCTGCCAATGTCCGGTCCAGCTTCCAGCCCACCACCTTGCGCGAGAAGCCATCTAGGATCACGGCCAAATAAACGAACTCCGCCCGCAGCCTAATGTAGGTGATGTCCGCCACCCAGAGCTGATCGATGCTGGTCAGCTTCATCCGCCGCACCAGGTTCAGGTAGACCTCCAACGCGTGGCTCGAGTCCGTCGTGGTCACAAAGGCCTTCGGGTGAACCGCCAGCAGCTTGTCCTCGCGCATCATGCGCCAGACGCGCTTATGGTTTACCCGCATGCCTCTGCGCCTCAGCTCCGCCGTCACCCGGCGATAGCCGTAGCGCCGGCGGTGCTCCAGCGCGATCTGCTGGATCGCGGACCGCACTTCGATGTCTTCCTCGGCGGGAGCTTGTTCCTGTAGTGACCGATAAAACCCGGCACGGCTCACGCGTGCCAGCTCACACATGCGCTCGACACTCAGGTTGCCTTGCATCGGCATCACTTCTCGGATCTCGTCGTAGATGCCGTCTCGCCAGAGCCGCTGCTGCCCTGACGCCGAGCTTCGATTTTTTGCAAGGCACCTTTGAAAAAATCTACTTCCATGGCCTTCTCCGCCAGCATGCGCTTTAAAACCCGCACCTGCTTGCGAAGTTCCCTTACTGGCGAGTCCGCGGCCCCGCCCTCGATCATCTTCAGGTGGTTTCGCCAGTGATACAGCACGCTTCGGTCGATCCCCAACTCCTTCGCCAGCTCACTGACGTTCTCGCACTTCTTCATGCGCTCCATCGCCATGAGCTTGAACGCCCGGGGATACTTGTTCACACGCTTCTTCGTGCCCACGCACAGCCTCTTTCCTGGCTGGCTGTTGAACTCAAGCGTGTCTCATTTTAGGGGGTCAGTCCAGATCAACGCCAGATAGACAAACTCCGCCTGCAGTCGAATGTAGGTGATGTCCCCAATCCAAAGTTGGTCGATTCCGGTCAGCGTCATTCGTCGCGCTAGGTTCACATAGATATCCAGCGCATGGTTGGAATCGGTCGTCCTCGCAAAATGCTTCGGCCGCACCGCCAACAGCTTGTCTTCTCGCATGATTCGCGCCACGCGCTTGCGATTGACCACCATGCCTCTGCGCCTCAACTCCGCGGTCACTCGCCGGTATCCGTAACGCCGCCGATGTTCCAGCGCAACCTGTTGGATCGCGGACCGCACTTCCATGCTCTCTTCCACCGGCACCCGCTTTTGCAAGCACCGATAGAAGCCAGCGCGGCTGACCCGCGCCAACTGACACATCCGCTCGACACTCAGGCCGCCTTGCATCGGCATCATTTCTCGGATCTGGTCGTAGATGCCGTCTCGCCAGAGCTGCTGCCTTTCTGGCGTCGAGCCTCGACTTTTTGCAAGGCACCTTTGAAAAAATCTGCTTCCAGCGACTTCTCCGCCAGCACTCGCTTCAAATCACGGATCTCCTTACGGAGCTCGCGCACCGGCGAAGAGGCTGTTGCTCCCGCCTCTCCAGGCGTTAGATTCCGCCAGTGGTACAGCGCGCTGCGATCAACGCCCAACTCCTTTGCCAGCTCTGACACATTGTCGCAGTTCCGCATTCGCTCCACAGCCATCTGGCGAAACGCTTTCGGATACTTGTGCACCCGCTTCTTGTTCACTCCCAGCCTCTCTTTCTTGGCTGGGTGTCGTCATCGCGAATGTCTCATTGTAGGGGGTCAGTCCACGCGGCCCTGCTGAACACGAAGCTTTTCGCTCAGATCTCGTCGCAGCAGTTGCCAGCACTTAAGGCTTCCTAGAAACCCCTACTCACCAGCCCCAAAGCAAATAGCGAGCCGCTCCCTCATAGGGGGCTGCCCGTTTTCGCGCCTCTGAGTCCGCATCCCACCGGGTTCGAACTCCGGGGCTCCAATTCCGAGACTTATGGTTGGGAAGATTTCAGAAGAAAAGCCGCTCGAAGTTTACCCCGCTTTCCCCTTTGGGGCATTATTCGTTTCGCGGATGCGTGTCAAGATTTCTCTCCGCGGTCGGTAAATGCCGACGGACTCAGCACAATCGAACCTCCCCGTCGCTGTGAGCAAGACCTGGCGATAATCTGCGGTAGACAAAATTCTCACAAACGGATGACAAGCTCTTGACATTCGACCCTAAGAGGGGTGATACGGTGCTCGGTTGGATTTGGCGCGACATGGAGTCAACGAACACCGGCGAAGAACGGCGCGTGGCCCCAGCCAGGTCCGCTCTAGCTGAACTCAGAGCGAAGCCTAAGGGAAACCGGGACCCGGCGGCCAAGCAGCGAGCGCTCATACAAGCAGCCACAAAGCTGTTTGCTCAACGGGGATACCAAGCGACTACCACTCGTGAAGTCGCGGCTTGCGCTGGCTGCGCAGAAGGCCTCATTCATCGTTATTTCAAGGGCAAGGCAGGCCTGCTTTTGGCTCTGACTCAATCTCGAGTTTCGCAAGAAGTCGAGGATTTGGGCGAGCGGCTGGCTCCGACGCTTGAAGAAGAATTCGTTCAGCTCGTGGATTGGGAAGTCGAGCGAATGTGGAAGGATCGAGATTTTCTCAGAGTCATCCTCCCGTGTGCATTTTTGAATCCAGCCCAAGCAAGGCTATTGGACAGAGTCGGCGCGTCCCGGCAGGCGAACATTGTGGAGCGCCTCAAGCACTTTAAAAGATGCCAGTCTCTGTCGGCTGAGGAGATCGAGGGACTGGCGGAGTTGATCAATATGCTTGGGTTCGTTTATGGCTTTATGCATCCCCTAGTCTTGCGGCGAGATCGTAGTCGTGCCAGGAAGATGGCGGCCAGACTCGCCAGGCTCCTTGTTTGCAGCATCTGACTGCGAGGCCCCCAGTGGTTTAACCCATCCGTTCCGTTAAACCGCTTTCTTATTTTGCCTTGACACCCTCTGGCAAACGTGGTAGGAGGTGCGTAATCACGCACTTGGGGGTTTAGTGCCCGGGTAACAATATCTCAATTCTCCAGGAGGACTCCATGGCCTCTCCGCAGAGGAGTCTCGCAGGGGGTCTGCTGCTTGTAGTTCTTCTTTCCTTCGGTTCCACCCAGAACGCTCACGCCATTCCCGCTTTTGCTCGTAAATATGGGCTTCCTTGCGCCGCTTGCCATGAAGCTTGGCCCAAGCTAAATAGCTTTGGTCAAAAATTTAAGGACGAGGGTTACCAGTTGGGAAACGAAAAAGATGCTCCCATATGGCTGCGCCCCGAGTTTTGGCCGGTCGCGATGAGAATCACGCCCCATTGGCATGTCGAGAGTAGCGGCCGCACACCCGTGGACACCAGCGCCGGAGTAGTAGAGCAGACGGTGAACACCTCGGGCTTCGACCTGACCGGCATCGACATCTTGACCGGCGGGACGCTGGCCAAGAATATCTCATTTCTGCTGGTGCCCTCGATTGATGTGGGAACCGGCACCATAGGCTTCGAATCCGCGAATGTGCGGTTCGACAACCTGTGGGGATCGCCGTGGCTGAACATCAAGTTCGGCAAGTTCGAACAGGATCTGCCACTATCAGAAAAGCGCATGATGACGCTCTCCAACGTCGGCGGCGCGTTTCAGCTTTACCATTTTGTTCCTCCTGGCGACGCCAACAACGATGGGTTCGCGAGTCTTGGGGAAAACCAGCTCGGTATCGAGCTCATGGGCCACTCGGAAAACGATCACACGCGCTACGCAGCGTCGTTGATGAGTAGTACCAACGGCACTCCCGGGCTTCTGTTCGGAAGGAGCTATGACGGATATCTGCACATCAGTCAAGGTCTTCTCGTCCCTCACCTCGGCTTGCAACGCATCGGAGCGTACGGATGGACGGGGTTGAGGCCAACGTTCTTTCTCACTACGGAGGGCGTGGCCATACCTGGGGCTGGTCGAGGCAATCGATCTTTTTACCGTGCTGGCGTTTACGGGACTTTGTATATCAGTAAGTTTGACGTAACCGGCGTGTATCAGCGTGCCGAAGACAATGTTTTCCTCGCCAACGCGACGCCGGCAAATAACCCAAGCCTGCTTCCTGCCGGCGCGCAGGGCCCAATCTGGAACACGGGAACGATTGAAGCCCATTACACATTTTCCCCTCAACTTTTCTTCATCGGCCGCTATGAGCTGACCCGGATCTCCAGGCAAGTGCTCGCGAGCAATCCATCTGACCTGGGCAATGCCGATGTCTTTACCGTGGGATACCGCTACTATCCCTTCATGCATAGCCGCGATGGGGTAGCGTGGCATCAGGAATTCTCCACCATTAACTACAAAGGCCTTGCGACCAGCGGCAAGGATCTACGTCTGAGCAGCTACTTCATGGGCTTCGACTTTGCGTTCTGAGAAAAGAGGAAAAGAATGCGAACCGTTCACAACACAATTTTTCTCAGCATGATGACGGCTGTGGTTCTGGTAGCGGGTGTAGCTGTCGCCCAGAACTCTGGAGTCGCGAGCGGTTACCCCGTGCCGAAGGACGATCTGACGCCGCAGCAGCAAAAAGGGGCCGGACTGTACAAGCGTTATTGCGTTGGATGCCATGGCGTTAAAGGGAACGGAGAGGGAGAGAACGCTCCTTACATCGATCCCAAACCACGAGATTTCACGCTGGCACAGTTTAAGTGCCGCTCCACGCCCACCGGCACCCTGCCGCTCGATTCCGACATAACCAACTCTATGGAGCGCGGGTTGCGCGGCAGCAACATGCCTTCCTGGCTACCTCTGAGCGACGAGAATCGGCAGGATCTGCTCGCTTACATCAAGACCTTCTCTCCGCGTTGGAAAACCGAGAGACCAGGAGAGCCAATCAACATACCTGCCGAGCCGGAGGTGACCGCCGACCGGCTCAAGGCAGGACAACAGCTGTTCCAAAGGCTGGAGTGCTGGAAGTGCCACGGTGTTGAAGGGCGTGGCGATGGGCCGTCGGCTCCGACACTAACGGACAGCAAGGACCGGCCCATCCCGCCGTATGATTTCACTCAGGGGCATAAGTTCAAATGCGGGGTGACCGATCAGGACCTCTATCGCATCTTCATGACCGGCCTGGATGGCACGCCCATGCCTTCCTTTGCTGACAATGTGAAACCGGACGAAGCGTGGGATTTGGTGTTTTACCTTCGCACCCTTCAGCCCATGAAAACCAAAGAGAAGGCAATTGCGAAACAACTCGGTTTAAAGCCCATCAATCCAGAGGCAACTCCTCAGCAATGAGACTGTAACCGAGCGCCTCTTCATAGCTACTAGGAGAGAGATTCAATGAAAGCCCGCTACAAATTGGCAGCAATGAACCTCGCGTTGCTGTTGCTTGCGTACGGTCTTCTTTATTCGACGCGAAACGTGAGCGCCGCCGCCGAAGGCAAGATCACGGGAACCATCAAACTTGACGGCACGGCCCCACACCAAAAGCCGATTGACATGTCGAAAGAGCCGTTTTGCGCAAAGGAACACGCCAGCAAACCGGTTGCGACGGAGACAGTCGTTGCCGGTCCGAATGGGGGCCTGAAGTGGGTTGTCGTGTACATCTCCGAAGGCCTGCCGGTCGCCGCCGCCAACCAGGTGCCGAGTGAGACTCCGGCTTTTGACCAGAAAGGATGTCAATACATACCGCACGTGATGGCTCTGGATGTCAATCAGCACTTCAAGGTGACCAACAGCGATCCCCATTCCCACAATATTCACCCCATGCCAAAGCCCGGCGGGCCGAACCACGAGTGGAACAAGTCGCAGCCCGCGGGCGCCGCGCCATTCGATGTAACCTGGGGCGCTCAGGAGGTCGCTATTCACGTGAAGTGCAATATTCATCCCTGGATGAGCGGCTATATGGCGGTGATAAAGGGTCCGTACGCAGTGAGCGATGACACCGGTTCCTACACCATCAACAACGTGCCGCCGGGCAATTACACTTTAACGGCGTGGCAGGAGACTTACGGTGCCCAGACGCAGAAAGTAACGGTTGGGGCCGGGAAGCCGGCTACGGCTGACTTCATGTTCAAGGGCAAGTGAACCGGTTAAAGAATCAAGCCCCAGAGCTGCTCATGGCTCCCGTTTTGACACCCGGCGGGATTGGCCGGGAGCCGGCGAGATGAGCGAAGGCACAGGAGGAGACATGGAAACTGCAATCGGGGTGTTCTCTTCGCGGGATCGCGCCGAGGAAGGGGTAAAGGAATTGTTTCAACGGGGTGTGCCGGAATCATCCCTGGTGTTTCTGACTCGTTCCGAAAGCGAAGCCAAGACGGTTGGTAAGCAACTCGGCGCATTCGCAGGAGGCTTTGTGGGCGGAGCTGCCGGCATGTCGGCAGGGGTAGCAGCCGCGACCCTGCTCGTCCCCGGCATCGGGGCAGTGTTTGCTCTGGGCTTTGGCGCGGCCGCTCTGCTCGGACTCGCTGGTGCGGGTGCGGGCGCCACAACTGGGGCAGCCATGGCGCGCGAGGCCGGAGCTCCCCAACCAACCCCCGATGAGAAGTGTTCCGAAGACGCTGTCTTTTTCCGCGAGGTTCTCAAAGAGGGACGCTCGCTTATTGTGGTTCGCACGGAATCACAGGAGACTGCGACTTCGGCCTGCGCGATCCTCGATCGGCTTGGTCTCGGCATGCAAGGGCGAACTCCGGTAAAGATGCAAACGACCACCCGGCAGGTCGGCGAGGTTATCGTCTTGGATGTCAGCGGGAGGATTACGCTGGGCGAAGGCAATGTGATGCTCCGGGAGATTGTTCGCGATCTGGCGGAGAAAGGGAACAAGAGAATCGTTCTGAATCTGGGTGAGGTCGTCTACATCGACAGCTCAGGTGTGGGAGAACTGGTTAAGACCCACACGACGATTCGGAACAAGGGGGGCCAACTGAAGCTCGCAAACCTGAACCGGAGGGTGCACGACTTGCTGCAGATGACGAGGTTGTCCACCGTTTTCGACATTGAGCAGGACGAAGCTAGCGCCCTCAAGTCTTTCGGGGGCCATGCCTCGCAGGCTGTAGCCTGAGACCGTTTCTTGCGCCTGCGAAACGGCCTTCTGCCAATCTGGCCAGAGGCCCGGCGTACTTTAGGCCGGTGCTTCACTCAAAGAAGACGACAAGCAGCAGAACGGCAGCGAAGCACCGTTCGTTCACGCAGCCTGCACAGATGGACCGAAGCATAACGCCAAGATGAACAAGGGATTGAGGAACCCTTAAGGTTTGTTGAAGTAAGGGTCAGCGGCTTGGAACCGAGCGCCGTCGTCACAATGCGAATTGTGGCGGCCGCCAATCAAATTGACAGGTCGGCTGCGCGGTCGGCCGGAGGCGAAGCATCATGGCAAAACTGTTCGCATTGACCCTCATCGCGATTGCAGTAGCTTCAGCGATCCCTATTTTCATGCATACGTGGGATCCTCCAGTGGACATCTCGACGCATGGATCCTTGATTGATAAGCAGATGTCCGAGACCATGGTCGAGGCAGGACTCTTGTTTCTCGCTGCACAGATTATTTTGGCTATTTTTGTTTGGAAGTTTTCCGGCCGTCGCAAGGACGCCAAGATAGGAAGGTTCCCAGGAGGCGCCACGGGCTTGGTCTTAGCTGCTTTCATCCTCGTGGGGGCGGAACTTTTGGTTCTCGGAGTCTTCGGAACGAAAGTGTGGGCGAGCGTCTATTTCAACCCACCGTCAGTAAATGCTCTGCCGATTCAGGTCCAGGCCGGGCAATTTGCCTTCTATTTTCGCTATCCCGGCCCAGATGGAAAGTTCGGCCCGATTCACCCCGACCAAATTAACGAAGCCAGCCAGAATGTGTTTGGCCTCGATCAGACCAATGATCCGGACTCCAAAGACGACATCGTGACTGCCGAACTCGCGATCCCGGCGAATCGGGAGATTTATCTCCTCATGCACGCCAAGGATGTAGGGCATTCTTTCTACGTGCCGGAATTGAGAGTGCAGCAGGATTTTGTCCCGGGATTAGATCTGTCAATTCATTTCACGGCGACGAAAACCGGCAGGTACGAAATCGTTTGTACTCAGCTTTGCGGCTTGGGACACTACAACATGAAAGCGTACCTCGAGGTGCTGTCCCAGGAAGACTTCGATAACTGGCTAAAGCAGCAAGCGGCCCTGCAGTAGCCGAGCCCCGTCTGGGCTTGCACCGAGGTGGACGGAGAGGGTCTCGTTTTGAGGTGAGCGTATGCACGACATGTCAGCACATGCAGCGGTTCAACATCATGCCCCTCCCCAGAGCTTTATTCGGAAGTACATCTTCAGTCTGGACCACAAGGTGATCGGCAAGCAGTACTACGACCTCGGCCTGCTGGCCGTCCTTACTGGGATGGTGCTTTCCTGGTTGATGCGCATCCATCTCGCCTGGCCGAACTTTGGGATTCCTGGAGTGGGGTGGCTCTCGAAGGCGGGTGCGCCCGGTGGCGTGATAACCCCCGAGTATTACCTTTCGCTGATGACCATGCACGGCACGCTCATGGTTTTCTTCGTGCTCACCAATGTGCCGTTCGCGGGCTTCGGCAATTACTTCTTGCCGATCCAGATCGGTGCGGAAGATATGGCGTTTCCCCGTTTCAACATGATGTCGTTTTGGACCACGTTCGTGGCCTTTCTCGTCCTAGTCAGCGCGTTCTTCGTTGGTGACGGGCCCCCGCTCTCCGGTTGGACCGCATATGCCCCGCTCAGCGCCGTGGGGGCGGTTGCGGGGCCCGGCCAAGGCACCGGCCAGATCCTCTGGGCGGTTTCGATTGGGCTATTCTGCATCGGCCAGTTGCTAGGCTCCTTGAACTTCATCACCACCACGCTCGACCTACGCACCAAAGGCATGAGCCTGATGCGCATGCCGATCAGCACCTGGGCATGGTTCATCACCAGTTGCATGGGTCTGACAGCGTTCGCCGTCTTGCTGCCTGCGTGCGTGCTGCTCATTCTGGATCATGTGGCCGGAACCAGCTTCTTCATTCCGTCCAATCTGGTCATCAGCGACCAACTGCAGCCTCACTCCGGCGGAGCAACCCTTCTTTGGCAGCACCTGTTTTGGTTCTTCGGACATCCCGAGGTCTACATCGCGATTGTGCCCGGCATCGGTATCGTGTCCCACATTCTGATTACCAATATGCGAAGGCCGCTACTCAGCCACAAGGTGATCATCGCTTGCCTGGGTGCCGTTGCGTTTTTGAGCTACATGGTCTATGGACATCACATGTTTCTCAGCGGGATGAACCCGTTCACCGCCCTAGTGTTCTCCTTCCCCACGCTGGTGATCACCATCCCGGCTACCATCATCGTGCTGATCTGGATTGGTAGTCTTTACGGTTCGAAGTTGCGCATTAACTCAGCTTCGCTGTTCGCGCTGGGATTCATTTCGATGTTTGTCAGCGGCGGCGTAAGTGGCTTCTTCCTAGCGCAGCCTTCGATCGATATCTATCTCCACGCGACCTATTTTGTGGTGGGTCACTTCCATATGGTGATGGGCGTGGCAGCTATCTTCGGAATGTTTGCCGGAACCTACTTCTGGTTCCCGAAGATGTTTGGCCGCATGATGAACGAGACTCTGGGCAAGATCCACTTCTGGCTCACATTAGTCGGTACATATTGCATCTTCATGCCGTTTCATTACCTGGGCATGGCGGGAAACGTCCGCCGCTACTCGGCGTTCGTGGAGGACTACCTCCAGCCGCTGCTTCCGGTGCACAAGTTCATCACCATCGCCGCTCTCTGCACCGGCGCTGCCCAGCTCATCTTCTTGTACAACCTGATTTACAGCCGATTCAAAGGAGTGGCGGCGCCGCAGAATCCGTGGGAGGGAACTTCTCTAGAGTGGACAGTACCTTCGCCCCCGCCTTTTGATAACTTCGGCGGGAAGCACCCAGTCGTTTACCACGATCCATATCAGTATGGAGTTGAGAGTTCGACCGGCGATTACGTGATGCAAGATTCGCCAGAGCAGGTCAAAGCTGCCGGGTAAGAAGTAAGGTTGAATCACAGGCGCGCAGGGATAAGGAGAGTCTGGGAGACATGGCTACCACAGTCCAAGAACCACCGAACCCCGAAACTCCGGAGGCTGCGCCGAGACGGCGTCACTCTGGAGGCAGCTGGCGCAATCTCGTTCCGACTAACGACAACTTGCACGCAGTGGAGGACCACTCTCCAGAGCCAGCTAGTACCGGCATCTGGGTTGGGCTGGCGGCGATCACCATGTCCTTTGCCGCCTTGACCAGTGCTTTGATCGTCCGCCAAGGGTCCACGGACTGGCGGCATTTCACCCTGCCTCATATCCTCCACTTCAATACGCTTGTGCTTCTTGCCAGCAGCTCCACCCTGGAGCTATCGCGCCGCCGTGCCGCCAGTTTCATCTCGGGTGTGGGGAGCGGTCTGGCAAATCCGATGCGCTGGTTATACGCCACCTTATCCCTCGGTGTCCTTTTTGTGGCCGGTCAATACATGGCCTGGCTGCAATTGAAATCTGAAGGACTTTATCTGGCCACGAATCCAAGCAGCTCGTTTTTCTATGTTTTGACCGCCGCACACGCGCTGCACGTGATGGGAGGCCTCGGTGGCCTGATCTACGTCATATGTAAACTCAGCAGGTCTGTGTTGCGGCAGAGTACTCTGGATGCGGCTTCCTACTACTGGCATTTCGTCGACATTCTTTGGCTGTATCTGCTTTGGCTCCTTTGGATGAGGCTTTAATGCGCTAAACAGGAGGCACCGTGAGCGAAGCCAATCTGACGATGGCGGGACACCCGGCAGGCTTGACGGAGCAGTCTCCGTTTGCAATTCCTTCGAAAAAGTTGGTGATGTGGCTGTTCATCATCTCTGACTCAGTCACCTTTGCCGCGCTGCTGATCGCCTACGGATTCTTGCGCAACGCTACGCCTAACTGGCCGCAGCCCTTCAAGTTTTCACCCAGCATTATCAACGTCATGCTTATGACGCTGATTTTGATCACCAGCAGCTTGACCATGCTGATTAGTATCCGGGCGGCGCAGACGGGGGACAAGACGAAGGCCTTCCACTGGATTCTCATTACGGCGGCGGCCGGAGCAGCTTTCGCTCTCCTTCATATTCGTGAATGGCTCGGGTTGATCGGTGAAGGCGTGCGGCTGTTCCAGAATCCCTGGGGATCGGATCTGTTTGGCGCGGCATTTTTTAGCGTCACCGGATTGCACCTCTTGCACGTGAGCGCTGGCGTTGTCGCCCTGATTGTCGCGGGGCTACTCTACCGGCATGGCCGCTATGACTCTGATCATCTCGAAGTCTTGGGGCTCTATTGGCACTTCGTGGACATCGTTTGGATGTTCGTCGTACCACTGGTTTATCTTCTGAGCATCGCACGCTAGCGCCGAAGAATGCGGAGGGAAACATTTCATGGACACAGGCGAACAACGGAGCGGTGGGCTGGGCACGGATATTATCGTCTATGTCTGTCTTCTGGCCCTCTCAGGACTGCAGTTTATTCAAGCCTATAGCAGTGGCGAGGGAAGAGGACTGATGGCCCGCCTGCTCATCATGGCCGTGGTTCAGGCATTGATCGCGGTCCTCTTCTTAATGCGTCTCCGATCCGAGCGGCGTAGTCTTGTCATGTTTGTCGCTATCTTTGTCCTTTTTGTGCTGGCGACGATGCAATATGGCTGGCCTGACAGCTTCCGGCAACTGGTTGGTGTGCCATTCGCCAACGCGCCTCGTTAAGGGATGGAAGAGGTGAGCATGCAGAACCTTCGGCCATTGGGCGTTACGCTGGTGGGACTGGCGACACTTGTTGTCCCTCTCCCGGCTTTCTCGCAGAGTTGCGCGCTGTGCTATACGCAAGCTGCCTCCGCCGGCGCCCGAATGATCCAAGCGCTACGCAGCGGAATCTTAGTGCTGGTGATCCCCGCCATGCTCATGACTGTCTTTGTCGGTTTCGTGGCTTATCGCAAGCGCAATCAGTTTCGGGACGAGGAAACCACAACCGAGTCTGACTGCAGCTAGCATTAGATAAGATAATAGCCCCATGGCAATCACAGAGCCGACTACAGATCCGAGCGCGGCACGGACGCTCGCCTGCAAAATGCAGGACTACTACACTCTGACGAAGCCCGAGGTGAACCTGCTGATCCTGATGACTACATCGGCAGGGTATTACCTCGGCTCGCACGGTCCACTCGGCGTGACCACGCTAATCAACACGGAAGCAGGGACGTTACTGGTCGCGAGCGGCACGGCGACTTTGAACCAATTCATGGAACGGCGCTATGACGCCCAGATGCGGCGTACCGCTGGCCGGCCCGCGGCCTCCGGGCGGCTGAGTGCCTTGGAGGCCCTCTGCTTTGGATTGTCTCTGAGCGTTGCGGGAGGCATGTATCTTGCGCTTGTGGTTAACCGTTTGGCATCTCTGCTCGCAGTTTCGACGTTGTTGACCTACCTCCTGGTTTACACGCCCCTCAAGCGGAAAACACCGCTATGCACGGCTTTAGGGGCAATCCCCGGCGCCATGCCGACTCTGATCGGATGGGCGGGCGCATCTGGAAGGATCGATGCCCGCGCCTGGGTTCTGTTTGCGATCCTCTTCCTTTGGCAGTTTCCCCATTTTCTAGCCATCGCATTGCTCTACCGTGACGACTACGCTCGTGCCAAATTCCGCATGCTTCCTCAGTTTGATTTGGACGGGCGCTTCACGAAAATCGAAATTGCTGTGTTCACCATGGCGCTCGTGGTCGCGACCATGCTCGCCGGGAGGGGCAATGCGCTGCAGCTATTGGGCATGACCATCGTTGGCCTGTTCTTTCTGTATCACTCCGCTAAGCTTGCCCTGTCTGACGCGAGCATACTCGCACGGTCTAACTCGAGCATGCTCGCACGTCGTGTGGTCAATGCCTCGGTAATCTATCTCCCCATCGTCCTGGGAATCATGATCGCGTCCAGGCCATGAGGCTCTGATGTGGAAGATGCCATTAGCTCCCCTGCGCCTTCGAAGGCTGGTTGCCGTCATCATCAAATTCGAACGGCATAGCGCAGCTCGGTGTTTCCGCGCGGTGCCGCTGATTTTCGTAGGTGTGTTGCTATGGTTAACTCCGGCGAACGCCCGAAAGCACCAGCACTGGGGAGAAGGGCTGTCGGTGGATGTAGACGCTCCCTACGAGCAGGTGGCCAAGATCGTGGAGGAAGTCAGCGCAGACGGAATCATCCGAGGCACTTCGCAATACCGTGGCACTACGGAACTGGACGGGGCTACGGCTTCCAAAATCGCTCCGGGCTTTGAGCGGTGGAACGGAAAAGGTGCCGTGCTGTACAAGGTGCGGCCTGACACCTTGTCGCCCGAACACTTCTACCAAAGCGGTGACCAGGGAACCGTGGTCGTGCGCTACATAGTGGAGCCGGTCGGTGCCAATCTGACGCATCTCCAAATCGATGCACGATTTGAAGAAAATGACCGTCACCGTTTGCATCCGTCCGATGGCCAGGTCGAAAACGGCGAGTTTGCGGACATTTCACAGAAGCTCAAAGACCTGGCAGACCAGCAGCAGAAGCAGGAGGAGGCGGCAGCCGCAAAGCAGGAAGAGACGAGAATCGAAGAGCTGCGGGCCGAATTGGAGCGGGACATCACGGAATTGACCGCCTTGACCGCAAAGCAGGACCAACTCGAGAAGCAACTTAAGGATCTGCATGGCGGCGCCTCGGCACGTATCAGAGGGACGGGTGCGGACCTCAAGGTCGCGCCATATAACCAATCCAAAACGTTACGCTTGCTCTCACCAGGAGAACCGGTGACTGTGCTGTTCCGGACGCACGCCTGGTGCCAGGTGCAGACCGGGAATGGAGATATGGGATGGGTGTACCGGCTGATGTTGGAGGTCGTACAGTGAAGCGCTGTGGAGGAACATGGATACCCATGCTTATGCTGGTTGTTCTCCCTACCCTGACAAGCGGGCAAGAGTCAAAAGCGGTAGAGCGCGAGTATCCGTTCTCAGCAGTCAATGTGAAATTGGCTCTGCAGCAGCTTGGCGCATATACAGGAGCGCGATTGCCCGCTCTGGAGGGGTTCATCAAGACAGTACGGGCCGAGACTCCACGTTATGAGCGTCCATATTATGAGTTCAAGATTGAGCTGACACCGGTGGCCAACAATCGAACCCTGGTTCGTGCAAAGGCCAATGTTTCAGCATGGTACACGGATCCGCAAGGTAAGGACTCGGGTTATCAAGCGTTCGAATCGAACGGGCGCTTGGAGACCGATCTTTTGGATCGCCTGAATGATTTCCTGGCAAGCAATGGATCCATCTTGACTGTCGATATACACAGTTTGGAGAAGCAGATCGCAGCTGTTCGTCAGCAGCGCGCAGACGCGGAGCACTACGTGGCCCAACTGGAAAAGCAAGTACGAGAATTACAGGTGTTCAAGGATCAGGTTTCAAGCAAAGAATACGTTTCGGTGCCTAAGGCCGGTGCTGCGATATTGAGTGAGCCTCGAAACACGGCTGCAGTTCTCCTCCGGGCTGAGACTGAAGATGATTTCGAGGTCTTGGAAAGTCGCGGAACGTGGTTGCGAGTGGGACTCGCAAACGCGAACAGCGGTTGGATAAGAAGCTCGCAGGTGAGATCGAGAGTATTCCCATCGACCACCACAGAGGCACCAGAGAGCGCGCCCGACTTCTTAACCATTCGAGAAATCATTTCGCCATTTACCGGTGAGTGGGCCCGCTTGAAAGGCAAACGAGTCCTTTATTTATGGGCTCGGCCTGAGGGTTCAACCCTGAATGTGGTAGCAGGCAAAAAACGGCGTTTCGTACAGTACATTTTTATGCAACGGTACCGCCAGGCCTCTCATAGCTCGCAAGAACCCGTGGAGGGTATCGTGGTTATCTTTCTCGATCAGCGCGGAGGGGTGGCGGCCGCAAGTTTGACAGATATTGGTCGCTGGGTGGAAGGAAGCCTGAGCCGGATTGCCTTCCTAAAGAACTGCTCCTTCGATCCGCCGGGCGCATTCGAGGACTTGCCAATCAACGCGAAAACCACACCTTGAGCGTGGGAGAGCACAGGTAATATCGAAGGGCGTGCTCCCCCGAGAAAAAAATCGACTTAAGCGTGAATGATCGCACCCGGTTGGCGGTCTTTGTCACTCTCTGGTCAAAGGTCATATCGTTACCTGTCAGCAAGGACGAAGTTGACCACGGTGGTGTCATTTTTGCTCACAGCAACCTTTTTTTGCCAGGTACTCGGATCCGAGAAGACCGGCCGCTGAATCCGTCGCTCGGTGAGAACATCGAAGGCAGCCTCCCGCCGCAGGAGCTTCCAGCCCTCGTGCCAGGCCACAATCTCGTATTCCCCTGGTGGTACGTCCGTGAGTTCGAACCCTCCGCTTTCATCGGTCACGGCGTAGTAAGGATGGGGAACCACCAGTAACTCTGCATTCATCCAAGCGTGACCGCCATTGCATCTCAGGTTGACTACACCTACCGAGTGCATGCTACGGGAAATGACTTGGTCGACGAAGGGAAAGGGCAGATTGTAGGTGGCTGCGCCGTCCATGTGGACCGTATGCAGAGTGGCGTCAGAACTCTTCATCCGGAGTACCGCACCCTGTGCCACGAGCAGGATGTGGGGCTCATAGCGGCAGTGCCTTTGGTCAAGAAAGCGTCTGGGTTCTGGGATGTCCAGCGCTTTCCCACTGGAAATATTTCTTAGGAACACCACGGTGTTTGCGACTCCACCCTGCGGGCCCACAATCAGCCGCTCCAGCTCTCGGTTCTTGCGCGATTCCGGATCGCAAATCTCCACATCTTTATTGATAGGGAGAGCGAGCGGCCGAGGCATTGGACCCGACCATTTGACCGTTCCAGTAATCGTTCCCGGATTACTGACCGACACGACCTGATAATCGCTCTGAGCCGCGGAGTTTTCCGCCAGGATCAAGTAGAGTGCAAGAAACAGCACAGGTTTGACAGCGTGAGACATCCAGTAAGTATCCTCCGGCAGAGCCGGAGGCTTTAGTTTGTGAGCCGCTCAAAGCGGCTAGGCGGGGTCGCTAACGCGGCCCCGACGGTTTGGGGCCAGCTTATCGCTGGCCGCCTCATCGCCACAGGTTGATCTGATCCAACCGCTGATCCTCTTGCTCCTGTTGGCGAATGTAGTCTCGAATCACGGCTTCGTCTCGGCCCACGGTCGAAACCCAATATCCGCGTGCCCAGAAATGCTGTCCCACAAAGTTTCTCTTCCGCTCGCCGTACACCCGTGCCAGATGGATCGCACTCTTCCCTTTGATGAACCCAATCACTTGCGACACCGCGTACTTGGGCGGAATCGCGATCATCATGTGCACGTGATCCGGCAGCAGGTGCCCCTCTTCAATCCGGCTCTCCTTTTGCTGCGCCAGCCGGCGGAAGACTTCTCCCAGGTGCCGTCGCAACTCCCCGTACAACTGTTTCCTCCGGCACTTCGGGATGAAAACCACATGGTATTTGCACTCCCACTTGCTATGGCTTAGGCTTTCCATTTCCTCCATCGCGAGATTCCCTTTCGTGTGCTTGGCGGCTCACGTTTGGGAGTCTCCGCGACGGACTCCGGTATCTGTCAAACTTCTACTGCCTCCCCGGCAGAGCCGGGGGGTCTCCCGGTTGTACTAGAACTTCTCTCTGATCAATAGTAGTGCGCTCCAGTTCATGTGCAAGTAACGGAGGGGCTATTACTTCCGGAGGTGAATGTGGGAGATGGAAAGTGGTCCGTTGAGGGTGTGTTGTGGCGCGGCAAAACTCCCAATCGGCATCGTCACATAGTCTACTTCCCGGTAGGAAATAGCGGCGCAACACAACATAAAGGCAGTGACTGTGATTGGACAACCAGAACCGAATGGCTCGAGGGGTGATCCGTGAGCGGACGATGCGGGTTGATAGTGCCGTGCGGAGAGCAATTTCCGATATCCAATCGACAGCTCTTGCTGCACGACGGCGAGGATACTAACGGGAGCGATGATACATCGTGGGGGGATGAAACGGGAAGGCCGCGATGCGAAAGCGCAGCGTGCGGAGGCGGGCGATCGCCATCTCCCGCGCATTTTCGTCCAGGAAGGCGATTTGCGACGCAAGCGAGAGTACCCCGGCTTCTGCGCAGAACACGACAAATTCTCCGCAATTCGCAAAGGGTGTTGGGCGGGGTTGGGGGACCTGCCGCTAGCCGCCGGAAGGGAAAAACGGTTTGTGCGGACGGCTGGGAAACGTTGGCGGAGCAAGTGCGCCGGGGTGCGGCAGCCCAGGGGCGGATCTTCGGGGGCTGACCCAGTTGCCGGGCAAGCTTATCGGCCTGTTCGAGCCGCACACGGAAATCATAAGCAAGGGGAAGGCTGGGAAACCAAATGAGTTTGGCAAGTCGGCACACGTGTAGGAGAGGAGAATCAGATCGTCAAGCACACCAGCAAATGGAACAACCCATCGTAAGACGCAAGTTAAAACCGAACCAAAGGCAGATAAGCTGTGGCAGGTGGGACATGCCAGTGTCGCTGGGTACACGGTAAAGCTTAGGGGCAATTGCTAGGGGCGGGATGGCCGGCAAATCGAGCCTGGATCCAACTGATCTGGTCGCTGACCGAGGCCCCTATGACTCCCCTCGCATCCAGATCAGGATATTCCTCGAAAAGCACGCGATCTCCTTGCTTGCACATTAGCGCCACAGAGATTGCCGTCAGGGCTGCTGGAACATCAGGGTCCACCTCTCCGCCGAGCACCAGCAGTGGACCGTACGCAGGCTTCAGGCCGGAAGTGTTCCTGCTGAAAAATTCTTTGACGTACCGGTTGTTCTCCCAACCGGGTTTCAAGATTTGATTGGCCGCAATTTCTGGTCGCGAATTGGCTTCGCAGTCCTGGGCGGCTTGGCGGTACAGCGGCATCGCCTTATCGGTCAGCATCTCCTCTACTTGAAAATCGGGAAAAACAGCCTTGATGCCATGCGCTAGAGATATGAGCATGTGGTGGGCCGGCCCTTGGGCAAGGCGGTTAGCAAACTTCTGTGCGTCAGCGACGCCTGAAATCGCGATGGCACCGAGGTAATTGGGATCGGCCATTTCTTCGGCTACCGCCACCGCCACCAGCCCCCCCTGCGAGTACCCCGCCGCCACCCACCTGGTTCCAAGCTGTGGTACTGCGGCACGTGCCGCCGGAATGGAGTAAATCAGGTCCAGCGCGTTGGACCGCATATCCAGTGCTGCGTTCGGGAAACTGGTTCCCAGTCCCGCGTAGTCGGAGGCCACTACGGCGTACCCAAGGCCAACGTACATGGAAAGTAGCGGTCCCACCCCAAGATTTTTCAACAGCGAGGGAGCACACTGCCGCGCGGAACCGATGAAATCATGTGCCCACGCGATGACCGGCCACCCACCCGTAGGTGGCGCTCGATCAGGCATCAACACCACACCCGATACGGCCACGTCTTTTCCATTCGCGGAGCGCGAATGATAGAGAATGCGTACGGCCGAGATCTGCTGTGGCAGGTCGTATTCGCCAAATGATTCGGAGCGAATAAGTTCGCCCGGTTTGCCCGCAGGCATCGGATTGAGTGTGTCATAAAACCTGGCTGGCGGGAGGTTGCGTGGCGCGCGAGTTGGCTTCGCCAAGGTGGACAACTGACTTTGGGCGAATGTTATAGCGCACGCCAACAACGGCCCTGCCCATAAGATTTTGCGCATACTTAGGAAAGACTCTCCCACGCGAGTAGTCGAAGCAGGACGCCCAGGACTTCGGGAAGGACCCCAATATCGGGGTGTCGCGCTCCCGTCTCACCAATCCAAGGGTACACCCTATCTGGCGGCTTGCGCTTCGGGACCGGCGTATGATCGACCCCTCAACTGTAACAACCGAGTGGCCTCCTCACTCTGGACTTCGCCGAAGAATGCATGCCGCGAGTTTCATTTCGCGATGCGCCTGGCCAAACTTCGAGGGCTGGTTTCACGTCTGTCAGTCACATTAGGTTCTTAACGTTTCCACGGTGGATGCACCGCGGACCTGTAAAACCGGCGGGAAGCGTCGCCACCGCTCCCGTCTTACGTGCCGTGAATACAAGGTCAGCAAGGACACAAGCTCTGCATCCTGGAAGTAGAGCGCGGAACCCCAGATCCAGGGTTGAAAAGGACTATTTTGGCTGCCCGCTCTTTCTGTAGTACCCCTCCTGATAACCGTTGGCATACGCGTTCCGATAGAGCGTCGAGTAGGTCTCCTGCGATCGATTGCCATCGGAGAGGCAGCCTCCCGCGGTTTGGTAGTTTGCCTTCTGGGTCAAGTGAAATTTCTGCAGACTGCCGCGATCGCGAGTACCGTCGATAATGCCGTCACGTTTTCCGGTCAACTCGGCTGGCTCGGCCACTTTTCCGACGCTTGAGGATAACGACTGCGCGTATGTTTGCTGGTGTCCGGCAATGTAAGAAAGGCGATCCTCATTGCTGCTCCACCGTCCGCTGCTCAGGTGAGGCTTTCTTCCATTGTTGACATCGAGCTTTGCCTGGTAACCTCCATCGCGAAAAGCCGCACTTGTGACTTGGCTGGCATCGCCTGCGAAAGTCTTTGGCGCCCGGAGACGCACTTCCGCAATCAGGGTGAGCGCGACACTCACAGTTGCCGTCAACAGGCATGAAAAAACTCGGTTCACTGACCATCTCATTCTGATTCCCCTTCATGCACGTGCGGTCACCCCACAGAGGTCAAGCAATTCAGCACATGATGAGTGTTCAGCAACTACAGACGACGAAGGCCACGGAAAGCTTACATTGTCGAGATAAATGTTTCTTACGGTGCGGGGACCCGCAGAGGCCGCCAGCTTCAAGGGAAGCGTCGCAGTTCGTTTGGGCCTATCGATTGGCATTCGCTGAATGGAAAACTCACTGATTTCAAGTTTCGGGATCAGACGAACGCGGTCGAAGGACCAACTGTAATGCCCTGCCAGAAAAAGCGCGTGAACAAAGAGCAGGAGAATACACCACCCGGACGGATATCCGATTGCCCACCACAAGATGAAAGCTACAGTCTGGAACGCCTACCCCACATCGACCCACGTATATCTGACGGTAGCAAGGTAATCTCCCAGCAAATCGAATGTTTGTGCACGAGCAGCTCCCTCATAGGGAGATGTTTACTAAACCTCAGGCTCACTTCTCTTCTCGATCCGATAGAACTTCTGCAGATAGGCCAGCTCGTCGCGCTTCGCGGTCAAAAATCGTAAAATTTCCGCACTCCTCACCCTTCCAGTACGCATTCGCTGAACGAGCAAATCAAACACGGTTGCGAGCGTGCCGAGAATGTCGTCCGACTCAGCATGGAAGTTCAGCTGTTTTTTGTTCATATGCGGCGGGAAGTGGGGGTAGCGCACAAAGCTCCCCACCCGGTTATGGGGCTTGCGCCCCGATGCACGAGTTTCCTCGTACACGCCTAGCAGGCCTCCCGGATGAGGAGTTTTATGCCTGCTAGGTCCTCCTATTGCGCCATGCCTTCAAATACTGAAGGTTTAGGCAGTTCGTTGTCCATTCTTGATGGTACGACCTACGGACGAGCGGTCAAGGCACACCCGGGTGGCTCATGAACCGCCTAAGGCTTGCGGCTTCAACACCTTAGTCTTTGCCGGCCAGTATCCATTCGATGGGTCTATGAAAGCGCTGGGAGAGATGAACTTCCGCAGCCTTGGCCCTGTGGTGCGCAGAAATTCCATTCCTCATTAAGAACACGGATCTCCGTGCGAACATTTGCGTTTGACTGAACTTTCAGAGATCGTTGTCTGCTAGAAAGCGCCCGTAGTCGTTGTCTTCCAGCCAATGATAAAGATGGATCTGGTAGAGGTACGAAGCCACGGCTTCCTCTCCCAGTTCGTGGGTATCGGTGCACAGGAAAGGCACATTGAGCCCGGC
>JACXTT010003876.1_pt1 | contig 22626 bp, 24 predicted proteins | sample 9270951 | NCBI WGS metagenome assembly JACXTT01 (sample SAMN15532306, study PRJNA645909) | rock metagenome | isolation source: weathered quartz diorite | place: Puerto Rico | collected 2017-06-21
CTCTTTGCGCAAAGCTTCAGCGTCGACGGACGGGAGATCCTCGCGGAGGTCAAGTGCGGGGTGGCCTACTATCCGAAGGACGGACAGGAGCCGAACGAGCTGGTGCAGAACGCCGAAGCTGCACTCAAAGCAGCCAAGAGCGCGGGCGAGCGCTATCTGCACCACCGCGTGGAAATGCAATCTGAGCTCGCGCGCCGGGTGGGCATGCAGCATCGCTTGCGCACGGCGCTCGACCAGGGGCAGTTCCTGCTGTACTACCAGCCGAAGGTCACTCTGCGCAGCGGGAACGTTGCTAGCGTGGAAGCACTGCTACGCTGGCAAGATCCCGAGGAAGGCCTGATCTCGCCGGCCGAATTCCTACCGCTGCTCGAATCGGGTGGCCTGATGCCGGCGACCAGTGCCTGGGTCCTCCGCCAGGCAGCCGCTGACTGTCGTGATTGGCGCCGGAAAGGACTGCCACCGATCAGAGTGGCGGTGAACATCTCTCCGCCGGAGCTGCGGCGCCGCAATATCGCGCGTGAGATACTGGAAGTCGTCGGCAACTTGGCTGGCGATTCAGATTGGGGAATAGACGTCGAGATCACCGAAGGAGCCTTGTCGGGAGACTCCTCATCCTGCGTGCACGCGCTACGCCTGCTGCGGGCCGCCGGCATGAGGATTGCCATCGATGATTTCGGCGCGGGATTCTCCTCCCTTGGGCGGCTGGCGGAACTACCGATTGACACGCTGAAAATTGATCGAACGTTCACCAGCCGTCTCCCCGCGGATCGTAGCAGCTGCACTCTGGTTTCGACGATCATCGCGTTAGCGCATGCGTTTGACATGACGACCGTCGCAGAGGGCGTCGAAACTCAAGCCCAGCTCGAGCATCTCTTACGAGAGGGCTGCGATGAATCGCAGGGCTACCTGCATAGCCGGCCTCTGCCAAGAGCGGAGTTTGAGAAGTGGCTCCTCCGAGCATCCAGTGCCGCGTCGGGTGTGAGTGGCTTAGGCAGAGAACTTCACTCGATCGCACATCGCGAGAGCTGAAGTTTCTGGACAGGCGGGCACTGACGTTTCCGGACTAACTCGCCCCATTCCCGTCGGATCCTCGAACGTTTCCAACGTCTGTCTGCTCTTCGGCACATCGATCTGGAGGTCGCCATATTTGGAGTTTCAGGCGTTGACCGTGGCCGCTATGCGGGTTCTGGTCCACTCCACAGAACTAACGGTTGACTCCTTCGGGACAATCGCCGTAGCTTTGTCGCCTCTACAGGGGATGGGGTTCCCCTTAAACCGCCCGGTGGCTCACAAGCCAGACGGCTGATGACCCCTACAGGCGCAGCTTCCAGCTGCGGTAGGCGTCATTGGGTGACGACGGAGAGTCGTGCTCTCCGTCGCGTCTTCGGAGGCGGAAAATGGCTACCGTTTGGCTCCACTCGGCCCTCTGGCTAGGGTTGGCTCTTCTCGCGTCCCTTATTTCAATTCGCGTGGCGATTTCCGTCGCACTCATCGAGATCGTGGTGGGAGCCGTCGCGGGCAACCTCGTCGGTCTCCAGATTACAGATTGGGTCAACTTCCTCGCAGGCTTTGGTGCCATCCTGCTGACCTTCCTCGCCGGAACCGAGATCGACCCGCGCATTGTGCGAAAGCACTTCTGGTCCAGCATGACGATTGGCGTCATGGGGGTTGTCGCCCCGTACCTCGGTGTGCTCGCCTACGCTCACTATGGCATCGGGTGGAATTGGCCACAGGCGCAGATAGCCGGCATCGCCCTGTCCACCACCTCGGTCGCGGTCGTCTACGCAGTAATGATCGAAACCGGCTTCAACAGGACAGAGATCGAGAAGATCATCCTGGCCGCTTGCTTCATCAACGACCTCGGTACGGTCCTGGCGCTCGGAATCGTATTCGCGCACTGCGACCTTTGGCTGTTGCTGTTCGGCGCCATCACCGCGGCTGTACTGATTGTCCTGGGGCGCTATGCGCCTTGGACACTTAAGCGCTTGGGCGCGCGTGTCAGTGAGCCACAGACAAAGTTTGTCGCGCTGATTCTGCTCGGGCTCGGTGGGCTCGCGAGCGTCGCGGGCAGCGAGGCGGTTCTGCCTGCGTATCTTGTTGGGATGGCGCTCGCACCGACATTCCTGTCCGAGCCTGAACTGCCCCACCGCATGCGGATCATTGCGTTCTCAATTCTCACGCCCTTCTACTTTCTGAAGGCGGGATCGTTTGTTGAGGCTCATGCCGTAGCGGCAGCCTTCGGGCTGATAGCCATATTCCTCGGCATTAAGATGGCCACTAAGTTCATCGGCATCCTGCCACTGACGGTCTATCACGAATTTGACAGGCGCGAGGGACTCTACACGACGCTGCTGATGTCTACTGGACTTACATTCGGGTCAATCTCGGCACTGTTTGGACTGACAAACAGAATCATTGACCAGAGCCAGTACACGGTCCTTGTAACCGCGGTTATCGGGAGCGCCGTTGTGCCGACGCTCATTGCACAGAGGTGGTTTCAGCCGGAGTTCAAGGCGGTTGGGTCGGAGTTTGAAGAAGCGGAAGCTGTGGCGGGCGAAGAACCTTGAACCAAAGACCCGTCCGACTGACTGCTTCAGGGAAAGTCAGACAGGATGCCGAAAAGTCCGGTGATGCCCGAACTCTGTCCACCACCCCGGGCGCGTGGGGCATCGGTGGCGGCGGTGCCGGCGCCGCTACAGCCAGCAAGGAGTCCGTCATTCATTCTTGATCAAGTCGCTGATTCGAATGGTGGCCAAGGCGCCTCTCAGCAAATGATCGGCGGTTTTTGGCTTTGTTTTGCGGCGAATCCCCTTATGAGCAGACGCATCAACGTCATGATCGATGATGACACCTGGGGCTTCCTGGGCCGAGTGCCCGCGGGGGATCGGAGCCGGACCATTAACGGGGCGCTGCGCGCGTGGGTTGCGCGGCGCCGTCGGGCTGATGCCGTTCGAGAAATGGATCAGCTGAGCGCGCGACTGCCTAGCGTGAGTACTGAGGAGGTCGCGCACTGGGTCCGTGAAGATCGAGACCAGGACCATTAATGCCATTGCCCGTCGTCGTACCTGACGCCTCGGTCTTGTTGAAATGGATAGTGCCGTCGAAGGATGAACCAGACGCTGACAGAGCTCTCCTCCTGCGCAGCGCAATCGTGGACGAGCGCATACGGGCGCTGGTTCCGACGCTGTGGTTGTACGAACTCGGCAATACCGCGGCGCGACGCTTCCCGACCCAGGCCGCGCAGTGGCTGTCGGCGCTGTTGAAATTTGGGCTCGAAGAGATGCATCCGTCTGAGCGCTGGCTGACGACAGCCTTGGGCCTCACCGCCCGGTGCGGCGTGACTTTCTACGACGCGGCCTACCATGCTGTCTCGCTGGTTCATGGCGGAGTTTTTGTCACGGGCGATTCCCGCTACGTCACGCTGGCCGGGAAAGGGGGTGCCATTATTTCGCTCAGCGACTGGCAACCGCCTGAGCCCACGGCGAAGCGCCGCCGTCGCTAATAGCCGACGCTACGCGATGCCATAATGCGCGGCCCGCAGCACCGCCCATATTTGCGGAGCACAGGTCAGGGCTGTCCCCCGCGTAAGCGTAGGTCGAGTAGTTCTCTCCCGCTAAGTCAGAGCCCAGGCGTATACAAACTGCGCGTGCGCATCGCCCGCGTGGGCGTGCGTCTTACATAGTTGTACTGCTCGATCGGTATCGCGCTTGCCATCTAGTCCAGGCATCAGGGCGATGTACCCAAGCATCGCGGAGGCCCAAGGCGATCCCAACGTCGAAAAGTTTCTCCAACTCAGCCAATAAACGGCCTGGGCCGCCGAACTCAAGAGATTTGAGTACGGAGCGCCCCTCCATCAGTCCTGCGCCGCTATCGTTTGGTAGCGATCGCATAGATCGCGTTTGTCTCGATACTCACAATCTTGCGTTCAGTCAGCCAACCAACATTGTCGGCTCTCACACGCGCCGCTGCGTCAGGCCCCATCTGATCGATCGTCCATCGGAGACCCGATCCGAGAGCGACAATCCACCAGTCTTCGGCTGAGCGCAGCGGCTGAAACCCTTTCTCCTCGGTCACCTCAGCGTTGGTTACGCCACCATCTGTTAGCAATTGTCTTACTGATGCCGCGGTTGTGATGCGATCCCAAGGATTGAAGGCGCTATAGAGATCGGGTCGTTCCTGCTTTACCGCGGCAAGCCAACGAGAGTAAGCGGGTTCGAAGATACGCGGACCCCATGTGGTAACCGCCAGCTTCCCCTGGGGCCGTACCATGCGCCAGAGCTCGCGGACCAAGCCTTCCATATCGGGCACGAAGAAAATGGAAAAAACACTCACCACTGCGTCGAAGTGGCCATTCGGGTATTCCAGTGCCGTCATGTCTCCGAGCTGGAACTCGACATTCGTAAGGCCCCGTGTCCTCGCCTTTGAACGACCCCTGTCAAGCAAACGCGCAGATAAATCAATTCCCACCACCGACCCGTCCCGTCCGATGACTTCGGCTGCCGGCAGCGCTGACGCTCCGGTGCCGCAGCCGACATCGAGCACCTTGGCGCCAGCCAGCAATCCGAGACGATCGACGGTCCGCTGGCCTATTCGGTCCCAGAAACCTAGGGGCTCATCCTCAAAGTGATCAGCCGCGGCATCGTAGGTCGCAGCCGCCTTAGCCTTTGCTTGCTTCAACGGATCGTCCAAGCGGACCTCCGGCAGTTGCTGGGCACGACTCCCTCGATCCCATTTTAGGACAACGAAGCGCGGGGGCCGAGCACCGTCCTGCGCGCAGGGTCACTCACACCAAGCTCCTGATGCAGACAGATTGGCTTAGTCTCTGAGTGACAGCTCTTGGGAATCTCGAGAGGTGACCTTCAACGTCCGGTGTCGTTTAGGCGTTGTCCGATGGCTGCCCCGCGGGCTGCCGCATCCGGTCGAGACACGGCTTGACGGGCAGGCGTCGGAGAACGCCCAAGGGAGGAAACCGCGAGAGTAACTGAGCGCGGGTCAGTCTGTGCGCGGTGCTATGCAGATTTGAAGGCGCGCGGTGGCGTTGATCGAGCGGTCTGGCCCGACGGCTACAGGGCCGGTAACACGCGCACGGCTCGCAGCGGTCCACGTTCGGTGTGTTGGTAGTGGCCTTGGCTGAGCGGTGTAGGGATCGGCCGCGAGCGGGACAAGAGGTCGGCGTGCCGGCATGCCAGAGCTCGCGCCGGCTTTGGGCATCGGCACCACTCGTCGCGAGTGTCTGGACTGGCTCATTCCCCTCTCGGAAGCCCATCTGCGGCGTGCCCTGAGACTTTGGGTCGAGCACTACAACCGTGGGCGCCCACACATGGTGCTCGGTCCTGGTGTGCCCGATCCGCCAGCCCGCCGTATCGAGGTCGATGCCGAAGTCTCGCCATTTTCTCGATGACTTCGGCTCGTTGCGCAGCAAAGCGGTCCTCGGTGGGCTACATCACGAGTACTCGCTCTGCCCTGCGTGAAAGGGTGAAAAGAAACTCAATATTTGCGGACGACAGCTGTGCACCTGCTGAAGACCAGCAACGTAAGCGTCGACGAAATAGCCGCGCGCGTGGGCTAGGCCGACGGCGCGACCCTGCGGACTCTGCTGCGCAGACAGCTGAATATGGGCATCAAGGAGATCAGGAAGACCGCATAGGGGCCGCGCGAGGTGAGGCAGCGCCAAGGGGCGGGAAGGCGCATCGGGGCGCCGCAGACGCGGCGCTCCGAGCAGTTTCTCATCAGTTGAGCCGGGCAGCGACGCCGCACACGATCACGGGACCTGCGCTCCCGAACGGCGCCCCGTTCGGTCCGGTGACGTATCCGTCTCGCGCCAGTTTCAGGATGCGGAACTCCTCGGTCAAGAGACCGCGATAGCCCTTCGCGATGGCGTCTTCGGTCCATTCATAGAGATTGGCGTCCCACACAGGGCTGTAATCGGTGGCTGTGGTCGGAATACCGCCGAAGGTGTTGTTCGGCCGATGTCCATCCAGCAGCGCGGCCGACAGGCCCTGACGCTGCGGATTGGCGCAGCCGCCTTCTGATGCGCCGTTCGTGGCGATGAAGATCCGCTCAACCGCGCTGCGCGCGATGTCGTCGATCCCGACTTCGAGCCTGCGCATGCGGGGGGCGAAAGTGTTCCCCTCGATGGCTGACACGGTCGGATCGCTCGAGTCGGTCGAAATATAGAAGACCCGCTTGCCGAAGCTGTAGCCGTTGATCAGGCTCATGGTGACTGTACGCCGCGCCGGATCGATGGCGATCACCTGGTCATGCACCAGCGCATAGTTCGGGTTGCCGTTCGGGAAGCTGATGTCGGCATCCTCTACCGCCGCGGCGACAACCGGCGCGTCGTACACAATGCCGTCGACCCTGACCAGAGGGCTGTAGTCCGCATCTCCGACCGAGCCCGGCTGAGCGGTCGTGGGCGGGAACGCCCGTTCTTCAGGGCCGGACACGACTACTCGGTTTGGGCTGAAGTCCACGATACCCGACTCGAACAGGAACGTTCCGTCGGCTCGCCGAGTTGCAGGCCGTGCGGCATCGCCCGCGTTCGGCAGCTTCTTGGAGAAGTTAACGCCCAGGCGCTCCGCCTCGGCCTGGTTGCCGGCATCCAGGATGATGTACCAGGCGGGCTTCAGGCCAGTTGGCGTTTTCACGGCGCCCTTATAGAGCGGCAATGTGACCGTTCTTCTGGGGGTGCCGCTGGGGATGTTCACTCCAGTGAGCGATTCGATCGGTATGTCGAACTTTCCTGAGCGCAGCAGCTGCACCGGCCCTGCCAGCTCCGGATCCGTGAGCGAGTCGGACGGCGGAAACTGAGAAATATCGACCTTGGTACCGATGGACGCCAACGGCGGAATGATGTTGCATCCGGGCCCGGGCCCGTTCGCCGCCGGTCCAGGGCCGTTCCCGGCCCGCACCCGCGCGTCTTCGGCAGATGTCGCAGCCGAGAAGAAGGCGAGTGCCACGGCGGTTGCGCCGAGGAACGTACGCGCGTTGGACAGGAGAGCAATACGACTGATCATGAGTCTTTCCTTGCGTTGCTGAAGATGAAAATCGGCGATGCAGACGACCGCCAGCGGCTCGCATACCGCGTCAAATCCAGCCCGCCCCCGCTTCGGCCCGCGGGAAACTCCACTGCAGACAAGGAGTTAGACAGCTTCCGAGAGTCGCCTGATCGAGTGCTCAGGCGTCCGTGCCCGGGCACTGATCGTCCAGTTCCGGCTGCCCCGTGTTTGCGCCCGTCGCCTGTCGGGCATTTGATCGTCTCAACCTTCGTCGAAACGCTGCCGTGCTGCGATAGCCACACTGACGTGCGAGCTCGTCGGTGGACATGCCGTCCCGACGCCTCAGCCGGGCCGCCACAGCCAAGCGATAGTTCCGCAGATAACGCACCGGCGACTCCCCTACTTCCTGGTGGAAAAGCTTGGCAAACGCCGAGCGTGAGAGGCCGACAACCGAGGCCATCGAACGGACCGTCCATTGACGGCCCGGCTGTCGGTGCAGGGCGATCAGCAGACGCCGCAATCTCGGATCGCGATGCGCACGAAGGAGACCGAGCGGGGCTCGCGGGACCTCAGTGACGGTGCGTAGAACCAGGATGATGAGGAGCTCGAGGAGCCGCTCGAGCAGAAACGCAGGCGAGTTGCTCCGATGCGCACAGATGTCGATGACCTTCAGCAGTGCCCCGATCGGCGCCGGACAGGCGTCGGCTGACGGCCAGAGCACACAATCGGGAAGCGCGTTGACCAGCGCCGCATTCGCCGCGCCGCCGTCGAAGTAGCCGCACAGAAGCCCGACACTCCGAGCCGAATGCGCCGATGACAACGGCGCGAGCCTCACAGGAGGCTGAGGCTCGGAGACCCCTGGCAAGTGCGCGAGCAGATAATCGGTGCTGGGCCGGTATATCAGCAGACCACCGGCGGACGTACGTATCGCCGCGTCTGCGGCCGGCGTGCGCACCCAGCATTCGCCGGAGAGTATCGCGTGGAAGCCGATGCGACCGGCAGTTCGCCTCAGATCCCGTGAGCCAGCGATCTCACGGCAGGATCGAGAGTCGTAGCACATCGACCTCTTCGGACCGCTCCGCTCCGAGCCTCCGGTAGAAGGAGCGCCCGACATCGTTTCCACGCGCGAGTTCAAGGTTGATGCTGGCGCAGCCAAGTTCGGCGGCCCTGTTCCGCACGGCGTCCATGAGCGCTCGACCGACCCCGTTGCGGCGTGCTTCGGGTCGCACGCAGAGATCGCCCAACCAGAGGCGCTTGGCGCGCGTATGTGCTTCGAATATTCGACTGTACGTTACAAAACCGACCACGCGCGTTCCGGCCACGGCCACCAGACACTCAAACCAGCGATCGGGACCAAAACCGCATTTCGACAGCAGTGTGACATCGTTGCCGGGGTCAGAATCCAGAACGTGTGCCGCTAGCTCGCGCGACAGTTCGGCGATTCCTGACATGTCGGCGGCTTCGGCACTGCGCACTTCCATTAGGGGATCCCCCAACAGCTTCTTGGCTCAATCGTCACGCAGAGCAATCGAGCAGACTACGGCAGCTGCTGCGAGCCGCGCAGTGCGTCCTGTCGGATCGCTCAGCGAAGTGAATGAGCGGCCGCACCGATGATCGGTGTCTGCCCAGAGGGCTGCACGAGGACTGCCACGTCGGTAGCGTCCGGCGGCAGCGAAGACATGGGCACTTCGAACCCCCGGACCTCACCCTTCCACGTACCCAGGTTGCGAATGCCACGCACAATGTTGAACTCCTCGAGATTGCGGCCGGCGTTTTCCCCGCGACCGATCGCGGAAACCGCATGGCGCAGGTAGGCAACGAGCACGACGTCGCTGGCAGGGGCGGCCGAACGCGCACCGAGTTCGACCCGAACTTCAGCACCATGCACCGAGACTGTGAGCGGCACACCGTCGCGCTGCACGCTGACCGCCCTGGTAATCGCCTGTGGATCCCCCAGCGAATCGAACCGCCCGTCGACGATCAGCTGGGGCGTGTAAACCGACGAGCGGTGCAGGTTGCGAGCGTAGATGCTCTGACGGTCCGCGGACTGCGGCAGGGCAAACCGATCACGCCAACCAAGCTCGTTCCAGTAGTCCACGTGAAAAGCCAAAGCAAGGACACCGGGCCGTCGACTCAGTTGTCCAAGGTAGGCGTCTGCAGGGGGACATGAGCTGCAACCTTGTGACGTAAAGAGCTCCACAACCACCGGGCGAGGTTGCGCGTGAACGGCGAGAGTGCAACAGAGCGCAGCGCCAGCAACCAGGCACTGCCAAAGTGGTCGCATCATGGGGAATCCTCTGGAAAAATCGCGATGATCTAATAGACCGCGCAAGAGGCAAGGAAATTACGCCTTCCGGCCCCGGGGACTGGCCGCCGTGCTGCGGATCGCCATAAAGGCATCATCACATCGTCGCTCGACTGGCCGAGCGCCCGCGGACATCGCACAGCGTTGGAAACCCGTCCGATCGGATGGTGGCCAGGGACAGAATCGAACTGCCGACACGCGGATTTTCAGCCGTTGTCGCAGGTTCTAGGGGCTTATGAATCAACCACTTGCAGCGCTTGCCCGCGGCGTTCCCAGTCACGGCTCTTTACTAGCCTGCCTCGCTAGACAATGCTCCTTTACTAAGGAACAGTCTAGGTAAAGAATACTTTCCTAGAGGTTCCGACATGCGCGTCACTGGCAGAACACTTAGGAGGACCGTCGCTGGCGAGGAGATTGCCGCGTTCGTACCTTACCCGCTTCCACCCCGCGACCCACCATTGAAACTGGACGGCGAGCTTGCCGCGCTGCTCCCGCGCGCCCAGCAGGCTCTTGCGCGTCTTGAAGTGGCCGGCGAGATGGTGCCATCGCTTGACTGGTTTATCTATGCATTTGTCCGCAAAGAAGCAGTCGTCTCCTCGCAGATTGAAGGTACCCAGGCCACACTCATCGATCTTCTCGAATACGAAGCCGAACAGGCAACTGGAGTTGCCATCGAGGACGTACGTGAGGTCTGCAACTACCTCGATGCCATTAAGTACGCGCGAGGGCAGGTCAAGAGCGCTCGCGGGCTGCCGATTTCCACGCGTCTACTGAATGAGACGCATCGCCGTCTGATGCGCGGAGTCCGTGGTACCAATAAACAGCCGGGAGAAATTCGCCACAGTCAGAACTGGATCGGCGGCACGCGCCCGGGCAACGCCGCTTTCGTTCCCGCCCCACCGGAGGAGTTGCCGGCGCTGCTGACCAACTTTGAGAAGTATCTTCACGCGGACAATGGGTTACCACCGCTGGTGCGTATTGCGTTGACGCACGCCCAGTTCGAGACCATCCACCCCTACCTCGATGGTAATGGCCGCATCGGTCGGCTGCTCATCACACTGCTGCTCGAGCATTGGAAGCAGCTGTCCGCACCGCTGCTCTATCTGAGTCTGTTCTTCAAGCGCCATCGAGCTGAGTATTACCGGCTGCTCGGTGAGGTTCGAGTGAATGGGGACTGGGAGTCGTGGATGAACTTTTTTCTAGAAGGCGTAGCGACGATCGCGGATGAGGCTGTCGCTGCTGCCCGAGAAGTTTTCGCGCTCGTCAGCGAGGACCGCCAGCGCCTGCTCGCAACGCCGGGTGCCTCCGTTATGTCGATCCGTTTGATCGAACAACTCCCCGTGCACCCTGTGGTTACTATCCCGGCCGTAGTAAAACTCCTTAAGACGACCAAGCCCACGGCCGGCAAGGCGGTTCAGGTGTTGGAAAACCTTGGCGTACTTGCTGAAACGAGCGGAAAGCAGCGGGACCGGAGCTTCGCGTACGCGGCATATCTTGAGAAGCTACGTGCGGGGACCGAGATCGAATCCAGATGACGAGACGGCATGCCGCCCGGTGGCTGTGGTCCGCGGAAACTCGGTTCGGCCCTTATGAAGCGGCTCGGTGCTACGAGTGTGACATCATTCGCGAGTGCTCAGCCCCTCTCTATTGTCGTAGTAACCGACTTGGTCGGATCGATTGCACTGGCCTTTCGGTCACGCCAGTCGCTGGATGCAGAGGTTCCATTCCTGCGCCGACAACTGGCCCTGTACGTGGAGCGGAGCGTGAAGCTGAGACGGATCGATGCGCAAGGGGCTGCACTGGACGCTGCTGACAGACCGCAGCAAGCTCAGCCGAGCGCAACGCACCGAGCTTGATGCACTGCTGGCGCACTTGACCAGCAATCGCACGGCGCGCGCCTGGCTGTACCGGGAGCAGTTGCGCGAGATCCTCACCCGCAAGCAGCCGAATGTGGTGCGCATCCTCCTCAAGCAATGGTGCACGAACCTGCTGCGCTCGAAGGTCGAACCGATGAAAGAGGTCGCGCAGCTGATCCGCAAGCACTTCGAGGGCATCCTCGCGTGGGACTAACGGGTTCCTGGAGGCCATCAACAGCCTGTTCCAGGCGGCCAAGCGAAAGGCGCGTGGGTACGTCCGCTTCCAGACGATCCGCACCGTCATCTTCCTCATCGCCGGCAAACTGGATTTCTCCAGGCTCAACCCCTATCCGACGGATAGCGCTGGACAATCCGCTCTGGGGTCAGGAGCGTATCGCCAACGAGCTGTGGGTGAAGCTCGGACTGCATGTCTCGCCGCGTACCGTGAGGAAGTACACGCCGAAGCCCTCGGTAGGGCGTCCGCGTGGGGATCAGCGCTGGGCGACGTTCCTGAGGAACCCTGCGCAGGCGATCATGGCGTGCGACTTCTTCTTCACCGTGACGAGTACCTTCCGACTCCTGTATGTGTTGGTGGTGATGGAGCATCGCCGCCGGCGGCTGATTCATGGCAATGTGACGGCCCATCCGACGGCGGCTGAGCATGCACAGAATCCTGCACCACGGTGATTTGAAGTGGAAGCCGATCATCAAAGGTTGCGACATGGCGGTAGTAGAAGGCAATCCGGATGCTGACGGCCAGCAGTTTGTAATCCGGTTCCGGTGCGCGGATGGAGCAAAAGTTCCGGCGCACTGGCATCCGACAGACGAATACCTAACCGTGCTTAAAGGCGCTTTCCTCGTTGGGACCGGCGACACGTTCGATGAAGCCAAACTACAAACCATGAACGTCGGGAACTTCCTTCTGATGCCCAAAGGGATGCACCACTTCGCGTTGAATAAGGGAGAGACCATCGTTCAGGCGCACGGAATTGGACCGTTCAAGGTAAACTGGTTGAATCCGTCAGACGTGCAGCCGCCTGATTCGACAGCAGCTCCGAAAGCAAAATAGCAGACAGCGAAACTTCGGGGCGGCGCCTACAGGGATCCGGGCGCATCCTTGGTGTTCACCTCAACGTTGATCGCTCCGGTTCCTGCTAGAGTGGGGCAGAGCGACTTACGTCGCCGTCACTACGAGTGCTCGTCACCCGACGGATCTAACCGAGCCGTGGACCCGCGCCGGGTCACGCTGCAGGTATGAATGCCTGGTTGTCTTCACCCGAAGAACCTCTTTCGAACGACGGCAGCTGGTAACGCGACGGTTCCAACCGTGCCCAAGGAACCGTGTTGGTCAGGCGAACAGCGGACCGAAATATTGGACACCGGCGCTAATATGTAACCGTCCGGTGACCACCACATAGCATGCGGTGAGGGCGTTGCCCATGATGGGCTACGTGGACACGTGGTAGGTGTCCACGTAGGAGCTAAGTGGACACCTCGGCGGAAGAGAAGGTCACCACGGACACGCTGGGCCGACGCACCGGCCCACGCCAGCGACACTCGATCGCAGAGAAGCGCCGGATCGTCGAGGAGACGCATGTGCGCGGGGCATCGGTGGCGACGGTAGCCCGCCGCCACGGTGTGAACGCGAACCAGGTGTTCGGCTGGCGGCAGTTGTATCGCCAGGGGTTGCTGCAGGAGGGTGCAACCCCGTCCAGTGCACCGCTGCTGCCGGTGAAGGTCAGCACCCCGACCGTATTGCCGACCGAGCGTGCGGCGCGAACGCCGAACAAGGCGGAGCGTGGCGGACTTGCGGCCATCGAGGTGAAGCTCGCCAACGGTCACAGCATCTTGGTTCACGGCCGAGTGCACGGTAAATCACTAGCGCGAGTGATCGATCTGCTGGTGCGGCGATGATCGCACTGCCGGCGGGGGTGAAGGTGTGGTTGGCGGCGGTACGACCGACATGCGCAAGGGCTTCGATGGACTTGCGGCTCTGGTGCAGACGCAACTCGAGGAGGATCCCTTCTCCGGGCAGCTGTTCGTGTTCCGCGGTCGCGCCGGCGATCGGGTCAAGGTGCTGTGGTGGAGCGGGGACGGGCTGTGTCTTTTTGCCAAGCGACTCGAGCGCGGGCGCTTCGTGTGGCCGCAGGCGACGCACGGCACGGTGAGTTTAAGCGCCGCGCAGCATCGATGTTGTTGGAAGGGATCGACTGGCGGCGAGTCGAGCGCACCTACGAGCCGCAGCTCGCGGTGTAAAAGTCCCTATTTTTATAGCGTTTTATGCAGCGAGTGCTCAGCGCACGCGGTATAATGCTTCATGCCTGAAGCGGCGGATCTGCCGAACGACGTCGAGGCTTACGCTAATATTGGAAGAAGAGTCAAAGCGCTCGAATGCAACCGGCGACGCTCAGGTCGCCTTAGTGAAGTGCGTGTGCCGCCGCACCGATGATCGGCCCCTGTCCGGACGGCTGCACAAGAACCGCGACGTCAGTGGCATCGGGGGGCAGCGAAGACACCGCTACGCGGAAGCGCCAGGTCTCACCCCTCGACCGACCGAGAACGCGGATGCCGCTTACGATATTGAATTCCTCCAGCGTGCGTCCCGCGTTCTCCCCACGACCGACAGCCGAAACGGCATGGCGCAGATAGGCAACGAGCACGACGTCGCTGTCAGGGAGGTCCGCTCGCGCACTGATTTCGATCCGCACTTCGGCGTCATGCACCGCGAGCGCGACCGGCGCACCATCTCGCGGCTTACCGAGGGCTCTGACAAGCGCGCTGGCGTCTGAACCGACAGCATCGTCGCGCCCGTCGATGACAAGCTGCGGCGTGTAAACGGATAAGCGATGGAGGTTTCGCGCGTAGACGTTCTGGCGTTCAACGGATTGGGACAACGCAAAGCGATCACGCCATCCGAGGCTATCCCAGTAGTCCACATGGAACGCCAAGGCAAGAATCTCGGACCGCCTGCTCAATCTTCCCAGGTAAGCGTCCGCGGGAGGCCACGAGCTGCAGCCTTGCGAGGTAAACAGCTCGACTACGACCGGGGGAGGTTGCGCGGTCGTTCCGGCCGCACAACACAGCACGGCCACGGCAGTCAGGCAACCTTGCAGCGCCCCTTTCACGGGAAACCCTTCACACACATAGACCGTGTAGGGGCCCAGGACATTGCGATCGTATGCGGAATGCGCGACCCCCCATGTGCAAAAATCGGGGGCACGCCGCGCGCGGCACGGCACTGGTTCCGAGCAGGATCACGGCAGCGACTGCGCGGAACGTTCCTGGGCGCCCGATGTGCCTGCTGCGCTGCCTCGCGCGAGTCGCCGTACCTGCCGGCGGCCTCGGTCTCGCAATCGTTAAGCGCATCCTACAGCCACCGCGAACAGTCGGCCGTCTTACACCAGGATCTCCTCACTTGTGCGAGCTGTGTGCCGCAGCATCGATCTTGGGGATCAGCGGCCAATTCTGGTCACCCGCTCGGATGTTCCCCGGCCGATCCTGGTCCCAGAGGGATCTCGCGAACGCGTTGTTGTTGACGAACAGTCGCTCGCCCACCACCGCCCACTGCCTTGGGTCACCGTGCGCGGTGGTGCCATGCGAGACAGCATAGGCGCAGTACCCTCCGTACTGCGGGGCGTAGCGCTCCGGATTGGCCGCAAACCGGTCTCGATGCTCGGCGGAGGCGAATTTCCAGCTCGCGTCCCGCCAGACCGCCGTGTAAGCGTCGCTTCCCAGCACCGGCCGATGGTCTGTGAAATACGCTACGACGTCGTAGCCCTCGAGACCCACTCCGCCTACGGCATCGATGAGAGGCACCGCCTGCGTCTGCAACACCCGACCCGGTGTCGCCGCACAGCCCGCGACCCCTAACATCGCCACTAGCAATCCCCATTCGAAATACAAGCGATGTCGATCACTCATGCTCACTCGCTCCTTTGGGGGACTTCTCTCAATCACTCGAGCCGGCGACGGTAGGCCAGCGCAGCGAGCCCGATTGCGAGACCTGTGAACGCCGCCACCGGCCACATCTCAGCCGCCACTGCAGCGCCAGCGTCAGCGCGCAGCAGCACGCCCCGCGCGGCGCGTACAAAGTGGGTCAGCGGCAGCGCCTCGCCGAGAAATTGGGCCCAGCGCGGCATGCCGGTGAACGGGAACATGAAGCCGGACAGCAGCATCGAGGGCAGATAGAAGAACACGGCCGCCTGGATGGCCTGCACCTGGGTGCGCGCCAGCGCGGAGAGGGCGAAGCCGGTGACCAAATGCGCCAGCGCCAGCAGTCCCGCTGCGAGCAGCAGCGCCGCTATGGAGCCGCGGACCGGCAGTTCGAACAGTGCATGCGCCACGGCTAGCACGATCGCCGCTTGCGCGACGCCCAAGGCAACATAGGGTGCGAGCTTGCCAACCATCGCATCGACACCTGACACCGGCGTCGCGAGAAAACCTTCCCACGTGCCGCGTTCCCGCTCTCGCACGAGTGTCAGCGCACCGAGCAACAGCATGGTGATCATCACGATGACGCCGGCGAGGGCCGGTGCAATCGCCCAGGTGGTGCGACCTTGTGGGTTGTAGAGCCAGTCGACCCGCACGGGAGGCGCTTGCCCGGGGTGCTGCCCTGGGAGCAGGTGTCGCCACAGCGCCGCTTCGAGCGCGAGTGCAGCCGGACGCACGGCGGCGGGATCGCTGGCATCGACGATCGCGTGCGGCTGAGTCGCGGTACCATTCCCGTCAGACGGATCGGTCGCGGGCGGCAACTCGATGCCGATCAGCGCTTCATGCCGCGCGACCATCCGTGCCGCTTCGCCCGGCGCGAGTCCATCGCCGAGCACTTTGAAATAGCCCGTGTCCGCGATCGCCCGTCGCAGGGGGCCATCCGGCGCAGCTTCCTCTCGCGCAATCGCGATGGGCACGTTGCGCGGGTCGAGGGTTACCGCGTAGCCGAACAGCAGGATCTGAACCGCTGGCACCACGATGATAAGTGACAGCGTCGGCCGATCGTGGATCAGATGCAGACTCTCGAGGCGAGCGACCGCAAGCCAACGCCTCGCGCGCCAGTGGAACGCGCTCATCCGCCCACCACCCATTGCGGAACGCTCGCGCTCCACGCAAGAACCGCGTCCTCAAGCGTGGGAACCGCGAGTTCAACCGCAAAATTCCGCAGCGCCGCACAACGACGGATATCAGCCGCGGTGCCGGCGGTGACCACCACCCGCAGCGAATCCCCGCTGGGGTAGCTCGCCATGACACCGGGAACCGCCTGCAGGGGCTCGACCAACCCGAGCACATGCGGGCCGCGGATCGAGAACACCGTCGCGCGGGTGGCAAGCGCTACGTCGCCCGGCGCGCCACTGCCGCCGACGATTCCCTCGGCGAGAAAAACAATGCGCCTGCAGCGATTCGCGTCGGCGAGATCGTGAGTACTCAACACAACCGCGGCACCCTCGGCGGCGAGCCGCGTGATGTGCCGCCATACAGCCTGTCTCGCTGTCCCATCGAGTCCCGCCGTCGGCTCATCGAGCAGCACGAGGGGCGGTGCATGCACCAGGGCCGCCGCGAGCTGCAGCAGCCTTGCCCAGCCGCTCGACAGGTGTCCAGCCGTAAGCGTCTCGAAGCGCCCGAGACCGAATCGTTCTAGGATACTGGTAACTGCCTGCCGGGGCCGCGCGACGCCAAAGACCTCGGCGCGAAATCGCAGGTTCTCTCTGACCGAAAGACTCGGGTACAGCGAGAGTCGCTGCGAGAGATAGCCAACGCGGCGCCGGATCTCGCCGCCCTCGCGCAACAGGTCGTAACCGAGGACGGCTCCCTCGCCAGCGTCCGGGGGCAGCAGACCGGCAAGAATCCGCAGTGCGGTGGTCTTCCCGCCGCCGTTCGCGCCCACAAGTCCAACGATCTCGCCGCCTTGCACGGTCAACGACAATCCAGCGAGCGCCGGGCGCGCAGCGTAGCGCTTGGCGAGACTGCGCACCCGCACTAGTGTGTCCGTCCCGCCGTGCGGTACCGCACCCGCCTCAGCCGTGGACATACTGGAACCCTCCGAACATGTGCCCGGTCGCCTCGGCGCCGAGCACCAACACGGACTCCCCGCTGCGCAGACGCCCACGCAGCTCCGCGAGGGCGAGCCAGATCGCTGCAGAACCAGTGTTGCCCAGCCGGTCGGCGTTCACGAACACCCGATCAGGCGCAATGCCAAGGCGCGGGGCGAGCAGCGCCGCCATACGCCCATTGGCCTGGTGCGGAAGCACATAGTCGACGGTTCGCGGATCGACACCCAGAGAGCGCGCCACCGCCGCGCCGCGCTCAAGGAGTTCCGGGCCGAAGTCGCGCACTGCATCAAGGTCATGTTGGAACTCGGGGAGACCCCCGGCATGCAGCGGAGCGTCGGAACCGCCGCCCGCGAGGCGCAGTCCCGGAGGCCGGCGGCAGCCACACTGGCCGAAGAACGCGTGCGACAAGCGCCCGCAGGGTGCGTCCTCGTCGGGCCCGAGCACGAGCGCGGCCGCGCCGTCACCCATTTGCACGAGATTCACCAGCTGGCTGCGATCGTCGCGAGCGCGCAGCGGATCGAAATACACCGAACCGGTCTCGGAGCCGACGATTGCGATCGGTCCGGCGCCGGGCGTGTCGATCAGCGCATGCGCCAGCACCAGAGCGTTGGCGAAACCCGTGCACGCCTGGCGCAACTCAATGAACGGTCCGTGATAGTCGAGCAACTCGGCGACGCGTACGACATTGGGCGGCACTAGCTGCCCCGGGCTTACGGTGTGCGTAATCAGGTAGGCGAGATCCGCCACGCGCCGGCCTGCCTCGGTGAGCGCCCGGCGTACTGCCGCCGCCGCGAGCTCTGCGTTCGTGGAACCCGGCCGGGTTCCCTCGAAACGCCTCTGCAGCGCCCGGCTGATATGGCGTGTCTGGATTCCGAGCCGGTGGGCGATCGTGCGGCCACGACGCCGCACGTCCACGCCGAAGCGACGCGCAACGCGCCCGAGCAGCTCATCGGTCGGGATCGGTTCGCCCGGCAGCGCGCTGCCACTACCGAGCACTCTGAAAGCGCGCGCGTCGCTCCACGCCGGCGCGGCGGCGGAGGGCACGTTCATGCGAAGAGGTTGTGTGACACGGCGCTTAGTCGGCGCAGTGTCGTGTCGGGGCATACACCGAGCTGTTCGAAGGCGTCAGCGCGTCGTGCCAGCAACCGCGTCAGCCGCTGACGTGTCTCGAGCGCAAGGCCGAGAAGATCACAACCGCCGCCGAGCAAACGCGCGTAGTTGCGGGCGATCGTCACGTGACGCGCCTCGTCACGGTGTATTCGTGCGAAGAGGCCGGCAAGCGCAGCATCTGCGCCAATCGGATTGCACCGCCGGCGGAGCGCTCCGAGCAGCACGCACACCGCCGAGTCGAGGGCCGCGATGCGCGCCAGATGCGCGCCGAGCTCGGGTTCACGGATGCTCACGTAGAAATGACGGATCTGCCTCACGAGATGCTTATCTGGGCGCGGCGCCGGCAGGCCGAGCTTCAATCGCTGTAGCCATGTGGCGTGACGCTCCTCGTCCGCGCGGATGCGATCGAGCTGGTCACGTGCCGCCGCGTGCAGTGCCGCGGACCCCGCATAGCGCCCGAACGCCAACGCCGCTGATTCCTCGCCACACAACAGCAGTGGCAGCAGTTCCGCGAGCGCCTCGGCGGCGCGCGCACCGAGCCGCACGTCGAACGCTCTTAGCCAGCGGCCGCGATCAGCCGAGGTCAGGAAGCACGCGGGCTCGACTGTCGTCATGCCCTGCTCACACGCGGCCGACACGGCGACGCGCGGGGATTGCGGTCCCATTCCGATATGCAGATAGCTCATGGTTCCCATGCGACGCGCCGGCCACACTTGCGCGCTCCAGTGCGTCCCGATGGTGACCGGGAAAGCGCACGGTTTATTGCGCATGTTGGCACAGGAACGCGCACCCGCACTTATCACGTGGCGCGTGAGCGCCGCGTGACCGGTAGGTGAGTAGTGCCGCCTAGGCTTCGCGACGCTCGGGATTCCCCCGATCACCATGCCCGCACCGGGCTGCAGGAGTACAGAACATGCATCGAGGATTTAGGTCTACTTCGCATACGCGACCGATCGCGGCAGTCGTGCCGGCTCTCATCGGGCTCGGCATGGCAACGCTGGCCTTGACACCGACATTTGCAAGTGAAGACCCCGACGACGCCGTTGAGGCCTTCCTTGCGCGCGGTGACATCCGCGAGCTGCCCAAGCCGCTCAAGAGCCGGCTGGTAGAACTCGTCCGGCGGCCACATTCCTTTGAGCCGACGACCGCCTTCAGCGAAGCGCCCACGCCCAGTCAGCTCTTTCAGTATTACCTGCTCGACACCAAGAACTTCGAGCCCAACGTGTTTACCACCACCGTGCCCGGTATCAATGACGGCACCGCACCGACCGCTAGCGGCCCGAATGGCGACCTGTCCACCATTGGCTCCGTGCGCGTGGTGCTCGAGCCCAAGGCGGGGCTGCCCACCGACCCCAACAACGTGCGCGCAGCCATCGACGTGTTCACGGATATCTCCGGTCTGTTCGTCATCAACAACGAATCCGGCTGGTACGAGGGCTGGATGATCCACGATCTGCGCGTACCGCAGGTCGCACCGCCGCGAGCCAACGGTCATGCCCAGTACGGCACGATCACCCCAGCGGATGCGGCGGCGATTCAGGCTATCGGGGCGCACAACAACGTGCCGGGGCTTTTTTTCACCGTTGACGGCAACGCTCCACACCTGCCAAGCGCGACCGATCACTTCCCCGATCGTCAGACGAACCTGATTGCCTTCCCCGTGAGCATCGGCACGTTCAATGCCCAGCAGCAGAGCGATATCCACGCCTACTGGGAGTTCAATCCCGGCACCGACTGGGTCTTTCCTCACTACGAACTCCCGTTCACGGGTGGCGTCCCCGGAACCTTCGAGGCAGGCCGGATCGGCGCTCTGCAGTCGATCGTGCCTGGCTCCGGGCCGTCTGGAATCACCAATGATCCCGTGCAGTACGGCGACAATCCCGGCAATCCGCGCGACCCGGATCGTGCCGACGTCAGCAAGGTGACCGACGTCGACCGGCCCGCGCCCGGCAACCCCGATCACCTGGAGAAGCGCCTGCGGTTCATTCCCAGTGGTTTGACCGACGAAGTCATCCAGGACGTGTTCACGCGCGTGAAATCCTTCGAACCGACCGTCACCGACATCGGTAAGCGCCTGTTCGATGCGTACGCCTATGAGGTCTCGCTCGTCGACAAAAATGGCGACGGCGTGATTTCCTTCGAAGAGGCCAATGTCAACGGCACATCGGACGGTCTGCCAAACACGCGTCTGTACCTCCCGGCAACCGCTTTCGACCGCTTCGCCGTGACGCGTGAAATTGACGATGGGCTCCTTGCCCCGAGATTCGCGCCGAGCCAACGCGCCTACGTCCTCAGCGGGGTTCTCAGCCCGGTCCAGCCGCCGGTTCCCGCGTCGATTCCCCAGGACGCCGACAACCGCTGATAACGGCTCAGCCTGAGTGGGCCGAGCAAGGGCCCCGGCGGTGCCGTGCCGCCGGGGCCCGAATCGGGAACCCGGCTTGTCCGCAGCTCTTGCGAATCGGAGCCGACGCAGCTACGGACGTGCTCCCGTCTTCAGTAGCGGAGGGCATTAGAGTTTTGCGGACTACGGCTGCGACACTCATCCTTAGAAAGTCGCCGTGAGTGCAAAGGAAGAGGGCGGTGTCGAGACCGGAAAGGGCATGAAGGTGTCAATTTGATTCTCGGCGATGACGACGAAGAAGTTATTTCCGGCCGTTCCCAGGGAAATGGGCGAGCCCATGTTGGGCCCGTTGGTGAACACGGGGGCCATGAACCTCATTTCGCCTTCCCCCGGCTTCTGGAACAGGATTGACTCATGCCTCACCAGGGGTCCGAGGAAAGCTTTGTCGCCGGTGTCGGTCCTCACGAACCAAAGGACATAGAACGCGTGGACTCCTTGGGCCGGTAAGTCCTCGGCCTCAATTTGCCCCGACAGAACTCCACCCCGGATGCTAAAAGCAACCGCCCCCGAAGCGCCTGGAGCAAAGGGTCCCGAGTGGAGTTGGACCTGCAGTTCCTCGGCGCCGCTAGCTCGGCTTACGGTGAGGAGCAGCGAGGCGATGAGAATAATTGGACGAAAGATGCTCCGACGCTCGTCATATCGATGGGTCTCTTTCATCATGGCATCCACCCCGCTGTTCCTTGTTTCTTGCAGCGTGGCAAGTACGGGTCACGTGCCGATCACGCGTTCGTCACGATGCCGTGACAATCCCCGCTCCGATCAGTCAGCGCCGAGGCGGTCCTTGGGCGCGCGGCACCCCGGACCCTTGCTCAGCCCGCACAGGGTGCGCTGTCTCTACCGTTTAGGGACCTTAATGGGAATGTACTTCCAAGCGTCCGACTCGGACCGCAGCGTGCTCTCGTAGTCCTAACCGCATTGCGCCGTCTGGAGAAAATCTCTCCAGACGGCGCCACCAGATCATTGCCGCTGCTGCCCCTACGAATCCGAGGTGGTCTTCTTCATTGCGCCGGCGTGATGTAGAAGAGCGTTCGATTGGCGTCTACAAATGGCTGGGCCTGTGGCGCTTCACGATTCCAGAAGTCCACGAAGGAACGCGACGCCGTAATTCTCTCGAAGACAAAATCCGGTGTGCCAACGAGATGGCAGCTCACCACAAGGACACCTCGACGGCCATCGGAGTAGCTTACGCGCAGGAAAGCAAGCCCTGCGCTCGCCTCTTGCGGATTGCCGATTTCGTCGGCAAGTGGGGGGAAGGTGCCTGGTGCGCGTTCGAAGCTGATGAGACCGGTGACTCTATACGTGCCCGCCAGCACGTGCCCCGCCGGGTCTACGATCTTGAATCCCCTCCCCAGTGACTGACCACCATGGTCAGGCTGGTTAAGACCAGTGGCTTCGTGGAACGTCGCCCCGATGCCGAAGACGCAATGCGCGTATTCATGACTGTGATGGCGCGTAAATTTCGGCCGGCGGCTAAACCGGGTGCCACCGAGAATACGCGCCGACGCGTGGAGCTCGAGGGTCGTCGCCAAACAGGGGGCGCCGCTCAGGTGCACGCAGGAATTGCAAAATCGGTTCGAGTCGGACTGACGTGCGCGCGAGCGGTAAGCGCTGCGGCCCGGCCGACAGAACCCCTCCCTGAGGATCCAGCAAATACACCTCCGCGGACGGATTGACGGTCATCGCCCGATTCGCGAGCTCTCGGAGCGCCACTTCATTCACCTTGCCTCGCTCCAGCGGGTGCGCAGTCACCACCGTTGCGGACGGGGCTGCCGGGCTAGCCGCGGCAGTTGAGGGCGGGCCCTGGAGCCTCGTCGTCCTTGATTTGGGGCTACCGCACGTCGACGGCCTCGAGATCTGCCGGCGTCTACGGCTTTCGGGGGGCTATACCCCGATCCTGATGCTGACCGCCCGT
>JACXTT010003877.1_pt1 | contig 22622 bp, 12 predicted proteins | sample 9270951 | NCBI WGS metagenome assembly JACXTT01 (sample SAMN15532306, study PRJNA645909) | rock metagenome | isolation source: weathered quartz diorite | place: Puerto Rico | collected 2017-06-21
AAAAAATGTTCACGACGCGGTTGGGATTGCCAATGATTCTCCGTTCGGCCTCGGCGCGAGCGTGTGGACCCGTGATCGAGAGGAGCAACAGTACTGCATCGACAATGTGGAGGCGGGGTGCATTTTTATTAACGGGATGGTCGCCTCAGATCCGCGTCTGCCGTTCGGCGGCGTGAAGAATTCCGGATACGGACGCGAGCTGAGCGTGTTCGGGATCCGGGAGTTTGTGAATATTAAGACGGTGTGGATCCGGGACAGCTGATTACCGTTTTCCCGCTACAATGTAGAGGTTCTGGATCCCGGGTTTGAAGGGTTCTCCGTCGAGCGATCCAAAAGAGCTGCACGTGACGAATCCTGCCTCGGAAATCATGGACAGCAGTTCTCTGTACGTGTATATTCGGTGCGATCCGAATTTCTTTTCTTGCCTCCGGCCGAGGATGAATGTGTAGTCCGTTTCCAGCCGTTTCGTACGCTGGTCATAACGATTGTCCTCGATGAACCGGATGTCCCCGATCTGCATCTCGCTGTGATCGGTTATTTTTAAAAGAACATTTTCTGCAACGCTGCTCGCATCGAGGATGAAGATTCCGCCGGGTGCCAGAACGCGGTGCACCGCCTTGAGGAACTGCCGGTTCCCTTCGTCATCGAGGAATCCGAAGCTGTTGCCGAAGCAGAATGCGCTTCTGAAATGGTCTCTCCATGTGAGATCGCGCATTTCCCGCAGCTCCCAATTGATCGACAATCGCCTCTGGTTGCTTTGCTCGCGCGCTTCTTGCAAAAACTCCGCAGAGAGGTCCACTCCGGTCAGCGTGCACCCCCGGGCGGCGAGCTCAATCGCGAGCCGTCCGTTTCCACACGGGACGTCGAGGAGCGGCAAAGGAGCCTCGGGGATCCCCCGCTGAATGAAGTCTGCCTCCCGGCGCGTCTGCTCCGGATTGACCGCTTCCCGCCACATCTCTACCGCCAGTCCGGAAAAGAAATCTCTCCACCATTCACGCGGTGCCACTCTTGCTCCTTGTGTGTAAATGCCTGGTTGTCAAAGATGGTAGTGTATCCCACCACAGCGGAAAAGTTTTGCCTGGTCTGGGCGCACGCCCTGAGGTTCTCCCGCCACGTTAATTAAAATTCCGGCCAAATCAAAGGATTTGATCGGATTTCGATCCGCCCACCCTTTGTAAATTGGGCGGAAATCTTTATCTTCCCCTGCTCCCCATGACCAACTTCACGATCCTCGACGGCGGTATAGTCGGGCTCTATCTCCTCGCCACTATGATCGCCGGCATTATGGTGCGCCGTTATGTCGGCACTATGGAGCATTTTCTTATGGCCGGGAGGGAGATGGATCTCTACCTCGGCATCGCTTCTCTCGCCGCCACGGAATTCGGGATTGTGACCTGTATGTATACCGCGCAGAACGGTTACCGCTTTGGCTTCGCCGGCGCAACGCCCGGAATTATCACCGCCGCAGCGATGTATGCCGTGGGAGCAACAGGTTTTTGTGTCAGAAAACTCCGGGATGCCGGCGTTATGACTATCCCTGAACTGCTCGCCCGGCGGTTCGGCCCGCGCATCCGGTGGGCCGCAGGGGTTGTGATCGTCCTCGGGGGTCTTCTGAATATGGGCGTGTTTCTCAGGACCGGGGGGGAGTTTCTTGTGCTCGTAAGCGGTCTCGATGTCCGCTATCTCGAAGTGATGATGACTCTTTTATTGGTTGCCGTGTCAGTTTATACCGTGCTCGGGGGTATGTTGTCTGTGCTCGTCACGGATTTTTTGCAATTTATTGTGATGAGCGCGGGGCTGATCGCTGTGACGGTGCTTATTCTCTCAACAATAGGGTGGAGTTCGATCGTCTCAGCCGTGTCGTCTCATTACGGCGCTGGCGGATTTAACCCGTTCGTCCATCCGGAGATGGGTTGGCAATATGTTCTGTTTAATGTGTTTGTGAATCTCGCGGCAGTTCTTACCTGGCAGACCACGATCGCCCGGCTGCTTGCCGCGCGCGATACGAAGACCGGGCTCCAGGTCTATAAAGGCACCGCATTCTTTTTTGTCTGCCGGTTTCTTATCCCGGGTGTCTGGGGGATCGCCGCCCTCGCTTCCCTGTCTCCCGGTTCGTTCGATTCTCTCGATGCGATGCCCCGTTATCTCAGCACCGCAGTTCCCGCCGGCCTTATGGGTATTCTTGTTGCGGCTATGCTCGCCGCCGATATGTCCACAGATTCCTCGTATATGCTTGCCTGGGGGAGCGTGATCTATAACGATATTCTTGCTCCATTCAGAAAAAAGGTCTGGTCGGACCGCCGGGGCCTGTTCTGGAACCGATCGATTGTCGCCCTGATCGGTCTGTTTCTTCTTTTTTACGGGCTCTGGTATCCCCTGAAAGGCGATCTGTGGACCTATCTCGGCATCACCGGAACTATTTATCTTTCAAGTATGTCCGTGCTTCTCGTTGCAGCCTGCTACTGGACAAGGGCTAATTCATGGGGAGCCGCCGCGGCAATCATCGCCGGAGCGGCCGTCCCGGCAACCTTTCTGGTCCTCCAGCAGCTCTCTTCCACAAAACTCATCGCCGATGCGATCGGTCCCTATTATTCGGGCATCGCAACCTACTTCCTTGCAGCAGCCGCCATGGTCATAGGCTCGCTTCTGAAGCCTCAGAGAAGGGAGGTTTTCGCGCGATGACGAGCCATTGGTTCTGGTGGCTTCTATTGGCGGGCTGCCTCCTCTGGTATTCGACTGTCACAATTCTGGTTACCGTCAGGGGGATCAGGGATATCCGCGGGATGCTGAAACGTTTGAGCGATAATGCCAATGGGTGACGTGTGCGTATCTGCTCCCGGGAGGATATGTCTTTTCGGCGAGCATCAGGATTATCTGATGCTTCCGGTTATTCCCTGCGCCATCTCGCTGAGAATATCCGTTTCGGGACGCCGCCGCAATGATTCCCGCATTTTTGTACACTTGCCCAATATCGGCTCGCGGGAATCGTTCTCGCTGGAGGACGCAGGCTATGTCCGTGAGCGCGACTATTTCCGCTCGTCCGTGACAGTCTTGCGCCGGCACGGGTTTTCGTTTTCGTCAGGCCTGGATTGTACCGTCTCGGGAACTATTCCGATCAATGCGGGCACGTCCAGCTCCTCGGCTCTGGTCGTGTGCTGGGTCCGGTTTCTGGCTCTGATGAGCGATCAATGCCGCGAGCTTTCTGCATCGGAATGCGCACGATTCGCCTATGAGGCTGAGGTGCTTGAATTCTCCGAACCGGGAGGGATGATGGATCAGTATTCAACGGCTTTCGGCGGCGTGACGTTTATCGATTTTTCCCCTGAATGTAAGGTGACCCGTCTGAATCCGCGGCTCGGCGCATTTGTGCTGGGAGATTCGGGGGAGCCCAAGGATACAAAAAAAGTTCTGGCACGGGTGAAAGACCGGGTGCTCGATATTTCCCGGCGCCTCATAGCCGGATTCCCCCACTTCTCGCTTCTCAATGCAACTCTCGACTCAATCCTTCAGTTAAAGTCCGCTCTTTCGCCTGAGGATTATCTTTTGCTCGAAGCGACTGTGCGGAATCACGGGATTACACTTGACGCGCGGTCAGTTCTCGAGTCCCGTACGCCCGATGACGCCCGCCTCGGCTCTCTGCTGAATGATCATCAGGCTGTCCTGCGTGACGTGCTGAAGATTTCTACTCCGAAGATCGACGCTATGATCGATGCTGCTCTTTCTGCCGGAGCCCTCGGAGGGAAGATCAACGGATCCGGGGGCGGCGGGTGTATGTTTGTCTACGCCCCCGATTTTTTCCACAATGTCGCCGGGGCTATCGAGAAGGCGGGCGGAAAAGCCTTCGTGATTACCGCGGACGAGGGCTCGCGCATCGAACAGGGCCTTGCCGTATGAATCCGAATCTCGTCATCCTGGCCGGAGGGATTTCTTCCCGCATGAAGAAGCCTTCGTCTTCAGCCGACCCGGCCCTCTCGAAAGAGGCTCTTCGAAAATCGAAGGCGATGATCGGACTCGGCAAGGATCGCCGGCCCCTTATGGATTATCTGCTCTTTAACGCCCGCGAATCCGGCTATAAGGATGTGGTGATTCTTGTGGGGGAAGACGATAAACCGTTTCGCTCCCATTACGGGAAGGCTGATAAGGGGAATGAGTTCCACGGTCTCAAGATTTCTTACGCCATCCAGCCAATTCCCAAGGGGAGATCCAAGCCTCTCGGCACGGCTGATGCCCTTGCGTGCGCTCTACAGTTTCGAAAGGACTGGCATGGTCAGAAGTTTACCGTGTGCAATGCGGATAATCTTTACTCGCGTGCAGCCTTCAGCCTTCTTCTGGCAACCCCGCACTCAACGGCGCTTATCGATTATGACTGGAGTGCCCTTCGGTTTGAACCGTCCCGCATTGAACAGTTCTCCGTCCTCCGGAAGAGTTTGGAGGGGATTCTCGAAGCGATCATCGAGAAGCCGACCCCCGAGGAGATCGCTGCCTCAGCCGATAGGTACGGGAGGATCCGTGTGAGTATGAACATTTTCCGGTTTTCCTATGATGTGATCCTTCCTGTTCTGCTCAACGTTCCTCTCCACCCCGTGCGGAACGAGAAGGATCTGCCCGCGGCTATCATGATGCTTCTGGCCGAAAATCCGAATGCGGTGGCGACTATTCCCCGTTCGGAGTACGTGCCCGATCTTACCCGCCAGGACGATATCGCCATCGTCAGGGATTATCTGAACAAAAATTTCCCGAATTTCTCTCTCTGAACCTCCGGCCCCGATGCCGATGAGAGTCTACGATACGACGTCATCCGCTGAAAGTATCGAGGTGAAACGCTCCGGCCGGAAGTTCATCTATTCCCCCGTCGAAAAGATTCACGTCGTTGAGCTTGAGAATTTCCCGCTGCTCGGGAAGTTCACCGCGTTCCGGTTCGTGGAATGGGTTCTGAAGAATCCCGGAGGACTCGTTGCCCTCCCGACAGGAAGAACTCCCGAGTATTTTATCAAGTGGGTGACCCGTATTCTCCATAACTGGAATGACAAAAACATCCGGGAGGTTCTCGATGCGTACGGAATCGATCGCTCCCGGCCACCCGATATGAAGTCTCTCCGGTTTGTCCAGATTGATGAGTTTTATCCGATGGACGCGTCGCAGCATAATAGTTTTCACCACTATGTGTCGGAATTTTATATAAAAGGTTTTGGTCTCGATGCTTCACGGGCGCTCGTGATCGACGCGACCTTCCTGGGCCTTCCCTCAAATGCTTCGATGAGCGAGCTGTTTCCGGATTTTTCGGTGGATCTGTCCCTGCGGGTTCGCCAGACGTCGACGGACCTGGAAAAACGTCAAAAGGATGTCATCAACCGCGTGGATTCTTTCTGCACCGACTATGAATCGAGAATCAGGGATCTCGGGGGGATCGGTTTTTTTCTCGGCGGCATCGGACCAGACGGACATGTGGCGTTCAATGTCCGCGGGTCGAGTTTCTATTCCGTCACGCGCCTGACGGCGACAAATTATGAGACGCAGGCCGCCGCCGCAGCGGATCTCGGCGGGGTCGAAATTTCCAGGAATCGCCTTGTGATCACGATCGGTCTGGAGACTATAACGTGTAATTCCTCGGCAACAGCGATCATCATCGCCGCCGGAGATGCGAAGGCGTCCGTTGTCAGGCAGGCTATCGAGGAAAAGAAGCACCAGCAATATCCGGCATCTGCCCTCCAGGATCTGGAAAATTCCAGGTTTTATCTGACCCGGGGGGCCGCAAGTCTGCTGACGGAACGCCGGCTCGAAGATTTTGAGAGATCGCGCCCCGCTCCCGATGAGGCCGCCGATGAGGTGGCCATCTCGGTTTCGCTTCTGAAAAATAAATCTCTTCTGGAAATTACCCGCGATGATTTCTCAGCCGACCCCCGGGGGAGGGAACTTTTGCAGGATTCCCCTCAAAAACTTTTTGCGGAGTCTGCCTATAACCGGATTGTCCGGAAGATTGAAAGGGGCCTCGAGCCCGTATCCGGTCTCAGATTTCTGCATACGGAACCCCATCAGGACGATGTGATGCTCGCATACCTTCCTTATATTTATCATCTGGTGAGAGATCCCGACAACAAGCATTTCTTCGCCAATCTTACTTCCGGCTTTACCTCCGTTTCGAACAGATATGTTTTTTCAATTCTGAAGAAGTCTTCCCGGTTTGTTGAAAAACCTCAATTCGCGGAGCTTTTAACGAGTGGTTATTTCGTCGATCCGTCCCGTCGTATGGAGGATGTCTATAAGTATCTCGACGGGTCCGCAGCAAAAAGCCAGGAACAAAAGGATGAGGCCGAAGCATGCCGGTTCCTCCGCAATCTCGTCGAACTCTATGGTTCTCCCGAGGCGGCGTTGCTCCAACGTAAGGCTCTCGAGGAGTACTTCCTGAATCAGTATCCGGGCGCAAAGGATCCCCCGGATGTGCAGGTTTTAAAGGGGTCTCTGAGGGAATGGGAGGTGGAACTGCTCTGGGCGTATTTCGGGATAGAATCGTCGAATGTGTACGCCCTCCGGCTCGGCTTTTATCAGGGGGATGTTTTTGGGGAGGAGCCCCGGGTAGAGCGGGATGTCGAGCCAATTCTTGAACTGTTGAGGCTTATTCGCCCGGATGTGGTGACCGTGGCCTTCGATCCCGAGGGGAGCGGGCCCGATACTCACTATAAAGCTCTTCAGGCTGTCGCCGGGGCGGTGAGACTTTACGAAAAGGAGGCTTCCAGCCTCCGCATCTGGGGATACCGTAATGTCTGGTACCGGTTTAAAATTTCTGAGGCGAATGTTTTCATCCCGGTTTCTCTGAATACTCTGTCATTGCTCCATTCGGCGTTCATGAACTGTTTCGGGTCGCAGAGTTCGGCATCATTTCCAAGTTATGAGCATGACGGGCCTTTCTCTGAACTCGCACAGAAGATTTTTGTGGAGCAGTACCGGGCAGTGAAAACGTGCCTGGGTCAGGATTTTTTTCTCAGCCATACGCATCCCAGACTTCGGGCAGCCCGCGGGATGATTTTTTTGAAGGAAATGGATCTTCCGGAATTTTATGCGAAGGTCCGGGAGCTTCGTACGGTGACGGAAGGGTCATGAAATTTTTCGCATTGATTATCGGGTTCTGGAGCTGCGCCTATTCCCAGTCTTTTACGGCCGACGGGCCTCAGTTTCTGTTGAACGGGAAGCCGTTTCAAATTATAAGCGGCGAGATGCATTATTCCCGCATTCCACGGGAATACTGGCGGGATCGGCTGGTGAAGGCAAAGTGCATGGGGCTCAATACGGTCTCGACGTATATGTTCTGGAATGTCCATGAGCCCCGTCCCGGCCGGTTCGACTTTTCCGGGATGGCCGATGTTGCCGCTTTTGTGCGCACCGCACAGGAGGTCGGGCTGTATGTTATCCTGCGCCCGGGCCCCTATGCCTGCGCTGAGTGGGAGTTCGGCGGATTTCCCTCGTGGCTGCTGAAGGAACACGATCTCGTTGTGAGGAGCCGGGATGAACGCTTTCTGAGGTATTCCGAAGAATATATCAGGCACGTCGGCGAGGAGCTGACTTCACTCCAGATTACCCGCGGCGGCCCGATTATTATGGTGCAGGTGGAGAATGAATACGGATCCTATGGCAAGGATACGCTCTACGAGGGTTCGGTTCGAAACATGATCCGCCATGCCGGCTTTGAGGTTCCTCTCTTTACAGCCGACGGACCCTCCCAGATGCCGAATGCTTATCTGCCCGACGTTCTCCCGGCTGTGAACGGGGCGACAGGCGAGGAAGTTTTTCGAGCGGTGAAACGATTCCGCCCCAACGGCCCGTTCTTTGTCCCTGAATTCTACCCCGGCTGGCTCGATCATTGGGGGGAAAAGCATTCCGTGGTCGATGGCGCTGAGAGCGCACGTGAGCTCGATTGGCTGCTGGCTCACGGGATCTCGGTGAGCCTGTATATGTTCCACGGGGGGACGAATTTCGGGTTCATGAACGGTGCGAATTTCGGGGGAAGGTTTCAACCACAACCGACCAGCTATGATTATGACGCTCCCCTCGACGAGACGGGCCGGCCTACGCCGAAGTATTTTGCGTTCCGTGATGTTTTGAAGAAGTATTCGCCTACCCGGGAAATCCCGCCGCAGAATCCGCCAGTCCGAATTCCGAAGGTGCCGCTGAGGGAATCGGTAAGCCTGTTCGACGGGCTGCCTCAACCTTTCACATCAAAAAACCTTCTCTCCATGGAGGATGTCGGCCAGTCTTACGGATTTATTCTGTATAGAACGGCTGTCGATTCTCCGGGGGAACTCGTCATCAAGGGGCTGCGTGATTATTGCACGGTTTTTCTGAATCGCGATGAAATCGGCGTACTCGACAGAAGATATAAATTCAAACCTCTGGCGCTGAAAACTTCCGGGACTCTCGATGTTCTCGTCGAGAATGGCGGGCGCATCAATTATGGTCGTGAGATGCTGGATAACCGGAAGGGTATTGAAAAAATTACCGTCAACGGCCGTGAGTTCGTCAACTGGCAGATTTTTTCACTTCCTATGGACAGTCTGAATTCTCTCCGCTGGACGCAGACTTCCGAACGGTCCGGGCCGAGATTCTATCGTGGAAAATTTTCGCTTGCACGGGCGGGCGACGGTTTTCTGGATATGCACGGCTGGAATAAGGGCTGCGCCTGGGTGAACGGCCACCCGCTCGGCCGCTACTGGTACGTAGGGCCGCAGCAGACTCTGTATGTGCCGGGGCCATGGCTGAAGCAGGGCGAGAACGACCTCGTCGTCTTTGAGTCCGGGGCCGCGAAGCAATCGGTGGAAGGGGCTCAAGGGGCTGTGCTCGATGAGTTGGTTCCGGACAGACTGAAACCTCCCCTGCCGCACCGGGTTTCAGGAACACTTCGTCTTGACTCCCATGATGTGGCGGCGGAAGGTTTTCTGGGGGATTCCTTGCAAAGTGTCGCGTTCTCTCCCCGACCAGCCCGCTTCGCCTGTCTGCAATCTCTGTCGTCGCTGGCGCACGATCATTTTGCCTCGATCGCGGAGTTTTATCTGCTCGACTCTGCGGGCCATGCGCTTCCACGAGAGAAATGGTCTGTCTTTACCGTCGACAGCGAGGAGCTCGACGCTGAGGACGGACATGCTGAAAACGCGTTCGATGACGATTCTCATACGATCTGGCATACAGAGTGGGGGAAGAGCAAACCCGACCATCCCCACGCGATTGCGATCGATCTGGGTGAGTCGAGGAATGTCGCCGGGTTTCGCTATCTTCCGAGACAGGAGGACGCCCCCGGCAAGATTAAGTCTTACAGGTTCTATCTCAGGAAGAACGAATTTGAGTTGACGAAATGACCTTTTTCTGCGCGTGTCTTTTGCTGTCGGCCGCGACTTCATGGGCCGCTGTCTCGGAACAGCTTGGGAATTTCGTTTCTCTGAAGAAATCGGATCACGGCGTCGTCTTTGTCGCCGCCAATGCAAGGGTTTCTCTGACGGTCTACCGGCCCGATATTGTTCGCCTCCGGGCCGCGAAAGACGAGTTCTCGAGGGATTTTTCATACGCCGTCGTTCATGAGGCCTCCGGCAATTTTTCGGAAATCCAGGATGGGCCCGCCCAGGTTGTTCTGAAAACCTCCTCACTGACCGTGATCGTGACAAAGAGCCCGCTGAGGTTTCACTTTTATAGAGACGGAAAGCTGCTCAACGAGGATGATGCTCACCTCGGCATTACGTGGCAGGGGACATCTGTTTCGTGCTTCAAAAGGCTTTTTCAGGATGAGCGGTTCCTCGGACTGGGGGAGAAGACGGGGAGACTCGACCGGCGGGGCCGGTCGTTCGTGAACTGGAACACGGATCACTATGCCTACGGCACCGAGGATGATCCGCTTTATAGCTCGATCCCGTTTTTTATAGGGCTCCATGATCATTCGGCCTATGGGGTTTTTCTGGATAATACGAGCCGGACGACGTTCGATTTCGGGGCGTCAACCGATAACGAGAGGTTTTTCTTCTCCGCTGCCGAAGGGGAAATGAATTATTACTTCTTCGCGGGAACATCCCCGGCAGGAATTATTGAGGGATATACATATCTCACCGGACGAATGCCTCTCCCCCCGCTCTGGGGCCTCGGCTATCAGCAGTGCCGATGGAGCTATTATCCCGACAGGGAAGTGATTAACCTCGCCAGAACTTTCCGGGAGAAGAAGATCCCCGCCGACGTGATTTATCTGGATATTCACTACATGGATTCGTACAAGATTTTTACCTGGAATCCCGAAAGATTCCCGGATCCCGCAAGAATGATCGATACGCTGAAACGGTGGGGGTTCCATCTTGTGACGATCGTGGATCCGGGCATCAAAGTCGAGCCGGGGTATTTTGCCTACGACGAGGGTTCGAAGAATGACTTTTTCCTGAAATATCCGGATGGAAGTTTTTATGTGGGGTCCGTGTGGCCGGGGCGCTGTCATTTTCCCGACTTTACGAAGGACGCGGCGAGGCTGTGGTGGGGGAAGAACTTCCAAAGACTGATCTCGCCCGGCGTGGAAGGGTTCTGGAACGATATGAATGAGCCCGCCGTCTGGGGTCAGCATGTTCCCGATCTGGTCGAGTGCGCCGGCGAGGTTTCTCCGATGACGATGAGCCAGGCGCATAATATCTATGGCCTCGAGATGGCCCGCAGTACGTACGAAGGGGCGAAATCTCTGATGAACGGGCGCCGCCCTTTTGTGCTGACGAGAGCCGGTTATGCAGGGGTGCAAAGGTTCTCAGCGGTCTGGACCGGCGATAATGTTCCCTCCGACGATCATATGCTTCTGGCCGTACGGATGGTGAATTCTATGGGAATCTCAGGAGTGGCTTTCGCGGGGCCGGATATCGGCGGGTTTTCAGGCGACGCTACACCGGAATTGTTTCTCCGATGGCTTTCCATCGGGACGTTTACTCCGTTTTTCCGCAATCATAAGGAATACGCGATGAAACGGCAGGAGCCCTGGTCATTCGGCGAAGAGGTCGAAGCCGCTTCACGCCGGGTGATCGGCCTCCGTTATGAGCTTCTGCCCTACGTGTACTCGACTTTCTATCAGACGACTTTATCCGGAATGCCGGTTGCCCGGTCGCTGGCTCTCGACTCGCCGTTCGATGAGCATATCTACTGGGAACAGTTTCAGCAGGAATATCTTTTTGGCGATAATATGCTGGTCGCGCCCGTTGCGAGCACCGAGAAGCTTGCCCGGGTCTATTTTCCGGCCGGGAGCTGGTACCGCCTGTCGACGGAACAGGTTTTTAAGGGGGGTCAGGATTTTATCGTGGATGCGCCGTTGAACGATCTCCCGGTGTTCGTCAGGGCCGGCGCCATTATTCCGATGCAACCGGTGACTCAGTATTCGCTGACAAGCTCCGATACTCTGAAGATTCATGTTTATGACGGCCCGAAATCATCTTTTCTCTATTATGAGGACGATGGCGTGTCGGTCGATTATTCTCACGGAATGTTCTATATGCGGAAGATCTCGTTCGATCCTTCATCGAGGGAAATCGTGTTCGACGGCCGGGAAGGGTCTTTCACGTCTCGTTTCGCCGTCATTAATCTATGCATGCATCAGTTTGAAGGGATCCGGAACATCTCGGTTAATCATGAAACGGCTCACTATTCGACCGGCCCTTTGAATGTCCGGAATTTGTATTTCCGGAATGCTGATTCACGGATCATTGTTCATTGGTAGTCTTTGTTAAGAAAATCATAACTTCGAAGGGCGCTTTTATGAAAACATTTTCGGTATGTGTGGCTGCGCTTCTCGCGACCGCGCTGTTGACCTCAGCATCGCTTTCTCAGGAGACGAAGAAATTTGCCCTGAAGGGGACGACGGAACTGGGGGGGAATATTGCCTTTGAAGTGGTTACTCCCGTCTCCAATGGGAATTCAGGTGAGTCGACGACGATCTTCTCGTTTGAGCCCTATCTCGGCTACTTCGTCGATGATGGTTTTGAGCTCGGTGTTAATCCGTTCGGGGTCACCGTGATTAATTCAGGAAACAATTCTACGGTGCAGTTTCTGATTCTGGTAGCCCCGGCCTATAACTTTCGGACGGAGGGGACGGCGTATCCGTTCATCGAAGGGCTCGTCGGATTTGCCACTCAGACCGATGGGACCTCGCGGAGTGGTTTCAGCTGGGGAGCCCGAGGGGGCGCGAAATTTGCCGTGACAGATAAGGGATTGCTGAATGCGGGGATTCAGTACCTTCAGATTACTTTGAATCCGAGCGGCGCTGTCAATCGGTACGGAGTGAATCAGTTGACTGTCTCCGTCGGCTTTACGATCTGGTATTAGTCTCGTTTATTCACCGTAGCAAAGGACAGTCTGTCGTGTTCATGCGGCTCTCTTCGGTTCTGGCAGCGGCGGCAATTTCGGCACAAACTTTTGCTTTTCCTCTTATTCCAGTGCCATCCACGCTTCGTGTGAAGGAGGGAACGTTCCGGTTTGATACGAAAACCCGAATCGCCGCCTCATCTAAGGATCTTGCCGGAGAGGGAGACGTTTTTGCAGAAATATTTGCGAAACGCTTTGGGTTTGCTCTTCGGGCTGAGGTGCGGAAAAAACCAGCCGCAGGGTGTGTCTGGATTTCTCTGCGCGACGATGAGAAGGATGAGAGTTATTCGCTCAGCATCGCACGGGATGGGATTTCGTTAAGCGGGGGTCGCGCCGGGATTTTTTACGGCTTTCAGACGCTGTGTCAACTTCTTACCAGGGGTGATCCCGAGGTTCCCTGCCTGGAGATCGACGATGCGCCCCGATTCTCCTGGCGCGGGATGCATCTTGATGTCTGCCGGCACTTTTTCCCTGTCGAGTTTGTGAAAAAATACATCGACTATATCGCGATGTATAAGATGAATATGTTTCATCTGCATCTGACGGAGGATCAGGGGTGGCGGATAGAGATCCGGAAGTATCCCAGGCTGACCGAGATCGGCGCATGGCGCAACGGGTCGATGATCGGTCCCTATGACGCCCAGAAGTTCGACTCGATCCGCTATGGGGGGTTCTATTCGCAGGATGATATCAGGGAGCTCGTCCGCTATGCACAGAAGCGCCATATCACGATTGTTCCTGAAATTGAAATGCCCGGGCATTCCGTCGCTGCCCTCGCCTCCTATCCGGAACTCTCGTGCACCGGGGGTCCGTTCGACGTGGCCAGAGGATGGGGGGTTTTCGACGATGTTTATTGCCCGAAGGAGCATACGTTCGAGTTTCTTGAAAACGTTCTGAGCGAAGTGTGCGATCTCTTTCCGGGGAAATATGTTCATATCGGCGGGGATGAATGCCCGAAGACGCGCTGGAAATCGTGCGCCTACTGCCAGGAGCTCATGAAAAAAGAGGGGCTCAAGGATGAAAATGAGCTGCAGAGTTATTTTATCCGCAGGATTGAGAAGTTTTTGAATTCAAAAGGGAAGCAGATTGTCGGATGGGACGAGATTCTCGACGGGGGCCTCGCCCCGAATGCTACGGTGATGAGCTGGAGAGGGACCGATGGCGGTATCGCTGCCGCCCGCCAAAAGCATTCCGCAGTTATGTCGCCTGGAGGTTTTTGCTATTTCGATCACTATCAGGGCTTTCCCCAGGATGAACCGCTCGCCATCGGGGGTTATACGACTGTGGAAAAGGTGTATTCCTATGAGCCTGTCCCCACTGAACTTTCCGTTGACGAGCAACGGTTCATTCGCGGTGCTCAGGGAAACGTCTGGACCGAGTATATTACCTCTCCTCGACAGGTGGAGTATATGGCTATGCCCCGCATGGCCGCCCTTTCCGAAGTCTTGTGGAGTCCCCGCGAAGCGCGTGATTATAAAAATTTTCAAAAGCGCCTTTTCGGGCATTTTCACCTCCTGGATGAGATGGACGTGAATTATTCTCGCTCCGTTTTCCAGGTTGCACCAAAGGTATCGCCTGCCCCGGATGGCGTCTCTGTTGAACTGTCCTCTCCGCTTGACTCTTCGTCGATCTTTTTCACTCTCGACGGCTCTCCGCCATCCACGGGATCAGCACGCTATTCTTCCCCGATTCATGTGACAAGCGATGGGGCTCTAAAATTCCTCGCAGTTGGAGCCGACGGGCAGGAGGGAAGATCATCCACACGCGAATTCCATGTTTCGAAATCGACAGGGAAGTCTGTTGTTCTCAAGACTCCTCCGCATAAGGATTATTACGGGTCCGGCGCCTTTAGTCTCGTCGACGGCGTTCTGGGAGATTCGTCCAGCGTCGGCCAGGGGTGGATCGGGTGGTGGGGCCCCGATCTGGAAGCTGTTATCGACCTCGGCCAACCGGTGCCCGTTTCACAGGTGTCGATGAATTTTGTGGCGTCCGAGGCGAGCTGGATTTATCCGCCGAAGAGTTTTGAGGTTTTTTCCGGAACCGATTCTCTCGATCTCATAAGCGTGGGAAAACTTTCCTTTGATAAAATTGCACGCTCCGGATCTCATCTTTTTGTGAAATTCGACAGCCGTCCGGCGAGGTTTGTGAAGGTCGTCGCACTCAACTCAGGGAAGATTCCGGCCGGAAAACCCGGCGCCGGAAGCGATTCGTGGCTCTTTGCCGATGAGATCGAGGTGAAGTGATGAATTTACACGTAGCGTTTTTTACCGTTTCCCTGAATCTCGCTTTTTGCCTGGCTTCGGCCCAACCGGGTCCCGCGCGCGAGCCGCGTGGAAAGTTTTCCTTGATTCTCGCGAATGCTCGGGTCGAACTTTCAGTGACGATTGATTCTAACAGGATTGTCTCCGAGCAGCTTTCAACACACGCCGAGTGGTCAAAGTCTTTTGCGGCAAAACCGGCACAGATCGAAACTGACGGGGGTTTCTCTGCAGAAATAATGTGGACCGACTGGCAGGCCCCCAAAAACCTCAATAACGCAGAGAATCCTGTTCGTCTGACTCAGTCCGAATTTCATGTCGACCACCATGAGTTCCGTGATCCCGGGTCCGGAAAGAAGGAGCTTCTGATCGATCTTTCGGGTATCGATTATCCGCTGCTGGCCCGGTTGCGATACCGCCTCGATCCGGAGGCGTTTTATGTCAAGAAATCTCTGGCTCTCTCGGATACGGGCGAGGCGGGGCATTTTCTCCAGAAAATCTGTCCGGTCGACGGAAGGGTCAAACAAAAAGTCTCGGTTCTGAAGGATGGGGGGTTCGGTCAACCCGTTGCCTTTCGTTCTTTATCCGGAGGGGGGTTTTTCGGCGTGGAGTATCCGGCAGCCGATAATGTGTTTGATGCAAAATCCTCCCGCATCCAGTGCGGCCACGAGGTCGGCGAGAAAATCAACGGGGCCTGGGTTGAGAGCGAGACGGTCGTTGAAGGGGTTTCACCAACAAAAAATGTGAAACAGTTTTTTATGAAGTATGTCGACGACATCCGTATCACTCCTCTGCAACCGTTTACTCTCTATAACAGCTGGTACGATCTCCGGTCAATGACCTACCCCAAGGTGCCCGAGGGGAATTGGATGACGGAGAAGAATGTGTTCCATATGATCGATCTTATCCGCAGGAATATGATCGAGAAGCATGACATAAAGCTGGATGCGTTCGTTCTCGACGATGGCTGGGATACGTATGAGAGCGACTGGGTTTTGAATGACAAGGAGTTTCCCCGGGGGTTGACGGTCATCGCCGATGAACTCAAGAAAACTCATACGTCGCTCGGCATGTGGCTCGGCCCGACCGGCGGGTATTCGTTCCGGATGAAACGGATCGACTGGATGAAGGCGCATGGTTATGAGGTCGTCGGGCATACCCGTAATACGGCGATGCTCTGCCTCGCCGGCCGGAATTATCAGAAACTGTTCGAAAAACGGGTCACGGATTTTGCCGACCAGGGAATCGGATATTTTAAGTGGGATGGGATTCAGTTTTCCTGCAGCGAGCCGGATCACGGCCACCCCGTCGGCATTTTTTCCCGCCGCTCGGTGATGGAGTCGCTGATCAGCAAGTGCCGGGCCGTGCGCCTGAGGAATCCCGGCATGTTCCTGAATATTACCTCGGGCACATGGCTGAGCCCCTGGTGGGTTTTATATGCCAATACGATTTGGATGCAGGGAGCCGATTTCGGCTACGCAGATGTTCCGTCGATCAGTCCCCGCGACGCTGCGATCACGTACCGGGATTTTGTTCTGTATGATGATTTCACACGCCAGAAGATGTGGTTCCCTGTCGCCAATCTGATGACGCACGGGATTATCAAGGGGAATCTTGAGTGGCTCGGCGGCAAGGATGAGCCTCTCGATAAGTTTACGAATGAAGTGGTGCTGTATCTCGCGCGCGGCGTGGCGATGTGGGAGCTCTATATCTCCCCCGATATTCTGAACGAAGGGGAATGGGATGCAATCGGACAGGCGATGAAATGGGCCCGGGATCGGTTCGACATTCTCTCGACGACGGAAATGTTCGGCGGCGACCCGACGAAAGGCCAGCCTTATGGCTATGCACACTTCAAAGGTTCCCGGGGGATCCTCGCCGTCAGAAATCCGGTGATGACCCCGACGTCGGTAAAAGTCCCGTTTGCTGATGAGATGGGGCTGAATTCTTCGGGGTCATCTCTTGTTCTCGAGAGGGTGTATCCCGACCACTGGATTTCCCCGACTCTCTATCGTGAAGGGCAGGTCGCGGACCTTCCCCTGAGCGGCTATGAGACGGCTGTGTACGAAATTTATCCGCTTAAGGATTGTGACGAACCCCTCCTGGCGGGGGCACCGTTCGATGTTATCGGGAGGGAGGGGAATAAGATCACCTTTTCCGTCTATGGGCCACGCTCAGCTGTGAGGATTTTAAACCCTGAGAAGCTTGCCTCCCACGCAAATCTTTCCGGACTCCCGCAGAGCCTCAAATCCGAATCGGCGGCCCGACGGTCCTTCACGTCCGACGGTGCCCGCCTGTCTTTTGATGTGTCTCTCGACTCTCCCAAACTTCTTGCTCTGCTTCTGACGCCTGCAAGAACTGCGCCCAAGAGTTTTGCGGCGCTTGTGTCCGTCGACGGCCAGGTGGATACGGCCCGGTCTGAACCGACCGAGGCCCGTTCTTCGTGGCATACCCTGAAAATCCCCGCGGGTAAGCATAGATGTGAGGTCCGGATCGTGTCGCCTGAATCGCCGAGGCCGTGGAATGTTTCAGCGTGGCTCACCGGCACGGAATCTCTCGCCGGCAGTGTGCTGTCTCTTACGGCAAAGAAGAGTTTTGCGGACCGCCCTATGCCCCCCCGTCCCTTTCCTCCGAACGTTTTCCCGAAAAATGTCAAACTCGGTGACGCACATGTTTCCTCGTCGAAAGAATTCTGAGGTTTTTATGAAATTTGTTTTCCTCACGCTTCTGTGCGCGCCCCTGAGCGTCGCCCAGCCGGTCTGGCTCGATGAACTGGATCTTTCTGCGATGCAGATCGGATGGGGATCCCCTCACCCGCGTCTCTCCGTTGAAGGTCACTCTCTTTCCGTCGCCGGCCAAAAGTTCGAGCGCGGCGTCGGGACTCACGCGGTGAGCACGTTTCTGCTGCATCTCAACGGAAAGGGGGATAGGTTTTCGGCCTCGGTCGGTGTCGATGATGAGGTGGGGAGCGATAAGGCTAGCGTCTCGTTCGCCGTGCTCGGGGACGGCAGGGTTTTGTGGGAAAGCCACGTGATGAAGAAAGGAATCTCCCCCCAGAAGGCCGATGTGGATCTGCATGGCGTGAATCTGCTCGGTTTGCTGGTGACCGATGCCGGGGACGGCATCGATTACGACCACGCCGATTGGTGCGACGCCCGCATCGATCTTGCAGAGCAGGCATCTCCCCGGGAACTTGTCATGAAAGGGGGGAGCGCTCCGTATGTTCTGACTCCGAAGGCCGCCGAGAAGCCGCGGATCAACGGCGCGAGAGTTTTCGGCGTACGACCCGGCCATCCTTTTTTGTATAAAATTGCGGCGACAGGGAAGAGACCGATTTCCTTTTCGGCAAAAAATCTGCCCGAAGGCCTTACTCTCGATTCACAAACGGGTATGATCACAGGGGCCCTGCATGACAGGGGAGTTTTTAAGGCGACGCTCGGTGCCAGGAATGATCTCGGGGAGGCACAAAGGGATTTTCGGATTTTTGTCGGGGATTCCATCGCTCTGACCCCCCCGATGGGCTGGAATAGCTGGAATTGCTGGGCCTGCGCCGTCGACGATCAGAAGGTCCGCGCCTCAGCCGATGCTATGCTGAACTCCGGCCTCGCCGATCACGGCTGGACCTATGTGAATATCGACGATTGCTGGGAAGTTAAGCCCGGCTCCGATGACTCTCTGCTGCGGGGCGAGGCGCGTTCGGCGGGGATGATTAATACGAACAAGAAGTTCCCCGATATGAAGGCTCTCAGTGATTATGTTCACTCCAAAGGTCTTAAGCTCGGCATCTACTCGGGCCCCGGTCCCCTGACCTGCGCCGGATTCACGGCAAGTTATCAGTTTGAAAATCAGGATGCGGAACGATATGCCTCCTGGGGGATCGATTATCTGAAATATGACTGGTGCTCCTACGACAGGATCGCGTCCGATAGGAGTCTCCCGGAATTGAAGAAGCCGTATGCCGTGATGAGGAAGGCGCTCGACGGGGTGGACCGTGATATCGTTTTCAGCCTCTGCCAGTACGGAATGGGAAACGTGTGGGAATGGGGAGCGGAGGTGGGCGGAAATAGCTGGCGAACGACCGGGGATATCGAGGATTCATGGTCGAGCATGTCGCATATCGGTTTCGGACAGGCAGGACACGAGGTTTTTGCAGGCCCCGGTCACTGGAATGACCCCGACATGCTCGTCGTTGGACTTGTAGGCTGGGGTCCGGAATTGCACCCGAGCCGCCTCACGCCCGATGAGCAGTATACTCATATCAGTCTCTGGTCATTGCTTTCCGCCCCGCTCCTGATTGGATGCGACCTTAGCAAGCTCGATGATTTTACGCTCAATCTTCTGACGAATGACGAGGTGATCGATATCAGCCAGGATCCCCTCGGCAGGCAGGCGTCCCGAATCTCCGATGCTGACGGGGTGCAGGTGTGGTCGAAAGATCTGGAGGACGGCTCGAAGGCGGTGGGGATTTTCTGGGCCGATGTTCGTGAAAAAAAATCTCTCTCCGACTATTTCGACTGGGAAGCGAAGAAGTCCCGTGTAGTTTCGCTCGACGGTGCCAGGCTCGGGTTCAAGGGGAAGTTCAAAGTCCGAGATGTCTGGAGGCAGCGTGATCGAGCTGTTTCCGAGAAATTTTCGGGCGAGGTCCCCTACCACGGAGTCCTCCTGCTGAGGTGTTCACAGGAATAGTTTGGATTTCAGGTTTCTCTTGGATACCTTGGCGTCTCTATGATGCGTTCCCTTCTCTGCGTTTTTCTTTCCGCCGGTTGCCTTGAAGCCGGCACGCTCACGAAGTATGTGAATCCCTTCGTCGGCACCGGTGGCCACGGCCATACGTATCCGGGCGCTGCAGCTCCTTTCGGCATGGTCCAGCTGAGTCCCGATACGCGGGTCGAAGGATGGGACGCCTGCGCAGGTTATCACTACTCGGACTCGACGATTCTGGGATTCAGCCATACTCACCTGAGCGGCACCGGGGTCGCAGATTATGGGGATATTCTGTTTATGCCCGCCTCAGGGGACATTTCAATGAAAGATTTTGGTTCGCATTTCAGCCACCGAAATGAGTCGGCTTCTCCCGGTTTTTATTCGGTGCTGCTCGACCGGTATCATATCAAAGCGGAACTGACCGCCTCGACACGCCTGGGTCTGCACCGCTATACTTTTCCCGCCGGATCTCACGGGAATATTATCATCGATCTTCACCATGGTCTCGGACCGGATCAGGTTCTTGAGTCGAATCTGCAGATTCTCAGCGACCACGAAATCGCAGGGTCCCGCCGGTCGAACGGCTGGGCAAAGGATCAACATGTTTTTTTTGCCGCCGAGTTCTCGCGGCCGTTTACCTCCTATGGGATCGCGATCAACGATACGCTGCTCCCCGGCGTGCGGTCCGCCGCAGGCACAAATATTAAGGGGTATGTACGATTCCCCAACTCATCCGCGATGAAGGTGCTCGTGAAGGTGGCCCTCTCCTCAGTGAGTATCGAGGGGGCGCGGAGGAATTTGAAGGATTTTTCAGGATGGGATTTCGAGAAGCTGAGGGCAAGAACCGAGCTCGCCTGGGAAAATGAACTTTCGAAGATTGTCGTTGAAGGGAGCTCCGATAAGCTGAAAACGTTCTATACCGCCCTCTACCACGTGTTTCTTACCCCCAATGTGTTCAGCGACCTGGATGGATCCTACCGGGGAATGGATAATAAGATATATAAGGCGGATGATTTTACAATGTATACGATTTTTTCTCTGTGGGATACTTTCAGGGCCGAACACCCCTTGCTCACGATTATCGACAGAAAGAGGACGCTTGATTTTGTGAAATCGCTCCTCGCAAAGTACGAGCAGTCGGGAGTTCTTCCCGTGTGGGAACTCGCCTGTAATGAGACCTGGTGCATGATCGGCTACCATTCCGTGCCGGTGATCGCCGACGCGTTTCTGAAGAATATCACAGGATTCGATGCCGGTGAAGCACTGGATGCGATGAAGCATAGCGCCACGCTTGATCACTACGGGCTGAAGGAATACAGGCTCCGCGGCTATGTGCCCGGCGAGAACGAACCGGAATCTGTCTCAAAGACTCTTGAATATTCCTACGACGATTGGTGTATCGCACGCATGGCCCAGGCTCTCGGCAAGAAGAGCGACGCCGATGAGTATTTCAGACGATCGCAGTTTTACCGGAATCTTTTCGATCCCTCTACCGGGTTCATGCGCCCTATGGTGAATGCGTCCTGGGATTCTCCCTTCGACCCGACGGCTGTGACAAATCACTATACCGAGGCGAATCCCTGGCAGTATTCTTTTTTCGCGCCGCAGGATGTGGACGGGCTGATCGACCTCATGGGGGGTTCACAGAAATTTGTGACGAAGCTGGATTCGCTCTTTGAGGCAAATCCGGCCCTCTCGGGGAGACAGCAGGCGGATATCTCCGGATTGATCGGCCAGTATGCCCAGGGGAATGAACCGAGCCATCACGTCGCCTATCTCTATGATTACGCGGGCGCAGCCTGGAAATCACAGCACATCGTCCGCCGTATCATGGACTCTCTTTTTACCCCGAATCCGGACGGGCTGTGCGGGAATGATGACTGCGGTCAGATGTCCGCATGGTATGTGATGAGTTCGCTCGGTTTTTATCAGGTCGCCCCCTCTCTTCCCGTCTACGCGATCGGCTCTCCCGCTTTTACAAGGGTTTCAGTAAGACTGGAGAATAAAAAACATTTCACGGTTCTTGCCGATGACAACAGGGGCCGGAATGAGTTTATCCAGTCGGCAACTCTGAACGGCTCCCCCTATCCCTCTTGTTTCATCACGCACGATGCGATTATGCAGGGGTCGACTCTGAGGTTCCGGATGGGGAAAGTCCCGAATCCTCTCTGGGGCGCACGGCTGCAAGCGCAGAAAATCCCTGTCCCGGTGACGACCGTGCCCTTTGTTCTGAACGGGAAGAGGACTTTCCGGGATTCCCTGGAAATCTCGCTCGCGTGCAATACTCCGGGAGCGGAGATTTACTATACGACCGACGGGAGCGCTCCTACCATGGAGTCGCCTAGCGCGCACTCTGCCGTTACGCTGAGACACACGACGTCGCTTCAGGCATTCGCCGTGAAAGCCGGGACGGCTCCCAGCCCGGTTGTGAGGGCCGAATTTCTCAGGACGTCTCCGATCGGAAGTATCATTCTTAAATCCGGGTTCGCACAACAATATTCGGGGGGAGGGGTTGACGCGCTTGTCGATGGGTTGCGCGGCGGCCGGGATTTCCGGCTGGGCGGATGGCAGGGTTATGAGGGGGTCGATCTGGATGCGATCCTTGACCTGGATTCGTCCAGGACTCTGCACGAGGTGTCGCTCGGCTGTCTTCAGGATAATAATTCGTGGATCTTTTTTCCGACCGAGGTGGATTTTTCTTTCTCGAACGACGATTCCACATGGAATTCTCCCAAAAAAATCATGAATGACGTTTCACCACAGGATCCGAATATTCTCATCAAAAACTTTATGACATCGACAGACAGCGTCCGTGCCAGATTTGTCCGCGTGCAGGCAAGGAATGTGGGTACGTGCCCGCCCTGGCATAAGGGATCCGGCGGCAAGGCGTGGCTCTTCGTCGACGAGGTGATTGTAAAATGAAAGATATCGCGCTGCAGTTCATTCAGTTTATCAATGCGCATGATCTCTTCTCGATGTGGAAGATGATGACCGAGGATCATGTTTTTGTCGATGCTCACGGCACGGAGGTCGTGGGGAATAGTGTGAACCGGGAAGGCTGGTATAAGTATTTTCAGCTTTTCCCCGATTTTACTATCGAGATTACTCACGCGGTCGAGATGGGGGATACGGTGGCGCTCTTCGGCTCGGCCGGAGGGTCGTATCATAAGATGGTCGAGGCTTCCTGGCGGCTTCCCGCCTCATGGAAGGCAGTTGTTGACGGAAAGAAGATCAAGACCTGGCAGGTGTACGCCGATACGAAGGTGCCCTTTGCCATGATAGAAAAGTTTTCAACCGGGGCCC